>Ga0068860_100005793_pt1 | contig 12444 bp, 6 predicted proteins | sample KBSSwiS32_FD_66597 | JGI IMG/M metagenome (GOLD analysis project Ga0068860, IMG submission 66597) | Switchgrass rhizosphere microbial communities from Kellogg Biological Station, Michigan, USA - KBS Switchgrass S3-2 | ecosystem: Host-associated > Plants > Roots > Rhizosphere > Soil ... | reverse complement strand
CATTGAATCCTGGTAAGGTATTGTGACAGCACTACACGCCGTTCTATTTCAAACGCGCGTTTATCTATGCTGCCGGAGAAGTCAACTGCGCCGCCAGACTCCCAGAACTTTTTCCAGCTATTGCTACTGCTCAGTTGCGTGGCAGCAAAGGAAGGAACAGGTGTCGTCATTCCTTTAAAAGAAAAGCGGCACGAAAATTCATACACATTGTCGCCTGATACAGGTTGTAGTAAAAAATAATTTCCAGCTTTTTTTTGCAGGTGGGTGGCAGACCACCAACGCAAGCCTACATAATAAGCGGTTGCATCCAACACCCTCTTAACAGTACCACCATTTTGTTTTGCCGGAAAAAAGAAGGACTGGCCGGCATCGTCCTTCCAATTGTTGCCCACATCCTTAAACTGGCCATTGGGATAGGGAAACCGAACGCGAATCTGTATGCGCTTTTCTTTCAGCAAACCCGACTCAATCCTGAAACTCAGCGCATCTTCCTGCTGGTGGCAAACCGTAACGACTTTTACCGGAACACCTTCTATCGTAAAGGAACTGCTGATGGTGCCCGACCATGGATCCAATTCCTGGTGAATATTAACAATGTCATTGATCTCTGCAGGCGAACCATTCTTCTTTGTTATCTCCATTCCGATATTGCCCAGTTGCAAACGATGTTGGTTGACCCTGAAATATTCAACCGCATCTTTAGCGCTCTGCGGTTCCTTTGGCTGCACGGTATAAGAAATTTTTCTGCCTTCCAGTTCATATATTTTCTGCGCCTGTTCTACATGCAGGATTTTTGTGTTAGGAAAGCTATGCCAACCCCATTCGGACTGGGTGCCCAGCGGAACGCCGTTTTTATAATAGTCTGGGAACGACTGCATGCCGGTGATATCTGCCGTAAAAGCAAAAGCTCCGTTACCGACAGACAAAGATGAAAGCGAATCTGCACCGGTATTAATAACAGTATGCCTACGCACCAGCGCCTTGCGATCAATTTTTGTTTGGGCTTTAGCGGCTACAGGTAATAATTCACACAACAAGATCAGCTGCAAGGAAAAAATAAACGTTGGTAGGTATCGCGTGTTATATGTCAACTTAAACATAATGTTTTCTGAAGAAATTAGTATCAGTTAATTAATGATGCTTACTTATCTACCACAGCGGTAAAAAAAGGCATACACGGAGGTAAAAGAGCATCTCACCCAATCGCCCCTCTGTGAAATTCCTCTGACGACTCGTGGTAAAAATGGCGCCATTTTTACCAATCAATTTTAACCAGGGCTACCGCCTGCCGCTGCAATACAGTGTTGTATTTTAAAACTCCATTGCGCACGATTGTCTTTACCGGCTTACCCATGGTTTGTAACTGGCCTGCTTTTTCCAGCGCGGCAATTTGCAGGGCCGATGGTTGCGCCGGTGATCCCATTTTCTTCCAGGCTTCATAAGAATTGCTATGTTCTTTATCTATCCTGTATTCCGTTACCAGCACCTGCCCGGCAGGTATATCATTTACACGTACGGCCACCTGTTCAGCAGCACCCGTTGTATCGTCATCATGATAATTCCAAATCATCACATTGAGATCGCTACCATTTTTTGCAGCCAATGCACCCACATCATCGCCCATTCTTACGCTTGAATCCCTTACGGTTAAAAACGGGTACATTTTATTACCGGAAGTTTCAACCCGTTTACCTTTCATCATACCGAACATCCTGAAAACATTCAACACCGGTTTATCTACACCGTTAGTAGCCAAATCGCGATAGCCATAAAACCAGGGCTGGTTTTCAAATTCAAACGACCAGGACACAGCTCCCAAAAAATTGATTTTGTGATAATCTGCCAGCAAGTATTTACGTGCAAAGGAAGCCGCAGTATAAGATGAATACATGGTACCGTTGCGGTATGCATTTTCGGGGTTGGTAGCCATCCCGCAGGCGGCACAGCCTTCGGGATCACTTTCGCCTATAATAATAGGTAGGTTCTTTAAAGAAGGGTAAGAAGCTACAATGGCAAACCCGCTGGAAATATCGCGCATTTGTTGCCCCAGGTTCATGCGTACATGATCATTTACCAGCCTGGGTGCGCCCTTTGCATGAAAGGCAATAAAGTCAAGCGGAGCGCCTGTTTTACCTGTTACATAATTTGTATCGCTGATACAATGCTGCAAAAAAAATTTCAGGAAATCAGCGGCGCCCTTACCCGATGGGCCCGTTACATGTGGCCCGCCTACTTTTGCGGATGGCGAGGCACGTTTCACCGCTGCAGCGGAATAATCATATAGCTTGCAGTATTCCTGAACTGTGCCTGCCCAATAACCGTGGCCACCATTTGGTTCATTCCAGAGTTCCCAATACCAGCTGGCTACTTCATCTTTTCCATAACGTTCTGTACAATGTTTCACCCATTGATAAATCAATTCGCCCCACTTGTTATAATCTTTAGGTGGATAGGTCCAGCCGGTAAATATGTATTTGTAATCCTGCCCGGGTTGCCAGTGATGCCGGTAAGGTTCGGGCTTGGTAGACAGGGCCTGGGGCATAAATCCCATTTGTGCAAGCGGCTTCATTCCGTGTTGCACATAAGTATCAAAAATGGAATCTATAATATGCCAGCTATAAATCGGGTTGCCGTTGGCATCTTCTGTATAGGCATTGGTGGAACCCCATTTCAAAGCCGCTTCAGCATCGCCGCTTGTTAAAAGATTGTGAGCGCGCACATGCACCGGTACCGGGCTGAGCGCGGCGAGCTCCGACAATAATTTTTTTCCGTCCTTCATATAGGTATAATTGGGTTCATCGTACCCAAACCATGCCCAGACAGGTTGCATATCTGCAATTACAACCGAGCTGTTTACATAAATAAAAGCAGTATCGTTTGTTGATTGCGCAGAAGCATGCTGCAAAACGCAGCAGAAAAAAAACAATAATAAGATGTATATTTTTTTCATAGCAAAGAAAGGTAATGCATTTGGCGTGCAGCATTGATGAAATTCAGCCATGGCGGCACAAGGCATAGAGAAACACAACATTGTTACCGCATTCCCTGGTGCGGGAACAATCAGGGTTGCTGTTTGAAGATCAGTTATTTTCCAATCTCATTTTTTCGGTATTGTCCACATTCAGCTTTTTACCATCCGCACCGGTAAACACAACTTTATTGAATTGCCAATTTTTTGCATAAGATATATTACCTGCAGTATTGCCTTTGACCTTAACATTATGAAAATTGAAATTTTCAAGGGAAGACTCTTTTAAGCCGGTTGCATTCATAATTTTTTTAACACCGGTAGCGGAAATATCAGCAACAAAAATATCTTTAAAATGGGGTATGCCTCTCTCCGGCGGCTCTACTTTATGCAGCATGGTTTTCCAGTGCGCTGGTACGGAATCAATATTATAGCCGGCCGGCAAAGTAGAATAACTGTAAGCGGGGTTCCAGTTCATGGTGAACATAAAAGCGTTGCCTACGCTGTCTAATATGCAATGCTGAAAATAAATATCTTCTATGGTACCCCCTCTTGTAGTAGCCGACTTGATATGAAATCCATTACCAGTTCCCTTGCCAATTAAGCCCGTGGCCAGCACATGGCGTATACCACCGGCAGTTTCGCTTCCTAGTGTCAGCAGCCCGCCTCCCTTACGCGCCAGGCATTTTCTGATTACCACATATTCAGTTGGTTTGTTCACGCGCAGGCCGTCCCAATCGCGGCCGGCCTTTAAACAAAAATCATCGTCGTTACAGTCGATATCGCAATTTTCAATTAACACCCAGGAAGACGAGTCTACGTCAACACCATCGGTACTGGGGCCCTTTCCGTCTTCATTGTTTCTTACAACCAGCCCATCTACTGTTATATGATCTGAGTACAATAGCTGCACGGTCCAGAAGCCCGCATTTTTTATGGTGATGTCTTTAATAGTAATATCTGCGGAATGCTGTACCAGCACGGTGCGCACGCGTTTGGCATCGTAATCCACAATCCATCGAAGACCCTTTGCGTCATATTCCTTTCGCATGCGCCAATATTTGTCCCAGCAGAACTTACCCCTGGCATTAATGGTGCCTTTCCCCGTAAGCGCGGCCTGCCTGGTATCAATAATGTTGATCAATGCCGCCGGCCATTTCATTTCTATTCCTGCTATACGCGTGTCTATTTCAGGATAATCTTCAAAATGTCGCGAACCGAGCAGGGTAACGCCATCGTCTATACGCAGTTGCACATGGCTTTTTATAAAAACCGATCCGGATACATAAATGCCGGGTTTAAACACCACGATGCCCCCACCTTTTGCAGCGCAATCGTCAATGGTTTTTTGAATAGCAACGGTGCTGCTAACACTGGTATCGCTGCCAATACCATAGTCGGATGTATTAAATATCTTATCCGGCAACGATAATTTTGCGGCACCCACCTTTGAGGTCCAGCTCATACCGGTAGCATCCTGCGCAACTGCAGCCTGCAGGTTCACAACAAGGGTCATCACCACAGTAAATAAAATCTTTATCATTAGTTTTTCCCTTCGGTAGTTAGTTTCCAGTTATCGGTCCGGAAAGGTGATGCGGGTAAACCGGCTTTGTTGTATAGATTTGGGAACGGTACATTGCGCCATGCAAATCTTACCGCTACCGGTTTTTGCACCGAATCACTCCACACCAGCACCGTATTTCCTTCTATTATTGCTTTTGCAGGGATAAAATTTTGATCCTCGCCTGCAATGGTAAACTCCTTCAATTCACCGTCCTTCGCCTGCAATTCATCGGCATAATCAAACCGGATGCGTATTTTACCACCATCCATTTTCATTGATTTGTACAGCGGGCCACTTACAATGATGTCTTTTTTTCCATAATCATTCTTCAGTGCCCATAGTGATAAGCGTTCTCCTACCAGTTTCTTATTGCGGGGATGAATATTCAATGAATCTCCATTATCTGTAGTGACCGCCATACCGGTATGCGGAACAGTTCTCAATGTATACAACTGTGCATCGCGTATCTCGGGGTTCTGGCTGCGGTGCGGAGAAATCTGTACAAAATAAAAAGGCATTTCTTCGTTGCCGAAGTCGTTGCGCCAGTTTTCAATCATTGCCGGAAACAACCGTCGGTACTGAGCCGCACGCGGGGCGTTATCTTCTCCCTGGTACCAGATAGCTCCCCTGATAGTGTAGGGTATAACGGGTGCAATCATACCATTGTATAATTTATAAGGAGATTTGCTGTAGCGTGGGCCTACAGGTTCCCTTGGTGCAGCTCCTTTGCTTTTAGATGTATCAGCTTTCCATTTATCGAGTTCCTGTTTGTATTTTTCAAACGCCGCAGGATATTCTTCGCATTGTTTTTTATATCGATCAAGTATTACAACGAAGCTGCTGTCGTTCTCCAGGATTTCTTTGCGTGTCCATGATTCGGCCGGTGTACCGCCCCAGGTAGCATTGATAATACCGATGGGGTAGCCTGTTGCGGTATGAATGGCTTTTGCAAAATAATAAGCCACGGCAGAAAAAGTGTCTGCGGTTTGCGGAGAACATATCTTCCACCGACCGGTAAAATCATGCTGCGGCTCATCGGCCACTTTATTGGGCACATCTATCATTCGTATCATTGGATAATTGGCGGCCTGTATTTCTTCAGCATAATTCAGCACGCCTGTATAACCGCTGCTTACCTTATTCATAAAAAACTCCATATTCGATTGACCCGACGCAATCCATACTTCGCCCAGCAATACGTTCTTTACTTCAATCCTATTGGATGCTGCAAATAAAATATTGTAAGGACCCCCAGCTTTGATCGTCTTAACCTGCACTGTCCATTTTCCATTGCTATCTGCCGTGGTGGTAACCGGTGTTTTATTCCATCCTGCCGTTACTGAAATATTTTCTCCTGCACCAGCCCAGCCCCATAAGGTTACGGTTGTTTTTTGCTGCAATACCATATTATCTGCAACAATGGCCGGCAGGCGGAGTTCTGCAAATGCCACAACAAAGAAAAAGGAATAGAAAAATAAAAAGAGGAGTCGTTTTACAAGTGTTGGCATAGCAAGTCAATCTTTAAAAATGAAAGTTAGGATTTACAAGAGAGCATCCGTCCTGATGTGTCCTGATATTAATGAATCATTAATACTGATTCCTTTGTTTTTGCAAAGCGCTTGTCAATTTATCAAATTCCTGTTTAGTAATGGCAAACACCGTTCCATGGCGTGTTCCTTTGGGGAAGCTTATTTTGTCAGAGATATCGGTCCAGTTTTTGAGATCAGATGAACGCACTGCACCGTAGGCATGCTGGGTGTATTTATCAAAATATACCATCCAGCTATCTTTTATTTTAACGGATGTAGGGCCCTCTGCCCAATAGTTGCCGGTGATGGGTGTGGATGGTTTTTCGTATCCGCCGTAAAGTTTATTGCTGAAAGAGATGCGTATGTTTTTTTGAGGCGGGGATTTTGTCTCGTCCTTTAACAGCATCATGTACTGTATGCCGACTGGTTGGATGGTCGCGTCAATTACATTAAAGCCCTGGTCGTAAAGCAACGTTGTTTTACTGAATGTTTTAAAATCTTTGGAAGTAGTATAATACAAACGATGGTTGTATTTGTCATCGCCCGCGGTATCGCCGGCCATGAACCTGCCGGGTATCGTGGTAGCCCAGTAAATCATGTACTGTTTGTTCTTTTTATCGTAAATAATTTCCGGGGCCCAGCAATTGCGGGCGGTAGGCTCATCTTTCATTACCGGTATAAATTGCTGCTTACTCCAGTGTACAATGTCCGTTGAATGCGCATAACCAATACCTCCGTCGTTCCAGCTAACGGTCCAGACCATGTGAAACTGGTTATCTGCACCACGGATAATACAGGGGTCGCGCATCAGTTTATCTTTTGCTACAGTCGGTTTCAGCAAAGAGCTGTCATTGTTCAATGCCAGCCAGGTATAGCCATCCAGGCTATAAGCCAGGTGCAATCCGTCTTGTCCATTGTCTTTGAAATAAGAGAACAGGTATACGGTATCGCCGGTTTGTGCGATAACTATTTGCACCAATAACGCGGCTATTACCGCCAGAAGAGATTTTTTCATGATGCTGTTTTTCTTCCCACTGTTACAGGGGTTGCTTAAGGAATATCCAATGCATGGTCGGCCGGGAAATCCTGGCCACTCCATACTTTTACTGCCGTCCAGGGCAAGGCGGGTGCCGACCAAAACGCATCGGTCTCCGGCAACCCAAGCGGCAACAATATAGCGGAACACAGGTACAAGCTTCCGGTATTGATATAACTATCGGCGAGCCCTGGCTGATTGCCATATAGCCCAATTGCCAACCAGCCTTCTTTGGTAAAGGCATTGGGTGCATCCAATGTTTTTTTTATAACCGCTGTCAATGCAGCTCTTATTTGTGCGGCTGGCAATGCGTCCGGCAATTGTTTTCTGAGCGCCATGTCTGCCAGATGATGAAACGCTCCGCCGCGGTAAACAATAGAGCGCCCCGTTACTGGGAAACTCCCGTCTGCATTAATCATTCTTTCCTGTATAATCGCATAACGCTTATTGATTTTTTCGAGCTTTGGTGCAAACCAGTCGTATGATTTACCCTTTTCTTTCAGCACCGCGATGATATTTGCGAGATAAGGCTGAATAACATAGCTGTTGTAGTAATCCCAATGATACTGCATACCATCAGAAAATAAGCCATCACCCACATACCAATGCTGCGCAAACTCGCGGATGCCGTATTCTATCCGCAACGCATCGTATTCAAAATTGTATTTGCAAAAAAAAGCTTCTATCATGCCCGAAAACAATATCCAGTTATTATAGCCGGGAGTGGTATTGCGGATAAGTTTAAACGAATGTATTACCTGCTGGCGGGTGCTATCGCCGAGGTGATCCCATAACCATGGAGCCCTTATCAATGCCAGGGCAAGGAAAGAAGCATCCACCAGCGGCTGGCTACCGTTCCAGGTGAGATAATCCTTCGCCGATGGGTTTACGGCATTCGCAATACCCTTCAATGCCCATTGGCGGTATTGATTGCGAAGCTTCACTTCTTCCGCCGATCCACCTTCCAGATTTAGCCAGGGCGCAATACCTGTCATGGTTCTGCCAAAAGCTTCCAGATAAGCCGCCTTGCTGCGAAGCTCTTTATTGTCTATGTGTTCAGACAATACCAATGGCATTTTTTCTTTGAGTTGATCATTTGCAATGGCAGACAATACCGGTCCTGCGAGCTTATCTAAATAATGCAGCCAGGTTATTCTATCACTGGCGTCGGCGGCTTTCTTCGCCTGTGCCTGCAGTTCATTAAATGGCAAACTGCATGCAACCAACGATATTAAAACAATCAGTCTCATTTGGCGAGCGCTTTATAACGTTTCATGGCTTCTATAAAATAATAATCAGCGTAGGTAAGCGGCACATCTACTTCAGATTTGGCGGGAAGATGACCCACGCAGTGCTGTATGATAAAACCCCCATTAGTGCCGTTAACTGCCTTGTATCGCGGAGAGGATAGAGACCGGAGAATGGTTTCTACCACCGGCATATATTCTTTTGATTTGGTGCTGCCCGCATAGCTACTCAATTCTATTAAAGCAGCGGCCATGATGGCGGCAGCAGATGCATCGCGCAATACATTGGGCATACCAGTCGCATTAAAATCCCAGTATGGAATCTTATCGGCGGGTAAATTGGGATTGGATAATATAAAATGCGCGATATGGTTGGCCTGGTCAAGGTATTTTTTGTCTTTTGTTTCGCGGTACATAACAGTGTAACCATATAAGCCCCATGCCTGTCCCCGCGCCCAGGCAGATTCATTGGCAAAGCCCTGCGCCGTTTTCCTCTCCTGTACCGCGCCTGTTTCTTTATTATAATTAATTACATGGTATGAACTATAGTCGGGCCTGAAATGATTCTTAATAGTGGTATTGGCGTGAGTAACCGCAATTTTATAAAAAGAAGAATCCCCACTAACACGAGTAGCCCAGAACAACAACTCCAGGTTCATCATATTATCAATAATCACGAGAAAATCGTTGGGGTCTTTTGAATCCCATGATTTAATGCAACCTGTGGTGGGATTGAAACGCGTACTCAGTGATTTGGCACTGTTCAATAAAATTTCTTTGTACGCAGTTTTGGGCTCAATACGGTTAGCATTGCCAAAACTGCAATACATCATAAACCCGAGATCGTGCGTACTGGTGTTGAATTGCTCTTTTTTCAACAATTCCAGTATGCGCAACGCTTCTTTGTGCTGCCATTCTTCTTTTGACTGCTCATACAAATACAACAGGGCGCCGGGATAAAATCCGCTGCACCACCAGCCTGAATTGCTGAAACCATATTTGTTCGCCTGGGGATAATAGGTTTTGGGAAAGGAATCGGGCGGCAGGTTTTTCATCAGCACTTTATACTGAGCACCGGCATCTGCAAAATTCTGTTGGATCGTTTTGAGCAATGCCTTGTTTACCGTGTAGCCGGGTATTTTTTGGGCATGGGTTGCAATTGACAGGCAGATCAACAAACAAATTGCCAGTGTTTTTATCAGTCTATTCATTATAAGCAAGTTTTAAATGGCAGGTCGACTCACCCCGTCATGCAAAGCATGACGGGGTGAGTTAGAACTTGTAATTTAAAACGAACTGCACAAATACAACAAATTTGTTTGAATAGATGTCATTGAGTACGGACTGCGGCTGACGCGCAGATCAACAAAAGATTACAGTATCATTATAACTCATCCCTGCATCGTTTCGCGCGTTTCCCTCTCTGCAGGGCAAAGAGGGGTGTCATGCAAAGCATGACGGGGTGAGTCAGGAAGCAGTGTTATTTTATCTTTTTGATGGATACAAACACTATTTTAACCGGCCCTTCCAGGCCCGATGGCCTTAGCATCGTTTCAGCATCGGCTGCATTATATTTCATGATATTGGTATGGGTAAGCCTTTTTTCGGGCGGTAGTTTGCCGTCACCAATCAAACGGTTAGGCCATAAATTAACTACTTCCACTTCAAGACGATTGCTGCCCGGCTTTATATAAGCGCTGATATCAAATTGAAACGGCGCATTCCATTTTACCGGCATTTTATTTCCGTTAATGGTTATAGATGCCATTTCCAATACATTGCCCAAATCGAGCATCGCCTTTGTTCCCGTAAGATCGGCGCCTTTTACCGCGAAAGTTTTTTTGTATACGGCTGTTCCCGAATAGTACTTAATGCCGGTATCACTAAAAAGCGTCCATGATTTTAACGTATCTGTAGCAACATGTACAGGGCCACCCCAGGACGTATCGAAATCGATTTCCCATTTACCCTTTAATAAAATTTGCTTACTGGGTGTTGAAGCATGCTCTTTGCTGATCTTACCGTCCGACCATGTTATTGTATAATTACCGGGTTGCCATTCGCTGGCATACATATTTTCGCCGGCGTTTTCTATAGTAATGAATGCCCTGTCCTCATTTTTAAATTGGTTGCCCGGGAAAATCCGCTGTCCATCTTTTTCAATGGTTGTAATGTGCGGCGCCTGTCTTTCTTTCCTGAATACAATAAACTTTGATCCTTCCGGCTCAAAATGCAGGGGTATGATGGTTCGGCCATTTTCTTCCCGGTACACCAGTATTTTACCAATCTTTCCAGTTATTGGATCCCATAGCTCCGGTATCATTCCTGTAACCCTGAAGCTGCATTCAACCGATTCATACCTATCGGGCAATGTTGGCAGGTAGCGATACTCAAAGTCATTAATACCTTTTCTGCCGAAGCGGTTTGCCATAAAATAAATATCCATATCATTTGCCGTACGATGAATATAATCAATATAAGTATCAGGCTTTGTACTGGTGAAAGCGAAATCAGGCGCAATCTTCATCTCATCCAGCACGGTATTCACTGCTTTCCCCCAGATCACTTTTCCTTTGCCATAATTGTTTTCAATTTGATGGTTGCCATCTGTTGCACCCCACATGCGTGCAGCAATATTGTTCACTTCCGCATCGCTGCCCGGGTAATTGGCCAGTCCAGTTGCTTTAACCGGGCGCGGGCCGATCACCGTTAGACCGTCTTTCACCAGTGCTTCCAGTTTACGCAATACAGGCAGGTCTATAGCCTGTTCAGGGGGAAGCACCAGTACCCGGTAATTCATTCCATCAGGAAATACCAGTCTATTATCTTTCACCGATGCCCGGCTGATCAACGCGTCTTTTGAGCATTTATCCCAGTCATGCCCAAACGCTATATCCTTCACATCTTCTTTTACAAATACAAAATTGGGTACATCATCGCCATAGTAATACAATACATCGGCTGCAAATAATCCCTGTTGCAGCAGGTAAGACGATCGGTTGAGATAGTTGATAAAAATACCCGCCTGTTTCCACCAGGTAACATTCGGATTCATGTGCGTGCCGGCGAAGTATTCGTTGCCGGGCAAGCCGAATTCTTTTGGAGACGATGTGAACGTATGCCATACAATCCGGTTAACACCTGAGCAGAGAACACGATCTATATTTCTTTTAAGATCTTTTGGCGAGCGCTCCCATTGCGGGCCAATAGAAGTAGGGCCTTCTGCAGCAACAAATCTTTTTCCATTGGTATGTGCTACGCAGGCAGCTTGTTTCACCGCCAGGCGTTCATCATCCTTCACGCGGTGTGTGTTTGACTCCGCCCAGAACTCTCCCTGCGGAAAATCGCTGATGGCCATTACTTTCAATGCATCTACCGGTGCGGAATGCGGACCGCCCGATTCAGGATGGATACCCATGCCATGCTCATGTGCGAGGTTACTGAACAACTGGTAATGATGGGCGGCTACACAATCGCCAATGGTTTGGCGGTAATCATGTAAAAACCTGTCAGACTGATCAACGCTACCCACTACCCTGCCGGCCAATACGGGCAGGTAAGGCACCATATCATACCCACGAAATTTTTTAAACTGGTTGATGAAATCATTTGTCCAGCCCACATTGCCCATTTCCCAACTGTCTGTTTGCAAAAAATGAAGGCTCTTACCCGCAGATTGCGCAGTATTTATCAATGGCAGTATAACATCGTCGCTGAATTTTTTAAAAGCGGCTGCATCTAAATGATCCACTGACAGCCCCTCCCATCCATCGCTGTTGGTAGAAGTAACAGCGCCCGTACAGGTCCATCCATAACGGACGATGGTCCATTCTCCTGCTGGCGCTTCCCAGGATAATATACCATTGTTGAATTTGCCGGTTAGGTCTATAATCGCTGAAGGTTGAATACAGGCCCTATTCTGCAGGCTGCTATTTTCTTCGCGCAGCCGGTTCAGCGGATAAGTTCCCTTAAAGCCAAATGTTTCGTTAAACGATTTTATTCCCCAGTATTGAATGGCCTTCTCTTTGACAGGCATATTTGCGGGCTGCTGAAATGCCTGAATCATGATATCCCTGTATAACAACTTAGACGGTGGCTGC
>Ga0068860_100005792_pt1 | contig 12444 bp, 10 predicted proteins | sample KBSSwiS32_FD_66597 | JGI IMG/M metagenome (GOLD analysis project Ga0068860, IMG submission 66597) | Switchgrass rhizosphere microbial communities from Kellogg Biological Station, Michigan, USA - KBS Switchgrass S3-2 | ecosystem: Host-associated > Plants > Roots > Rhizosphere > Soil ... | reverse complement strand
TGCCGACGGAGAGGTTGTGGCCGATCGATCCGGAACTGAAATCGATGCCGGGCACCTTGGTCATGTCGGGGTGATCGCCGAGCGGGCTCCCGAGGCGGGTGTAGGACTCCAGCCACTCAGACGGTAGAAACCCGAGGTCGGCCAAGCACGGGTACACCCCGATCGCGGCATGGCCCTTCCCCAACAGGAACCGATCTCGGCCGGCCCATCGGGGGTCCCCTGGTCTCAGTCGGAGCACGTGGTAGTAGAGGAGAGCGAGGATCTCGGCGCATGAGAAGGTGCTGGCGTAGTGGCCGCTACCCGCGATCTCGGTCAACTCGATGGTTTTCAGTCGAATCCAGGTGGCGCGGGACCGCAGGTCTTGCGCCGACTGGGCTCGGCCGCGATCCAAGTCTCCCGGCATCAGGTTCGTCACGACCTCATCATTGCCGACCGGGTCCGGCGTAAGGTCCACGGGTGCGTGCGCTCCGATACCACGGACGTCGAGACGTTCGCTTGGAGACGATGCCGGACCCCGTCGCCGGTTTCGGCGAGGTAACGCTGCGGATCGCCTACAACGGCCTGTGTGGGAGCGATGTACACGAGTACTTCGAAGGCCCCACGGCCATTACCACCGAACCTCACGGCCTGACCGGATGCTCAATGCCGTGCATCCTCGGACACGAGATGTCGGGCGTGGTGGTAGATGTCGGTGGGGGGGTTGACGACCTGGCGTTGGGTTCGCTGGTGTCAGTGGAGCCGATCGAGACGTGCGGAAGCTGTCCCCGGTGCCGTCATGGGTTGCGTCACCTTTGCCGGCACATCGCGTATCACGGCTACAACCGCGACGGGGGAGGCCTGGCCGACCTCACTGTGGTTCGTCGCGACATGGTGCATGTGGTCCCGACCGGGTTCTCGGCTCGACACGCCGCCCTGGTAGAGCCGATGGCGGTCTCCCGGAGAGCCGCCCGCCGGACCAAGGCCTTGGCGGGCGAGCTCGTGGCGGTTCACGGCGCCGGGCCGATCGGGCTAGGAATTTTGCTGGCATTGCGGGCTGAAGGCGTAGCGGCGGTGGCCATCGATCCATCGCCCGCTCGAAGAGCGGCGGCGAAAGCCTTGGGCGCAATCGAAGTGCTCGACCCCACGAGCGACGAAGTTGTGAGAGCGTTGCGAGACATGAGCGACGGGCTCGGGGTCGCCGCAACGGTCGACGCGGCGGGGGTTGAATCGGCGTTCCAGACCGGGCTGCGCAGCACCAGACCCGACGGCACCCTGGTGGTGGTTGCGCATCACCATGAGCCAATTCAACTGCGTTCGGGTTCGCTGATCTTCGGTGAGGTGCGTGTGACGGGAAGCGCGATCTACGAGTCAGACGATTTCGCCTGGGTCATCGCGGCAATGGCTGGCGGCGCCTATCAGCTGACCGATTGGGTTACGACGATCGATCTCGACCGTGTCGTCGAAGATGGCCTCGAGCCGCTGCGGGCCGGCACAACCAACAAGGTGCTCGTCACCCTCGGTGGCGAACCTGCTTGATTCCTAGCTGGCCAGCTGAGTCAGTTCGTCGAGCGCGGCTCGCAGATGCTCGGCGATGAGTGAGGCGTCCGGGATCTTGGCGGCATCGGTCATGATCCCGAGGTCGAGCTGGTCTCGATAGCGGCGCAGGGTGATGTTGAGGAACCGTCCGGCGCCAAGGATCGGCGTGGGATAACTGGCTGTCATGGGAAATCCGGCCAGGTAGCGAACCTCCTGCGGCCCGGGAACGTTGGAGAGTGTGACGTTGCCGGGGAGCACCGCGCCCCCACTTTCGACCCGCGAGCTCATTTGCCGACGGAGTTTTCGGGCGCCGAATGGCCGGGCACCCTGGTCCATGAGTGGCTCCTGGAGTCGGCTGCGTTCCATCTCCGAGTCCATCGAACGTTGGATGGCCGTAAATCGCTGGCGCGGGTCGGCGATGGTGGTGGCCAAATGCGGGTGAAGCGACACGATCCGGTTGCCCAGCATGCCGTGTTCCGGACGTCGGTAGCTGCGCGCCGCGTTCACCACGATCGGGGTGTCCGGCAGGGAGTCGATCGATAGAAGAAAGCTCCGCAGCGCCCCACCCGTCACGGCCAGGAACACATCGTTGACCGTGCCGTCGAGTGAGTGAGCCACCGATCGGAACCGTTCCAGCGGAAGGCTCATCGCGGTGAAGCTGCGGCGAGACGACGTCGGGGCCGACAGCTCGAACTTCGGAGTCTTGGCCCGGCGGTGCGCGGGGTCGCTCTTGAACGCCTCGAGCGCTTCTTCGGCCCGTCGGCGGTCCGGCGCGCGACGACGACGCTCCCAACCGTCGCGGGCTAGTGCCACCGAGGAGCGCACGAGCCACTCGGGGCGGGAGGGAATTCGCTCATCACGCCGAACGGTGGGGGCGCGCCGTTCGGAGATGGCGGTGATGTCGGTGAGGGATTCCACGATGGATTGGAAACCAACGCCGTCCGTCAGCGCGTGGAGGATGGTGAAGAAGATGGCCGACCCTCCTTCGGTCACCTCCGGCACGATCACCATCCGAAACGGGGGCTGGTCGGGATCGAGTTGTTGCATGACCCAGGTTGCTACCAGGCGCTCCAATTCGATCCGGGCGAGGGGTCCCTCGGATGCATGAACGGTGACCAGATCGGTGAGGTCGACGTGGGCCCTGGAGAACCAAGCGTCGTTGTCCAGGTACCACGGGGCCGAACGGCGGAGCCGGGCCAACGCAGTGGCCGGGATGCGATGGGCAAGGTGCTGAAGTACCGAGTCGGCAAAACGCGGCCGGTCAACGTCGGGCACGTCGAAGAGCAGGAGGGCCCCGATCTGCATCGGCGTTGTGTCGCTGTGGAGGCACAGGAAGTAATCGTCGTCTGGCCGCAACCGAATCATTTGGTCACTCCGCGCGGCGGCCGATGGCGACGAACGTGGCGGGAAAGAGCCACGGCCGTTGCGTCTGCTGATCCAGTTCAGCGAACACCGCCGCCCACTCGTCGAGTTCTCGCTGGGTGGCCAGACCCTCGCGCAACAGTTGGTCGCGTGCCGCCCAAGCCGGCGGTCGAACGCCCGGGGGCAGGAGCATTACGGGGGAACGCGACCCGAAGTATTCGACGGCGAGGCCGGCGGCCTGGAGCAGGTTGCCCAGCCGCATGCCGGTGCGCAGGTCGTTGCCTCGGCGGGCGTGCAACTGTATGTACCGCTCGCTGAGTGCCTCCACCGAGGCGATCGGCGGTTCGAGGGCCAGCATGCTGGCAACCACGTCCACGAGGTACACCGTCCCCCCGGGTCGAGTCCGCGACGCGAGGTGATTCACGATCTGCTGTTCCTGTTGGCCGTTGTGCGCAAGCACGTGCCGGCACACCACTACGTCGTAGCTGGCCTCCGGGAGGCCGGTGGCCTCCGCGCGACCAACCGCGACGCGTGCGTGGGGATGGTCGGCGACCTCGACCGTGGCGTCGGCCACCGCACCGGGATCCGCGTCAACCCCGTCGACACGTCCGGCGACCCCGACGGTGGCGGCCAAGGCCGTCAGCATGGCTCCCGGACCGCACCCCACATCGGCCACCGACGCTCCCGCCACGATGCCGGCGCTCGCCCACAGATCGGCCTCGTTGGTCTGGGCGTAGGTGGCCATCATGCGGTAACGCATCCGCTCTTCCTCGCTGAGTGCGAGCGTGTAGTCGGCCACGCCGTCACCTCCCGTGTCTCACTGAACCCTATTGCGTGGTTGTCCGGCGCCGAGCCACGCCGTGGCCCACCGTCCGCAGAAGGCCGCGATTGCGTTGAGCAGATGGACGGCGATGAACATGAGCATGATTCCGAGTGGCACGAGTAGCCACGACCACGGCGAGCTGGTGGCGATATCGGCGAGCGTGGAGCTGAACCGCCACTGGCCGAACGCATGATCGTCGTGACGACCCGAAACGGGGGCGTAGGCAACCAGAACCGGAATCGTCAGTGCCGTGACCGTGGCCACGAACGTTGCGATACCGACGGGGAATCGCAACATGAGGTAGCCGAGTTCGCGCCACCGGCCCCGGTCGCTCGACATCGACCGCAGTCGAACCCAGAGGTTGCCGGTCACCCCTGAGGAGGCCGGTGCCAGGACGAGATGCTGACCGAGTAGCCGGTTGGCCGCGGTGCGTTCCACGTTGGCAAACGCTCCGGCTGCGTACCAGAGCCCGATCAGCATCGGGATACCGAGGAGCGCTACGACAAGCAGGCTCACGGCGGTAGAAAAGCCCGCGACGAGAACCGCGAACCACGTCACACCGAGCGGGAGTCCAAGCAACAGATAGCCGATATTGCGGTAGGTCTGGGGTCGGCTGACGACGCCGAAGAATCGCCGTACCGGCGAGCTCCGATGAGTGGATCGAGGGTAGCGCTCGGTTGATGGGGAAACGATGGTGGTGCTCATGGCGTGATCTCCTTGACGATTGGGTGGAAGGTGACATCGGATGATGAGCGGCCGGAGGGCGGTGGGCCCTCCGACCGCTCGGGATTTCCTCAGAGCGCGATGGCCTCGAGGACGTTGAGACGACCGGCCCGGCGGGCCGGTAGCCAGGCGGCGGTCACGCCGGCGACGGCGGCCACCACCATCAGAACCACGATCGGGACGATTGGAACCGACAGGCCGGAGGCGAGAGAGGCTGGGAGAGCGGCGACGACGCCGAAACCGAACAGCAGACCCAGTCCGGCACCAAGAACGGCGCCGAAGGTGGCGACCAGGGCCGCCTCGTAGCGCACCATGCGGCGCAGCTGACGGCGAGACATGCCGACTGCCCGGAGGAGGCCGAGCTCACGAGTGCGCTCGAACACCGACAGCGCCAGAGTGTTGGCGATGCCGATCAGGGCGATGATCACCGCCAACGCCACCAGCAGGTTCACCATCGTGAGGACCTTGTCGATTTGGCCTTCCACCCGTTGACGGTATTGGCCGGCAGTCTCGACGGAGGCATACGGATAGTCGGTGGAGAGCCCGTCGACCAGCGCATGGATGCTGGTCGGGGACGCGCCGGGAGCAATCGAGATGGCGAGCCAGCCCGCCTTGGGAACGACGCCGGCGTTGGCGAGAACGCTGGTGTCGAGCAGGTAGTCCTGGGTCAGCACGCTTTGATTCTTGAACAGCCCGACGATCGTCGCTTCGATTTGAGAACCATTGGAGGTCCTTATGGTTACCGCATCACCGACACCCTTGTGGATGGCGGCGGCTTTGCTCGTCGCTACCACAATCGGGTTGTTGGCGATGCGGGTGAATCCGCCTGCTCGCACGTCGAGATCGACGAGCGCTCCGATCTGGTCGAAGTCGAAGCCGACCACATGAGTCACCGTGCCGTCGACCCTGGCCTGGAACTGGGTGAATCCGGTGGCAGCCGCGACGGAGTCGTTCCGGCGAATGTCGTGGGCGAGCGTCGGAGGAAACTCGATGCCGTCGAGGTCGTCGGTGAGGTAGTAGTCGGCCTTGGCCGAACGCTCGAACTTCGAGCCGAGCGTCGTCTTGACCGATTCACCGACCACCACGGCCGTCGAAACCAACGCCAGGCCGATCATCAACGCCCCGGCCGTGGTGGCGGTGCGGCGCGGGTTGCGGGCCGCATTGCGCTGAGCCAGCCGACCGGAGACGCCGGTGACCTTCTGCATGGGCCATCCGAACAGGGCCGTCACCGCGGCGACGGCCAGCGGACTCAGCAGTGTGACCCCCAGGAAGATGGCGATGACCCCGAACGCCACCCCGGCAACCGTGAGCGAGGTGGACCCGATGCCGGTGAGGCTCGCGACACCGGCGATGAGGCCGGCCCCGAGCAGCGCACCGCCGACGACGGTGCGGGTACGCGATCCAGGGCCTCCGGCATCAGCGCTTCCGCTGAGGGCCGCCATCGGGGCGACGGTGGCGGCGCGGCGAGCCGGTCCGAGGGCGGCCACCAGAGTGAAGCCGACACCGATCATGGCGGCGACGATCAACGTGCGCGGGGCCAGGATCAGCGGATACGACGGAAGCTTGGCGCCCAGGGCGCCGAACAGCGCCTCAAGGCCCTTGGCCAGCGCGATGCCGCCAGCGATCCCGCCGATCGAGGCGACTACCCCTACGGCCAAAGCCTCGCCGAGAACCGAACGCCGGATCTGCTTCGGGTCGGCGCCAACGGTTCGCAGCAAAGCGAGCTCCCGCGTCCGCTGACCCAGCACGATGGCGAAGGTGTTGTAGATGATGAACATCGAGACGAACAGCGCGACTCCACCGAAGCCGAGCAGGATGTTGCCTACGACGTCGATCTCGCGTGTGAACTTAGTCGTCGTCTCGGCGAGCACTGTCGCGTGGTCCACCACTTCGGCCGTCGGCACGGCGGCCGCGACGGCCGCCTGGACCTGAGCAACGTCGGCGTCATCGGCCACTTGTACGTCGACGTTGCTGATGCCGTCGATGCCGAACAGCTCGCTGGCCTGGCTGGTGTTCACCTGCATGAGTACCGCGCCCAGCGTCGAGTTGTCGCGCCCGAAGGACGAGGTCCCCGACAGCGTCAGATTGACTCGGCCGTTGGGAACCATGACCTGATACGTGTTGCCAATGACGAACCCATACTTGGCGGCGGAGTCGAGGTCCATGGTGAACTGGCCGACTTGAGGAGGGGCGCCCTTGACCATCGTGAAGGGGCTCAACTGCGGGTTGTCGATCCAGTTGAACGCCAACTGGGGCGGGCCGTCGGTTGGGATGGACTGGCCGTTGGGCCTCATCGGGCGAACCGCGTTGTCGGCTGCTTCGATGCTGGCGACGGCGTCGGCGACGCCGTGCACCCCCGCCACGACCGACACGGTCTGGGCGGGCAGCGCGGGAGCGTCACCGAAATCCGCCACGTTGCGGACCTCGAGATCGACACCAGCGGTGACCCCTTCCGATGCGCGCGTGAAGCTGCTACGAAGGCCGTCGCCCAGCACGAAGGCCGAGACGACGAAGCTGACGGCGAGCACTACGCCGAAGGTGGTGAGGGCGAAACGTACCTTGTTTGCCCAGAGGCTCTTGAAGGTGAGTCGAAGCATGACCGGTTCCAATCTGTGTGTGGGTGTGTCGTCGGGTTCAGTTACTGAGTCGACGCATGTGGTCGATCACGCCGTCGGGCGTCGGATCGAGCAGCTGGTCGGTGATGCGGCCATCGGTGAGGAACACCACCCGGTGCGAGTAACTCGCAGCGACGGGGTCATGGGTCACCATCACGATCGTTTGTCCGAGCTCTCGCACGGCGTGGCGCATGAACGCGAGGATCTCGGCCCCGGTGGTGCCGTCAAGGTTGCCCGTGGGCTCGTCGGCGAAGATGAGCTGCGGCCGGCTGGCCAAGGCCCGGGCCACCGCGACTCGCTGTTGCTGGCCCCCCGAAAGCTCGCTGGGCCGGTGCTTCAGGCGGTGGGACAACCCCACGGTCGAGATCACATAGTCGACCCACTCCCGATCGGGCTTGCGTCCGGCAAGGTCCATCGGGAGGGTGATGTTCTCGATGGCGGAGAGCGTCGGTACAAGGTTGAACGCCTGAAAGATGAATCCCAGGCGATCGCGGCGCAGCGTCGTGAGCTGTTTTTCGTTGGCAGTGGTGATCTCGAGGTCGCCAATCGTGACTGAGCCGGAGCTCAGCCGATCCAACCCGGCCATGCAATGCATAAGGGTCGACTTGCCGGAGCCGGAGGGACCCATGATGGCGGTGAACTGTCTGGCGGCGAAGTCAATGTCGACACCGTCGAGGGCAAGGACCTCGGTGTCGCCGGTGCCGTACTTCTTGATGGCACCACGGGCGCTTGCCGCGGCAATCGTGGGGCCACTAAAGGTCGGAGCGCTTTGAAGGAGTGTCATGATCGCTGCTTTCGTCGAGGTGGTTGGGGACGGTTTCGACGGTACGGAAGGCGGATGCGGACGTCGTCCGGCGATGTCCTGATTGGCTGTCCGACGGATGGGTGATCCGGGGGCAGCCGGACGGGAGTGCTGTCATCAATTTGGGGGAGTCGTGGTCATCACATCGCCGGACGAATCCCGGCGCTCGGCGTTGTACGGTCCATCCATGAGTCGACGATGGAGTCGCCGATGAACACCATTCGTCGGTGGTCCGCCGATCCTCGACTGCTCTTCGACTTGGCGGTGGCTGCCCTCGTGGCCGTCTTCTCCGTCATCGACGTGGCCTCCACCTCCGCTCAGGATCTGCCCGGTAACCGGGCCGCGGACGGTTTGGCCTACGCCCTCGTCATCGCGGGATCGGTGAGCCTGGTGTGGCGACGACGGGCTCCGGTCGCGGTGTTGGCCATCGTGACCGCGGTGTTAATCACGTTTTGGATGCTGGACTACGGGGCCTACCTGTCGATCCTGGGTCTGCCGGCCCTCTACGCGGTGGCCGCCCATGAGGAGCACCGCCCCCGGGCCTGGTGGGCGCTCGGGATCGCCTGTGCCTGCCTGATCGTCGCCGCTGGCGCCAGTGTGCTCAACACCCCGGACGGCTTCTCGTACCTCAATGGGCTGAGCGTCGTGGCGTTCCTGGCCGGCGCCATCATCGCCGGAGTCCTCGTGCGCAATCGCGAGCGAATCTTCGTGGACACCGAACGGCGCGCCGCCGCGGCCGAAGCGGATCGTCAGGCCGAGGCGGAACGGGCCGTGCTTCGGGAGCGAAGCCGCATCGCCCGCGAGATGCATGACGTGGTGGCTCACGGAATGAGCGTCGTGGCGGTGCAGGCCGCCGCCGGTCGGGAGATCGTCCATACCAATCCAGACAAGGCGGCGGAGGTGTTCGCCAGAATCGAGACCGTTGGACGGGAGTCGCTCATGGAGCTACGTCGCATGCTCGGTGTGCTGCGCGACACCGGCGACGACAACGCGTCGTCGTTGTCGCCGCAGCCCGGGATCAACGACATCGCCGCCGCCGTCTCCCAATCGTCGGCCACGGGGGTGGCCACAGAACTGGTCATCGACGGCAGGCCGCGACCCGTGGCGCCGGGCATCGAATTAACGGCCTTCCGGATCGTGCAGGAGGCCCTCACGAACGTTCGCAAACATGCCGGGAGGTCGGCAACGGCCACCGTGCGGCTCACGTTCGAACCCAGCGGCCTGGCGGTTGAGATCATCGACGATGGTCGCGGCGCCGTCACGGCATTGGCCGGAGCCGGCACCGGCCACGGCCTCATCGGAATGCGAGAACGGGTGGAGATCTACGGAGGCGAGTTCACTGCGGGTCCTCGACGGGGCGGGGGATACGCGGTTCGGGCCGTGCTCCCAACGGGGAGCGCGGTGAGTCGGCCTACGGTGGCATCGGCGACTCAACCGATCGAGGGAACCTCATGACCATCAGAGTCGCCATCGTGGATGACCAGGCGCTCATGCGCGACGGCTTCACGATGATCCTCGATGCCCAACCCGACATCGAGGTGGTCGGTGATGCCGAGAACGGTCGGCTTGGCGTCGAACTCTCTCGATGGACCCGTCCCGATGTCATCCTCATGGATATTCGAATGCCCGTGTTGGACGGTATCGAGGCCACTCGGGAGATCGTGTCGAGCGACTCTGCCACCAAGGTGCTCGTGCTCACCACGTTCGATCTCGACGAGTATGTGTTCGCCGCCATGCGGGCCGGGGCTAGCGGCTATCTGCTGAAGGACACGCCGGCCAACGAACTGGTGGCCGCCGTTCGGGTTATCGCCCAGGGTGATGCCTTGCTGTCGCCTGCGGTGACCCGTCGACTTATCGAGGAGTTCGCTCGCCGCCCCGAGCCCGACGTGGTGCAGGTTTCCCTGCCGGATGACCTCACCGACCGGGAGCTGGAGGCCCTCAAGCTGTTGGCTCACGGCCTGAGCAACCGCGAAATCGCCACGGCCATGTACATCGGGGAGGCCACCGCCAAGACCCACGTGAGTCGACTCCTCACCAAGCTCGGTGTTCGCGACCGAGTTCAAGCCGTTGTGCTCGCATACGAGACCGGCATCGTGCGTCCGGGGGTACGGGCGAAGCCCTTCGACGGTTGAGAATCGTCAGGCGGATCCCGTGACCGTGCCTTCGAGTTGGGCGCGGAACGTGCCGAGGTTCTCGATCGCCTGAGCGGTGTGTTCGAGGTATGAGCCCACCGCCTGAGCTACGCCGGGATCACCGAGATGCTGTCCGAGCCCAGCGGCGATATTGAGCCGTGAGGTCTCGATCCAGTCGCGTACCCCCGGCTCCCGATCCCATCGGGTCTGCGCGATCATCCCCGTCTGGCGTGTCCGTATCCAGTCGGTGGCCCTGCTCGGATACGGGTTGGGGGGTGCGAGCCAGTTCTGCTGGTCGATATCGCCGACCGTCGCCTCGAGGTAGCCGATCAAGGCGGCGTTGAACGTCGGGCTGGTCTCGCGCAGCTGCTGGATGGTGATTCGGTTGGGCTCGAAGACCGGCCGGGGCGGCTGGCTGGGAAGACCGACCGCAGTGCAGTCGACGTACAGGCAATCAGATCCCATCGAGCGGTCGCCGTCGTCAAGGACCATCCCGTTGGCCCGGATTCTTCGGACGCGGCCGGCGCGCACGACGTGTTCGATGCTGCGGAGTTGTTCCAGTTCGGCGCGGCTCAAAATGGCGGCACGATACATCGTCGGTTCGATCGCGGTGTCGACCCGATTGAGGTGACCGCATGCTTCCAGTCGTTCGAAGAGATCCCGAATCGAAACTGCCAACGCGGCCGCCTCGACCGCGGCGGACCAGTCGATGATGAAGCGCCCGACCTTGTCCCGGGGCTGCCAGGCGGCTCTGTCGATGACCCAGGAGTCGCGAGGCTTGATCCAGGTGACGTCGTCGGCGCTCACGCCGTTGTCGAGAAGCCAGTTGCAGGCATCCATTCCGGTTTTTCCAGCGCCGATGACCACGAAACCGTCAGCCGGCTGGTGGCAGCGCACCAGTTCGTTGACCGGCACGCAGTGCACGCCGTCGTCTACCGCGAAGGTGGGGGTGTGCGTCGACGGAACGGAGCTCTCGAGGTAGCGGGCGTCTACCACCTTGCGTCGAACTTGCACCTCGCGCTCGGCACCCGTCAGCCGCGAGACCACCTTGACCCGTCCGTCGCCGCAGTCGACGCAGTCAGTCATGGGAAGGAACTCGACCTGATTCGAGGCGAGCAGCCGTTCGTTCATGACCGTTTGGTAGTAGTGGCAAATCTCGGCTGCCGTGGCTCGCTCGTAGAACCCGGCGTTAGGTCCCTCCTGGTCGATGCGGTCGAAACCGAGGTTTCGGGAATTGACCCCGTAAAACGCCGACGGTTGATGCAGCCGAACGAACGGGTAGGCGTCGTTCCAATGGCCGCCGGGGCTATGGCGGCGATCCACCAGCATCACGGTCGCGCTCGACGCCGATATGAGTGCGTCGGTGAATGCCATTGCGGCTGCTCCCGCGCCGATGAGTAGGTAGTCGACGTCGAGAACTTGCTCAGTCACGCCCGCGACGGTAGCGGGGATGGTCGGTCTCGCTGACCAAAGGCCTGGGAACTACGGACGACGACCAATGCCGCGTGGCGGCAATGAATCGCTGGCATCCGGGTGCGCTTCCTCGAAGACCCCCGCTGCTTCCAAGTGACGCACCAGCAACTCCCCACCCTGAGTCCACATGTCGCGGACCCTATCCCGAGCCTTGACGCCTTCTCCCCGTTCGATCGCCCGGAAGATGTTGGCTAGGCCTTCCCGCTGCAGGGCAGCCGCGCCAGGGACATGCTCGGCCCAGTAGCGGGGAGGGACAAAGCGGGTCATTGTTCGCAGGAGTGCCCGCAATCGTGGTCCCGATCCTTCCGTGTCGATGAGGCGAAAAAACTCCACCGATGCCTTGCCCACCGCTTCAACATCGGCTCCACTGCGACCCACCCGAGAGAGCTCGCGCAGCCGGGCAATCACTTTGCGATCACGGCGCTCCGTCACTTTCACGGCGGCGCGGGCCTCGAGGAGGCCGTACAGGTCGAAATGCTCACGAATTATCTCGGCGTCGAACCGTTGCACATACGTTCCCCGCCGGGGCGATGCCACTACCAGCCCGTCGGCAATAAGCCCAACGAGGGCCTCCCGAACCGGTTGGCGACTCACCGATAGCGCCTCGGCCACGTCATCGATGGGCAAGCGGTCACCGGGGCGCAACACACCGTCAAAGATGAGGGTGCGGATGTAATCGGAGGCAATCGACGCCGCGCTGGGGGACCACGTGATATTGACGGATGGGAGGACCGGGGACACCTTTGTTCCTCGGTTGCGGACCCGTTCAGATGCGCCGGATTCAGTGATGGCCATTAAAGGTGAGCCTACGATTCCTTTTCGCACGGCTGGGGGTATCCCGGCCGGGCCGGACCTTGTCGCGGCGAAGAGAGCCGTTCGGGGACAAAACTGACATCTACCATACTAGTGGTCGCACCACGCGGGCCGAACCCCCGTAGGGGCCCGTCTCCATCAGGGTGATCGGGCGGCTGCGTACCGGCGACCCGGGCGCGTTATGCC
>Ga0068860_100005790_pt1 | contig 12447 bp, 10 predicted proteins | sample KBSSwiS32_FD_66597 | JGI IMG/M metagenome (GOLD analysis project Ga0068860, IMG submission 66597) | Switchgrass rhizosphere microbial communities from Kellogg Biological Station, Michigan, USA - KBS Switchgrass S3-2 | ecosystem: Host-associated > Plants > Roots > Rhizosphere > Soil ... | reverse complement strand
TTGGTACTGCCGCTGGTAGGCAAATCGCGGATATGGCCAATACTGGATTTAACGATGAAGTCTTTGCCGAGATATTTATTGATGGTCTTGGCTTTTGCCGGCGACTCAACGATGACCAGTGACTTTCCCATTGTGACCTTCTAGCAAGCTGGAATACGGGCGACCCGCCCGAAAAGAGGCGACATATATACGGTCTGATATTCAGGCGGTCAAGTCGCGACCAATCCAGCCGCTGGCGAAACCGTTGCCGAACGCCATGGTCTATTAGGTCATCTGTGAACTGGTACTCAGCGACCGAGTGCTACACTCAGGTCTGCTCCAAATATCCACTCGAGGGAACGGTATCTCATGATTTTGACCGTTGCGTTAATCTCTGCCACCGTTGCCGTACTGGTCGGCCTTGGCGTTGCTACGCTCGTTATTCAGCGCCGCCAACGTAAACTGCACGACAAGAAAGAAGCCGCGCAATTGCTGCGCCGCGCCGACCATTTGTTCAAAATAGCGCTCGCGAGTCAGGTTCATACGCGGCAAAACGTCATTGCGCGCGTGCTGCTGCAAGAGGCCCTGCGCGTCGCCAAACACTCGCAGCAATTGGATTCCAGCGTCGCCGCCACCAAAACCACGTTGCGCGAATGCGAGGAACTGATTACCGGGCTGGGTGAGGAGATCGATCCGACCACGCCGCACGATGCGGTGCTTGAGTTCCCGGAAACCGAGTTGATCGAGGCCCAGTTGCATTTGACTGAAGCATTGCGCGTGCTCAATGGATTACACAAGCGCGGACAGATCGCTCATGAAGATCTAGCGCAGATGGCCACCGGTTTGAAGCAGGCGCAGCGCGCGCTCGATCTGCGGCTGCAATTGCGCCGCGCCAGCGATAGCCTCAATCAGCCCGAGCCGACAGAGCGCCAGCGCGAACCCGAGCCTGAACGCGACAGGTCGAAATCATTCCTGTAACAATATCTGCTGCAAGCGCGCCAACAGCTCCCGCATTCGACGCACCGACTCCTCACCCCCCCGCTCCAGCCAATACACACCGGGACCGTTCGGCGTAAGCTCGACGGCCCTGGCATCCGCCGGCAGCTCGCTGAAGACCGCTTCGAGCTGCGCGCGCAAGGCGGGCGCTAACCCATCGGCGGCTTCGATTTCCCAGCCCGCATCGGCACTGTCGCGACACCATAAATAGTCGCGCCGTAACCGATTCTTATTGTCGCCAAACTGCAACAGACGATAAACGATGCCCTGCTCCGGTCGCTCTTCCCGCACCCGCGCGCGCCGCGTTTGCGGAATGTTAGACAGCCGCACATCGAGACCCAATTCGCGCGCTAACAGGCGCATGCGGGTTTGTCGCTGTTGCGCGGGGGATGGCTTCAGCCACATCACGGAGCCGAACACTAGTAGGATTGCGACTGCCGCAATAATCACCGCCACAGGGCTTTGCTCCGGATATCCACTAAAAGGTTTATTTGCATCAACGTCATCAGTGATTAGAGTATGGCAACGTATTCATCTAATTAACGCAGCGGAGCACTCACCATGGGCGATTACAACACAATTCTGGTTGCGGTCGATTTATCCGAGGAAGCGGCCCTAATCGCCGCAAAGGCTGCGCGTCTGGCCACTGTCAACAACGCGCAGCTGCATGTTGTGCATGTTATCGAGCCGCTGAGCTTCGCCTACGGCGGCGACATCCCGATCGATTTCTCGTCGATTCAACAGGAAATCCAGCAACAAGCCGAAGCGCAATTGCAGGCGCTGTGTGAGAAATTGCATCTGCCGCTGGAGCAACTGCACATCGCGCTGGGGCGTCCCGAAAATGAAATTCATGTATTCGCCGATAAATTGCAGGCGGATTTAATCGTCGTCGGCAGCCACGGTCGTCATGGCTTCGCGCTATTACTGGGCTCCACCGCCAACGGCGTATTGCACGGCGCAAAATGCGATGTGTTGGCAATGCGCGTCGGCGATTAATTATCCCTCCGACAATTCGAGCCACCGCTCATAGCACGCATCCAGCTCGGCTTGCGTGCTACTCAACGCGCTCAACTTTGCCGTGATCGCCGCCTGCTCTTGCTGATAAAAATCGTCGGCCGCAATGTCGGCATTTAATTTTGCGACAGTGCTCTCGAGTTTTTCGATCTGCTGCGGCAATGTCTCAAGTTCGCGCTGCAATTTATACGACAGCTTCGGGCCCTTTTTCGCTTCGACGTTTTTTGCTTCGACAACCGTAGCGGCGCCGACGGACTTTTCGGCTTTTTTCGCGATCGCTTTTGTACTCTGCTCGACCGGGCGCTGCCGCAGCCAATCGCTGTAGCCGCCGACATATTCGTTGACCTTGGCATTGCCCTCGAACACCAGACAGCTGGTAACGACATTATCGAGAAACTCACGATCGTGACTGACCAACAAAATCGTGCCATCGAAGTCGAGCAGCAATTGTTCGAGCAATTCAAGACTTTCGACATCGAGATCGTTGGTAGGCTCGTCGAGCACCAGCACATTGATCGGCATGCTGAACAAACGCGCGAGTTGCAGCCGCGCGCGCTCACCGCCCGACAAATAATTCGCCGAGCGCCGCGTCTGATCCGGCCGAAAGAGAAAATCTTCGAGATAACTGATGATATGGCGGCGCTGACCATTGACCTCGATAAAATCGCGCCCGTGACCGACGATATCGATCAGCGTGGCATTGGCATCGAAGCGATTGCGCAATTGATCGAAATAGGCAATTTGCAAACGTTCGCCGCGACGAACCGTACCGTCGCTCGGAGTTAATTCGCCGAGAATCAATTGCAGCAACGTGGATTTGCCAACACCGTTCGGTCCGATCAAACCGATGCGATCTCCGCGTTGAATCGTCAGATCGAGATGATCGATTAAGGTTTTTTCAACAACCGAATAACTGACGCCACTCAACTCGGCGACTAATTTTCCTGAGCGTTCGCCAGCGTCCAATCCGAATTGTGCCGAACCGATTTGCGTGCGTCGCTGCGCGCGCACCTCGCGCAATTGTTTCAATGCCCGCACGCGGCCTTCGTTGCGTGTGCGGCGTGCCTTAATACCTTGCCGAATCCAACGCTCTTCCGCGGCAAGATTTTTGTCGAACAACGCCTGCTCACGCGCTTCAATTTCGAGGCGTTGTTCGCGTTGCTCAAGAAATAAATCGTAGCCGACCGAATAACTGAACAACCGGCCGCGATCCAATTCGATATAGCGCGTGGCCAAACGACGTGCCAACGCGCGATCGTGGGTAATGAACAGCACCGCGCCGGCAAAAGCAGACAATTGATTTTCGAGCCATTCGATGGTGCTGATATCGAGGTGGTTGGTGGGCTCGTCGAGCAACAACAATTCGGGATCGGTTACCAACGCACGCGCCAATGCGACGCGCCGCAGCCAGCCGCCGGACAAAGTGTCGAGAGTTTGGTCGGGCGGCAGCTCCAGTCGACTGAGCACGGTGTCGATGCGCAATTGAAAACTCCATGCGTCAACCGCATCGAGTTTGTGCTGCAATGTTTCGAGTTGACGCAGCTCGGCATCGCCGTGCAGCGCTTGCGATAAACGATGATATTCGTTTAATAACTGCGCAGTCTGCGCCAGGCCCGACGCGACCTCTTCGTAAACAGTGCGCTCTGGATTAGCGCGCGGCTCTTGCTCGAGCCGAGCTATTCGCAGATTGGGCCGCAGCCAGCACTCGCCGCCATCGGGTTTGATCTCGCCCTGCAATACGCGCAGAAAAGTCGATTTGCCAACACCATTGCGTCCGACAAGACAAACACGCTCGCCACTGTCGATTTGCAAATCGACCCCATCAAGCAGGATTTGCTCGCCGTAATGCAGCGAAACGTGATTCAGTCGTACCAGGGACAATGAAATACTCCAGAGAATTGGGCCGCCATACGCAAATTAGGTAAACTCACGGCACGCCGATAGCGGCGCGCATTTTAACGTAATCCTCCTGTGGCTGCCGTGATCAATCATATTTCATTCAATATTCCGCTCCGTCGCCTGCGTCTCATCGGCTTGCTGCTCGTTATCGGTTGCAGCGGCGCTGCCAACGCTGAAGCTATCGACGATGCAACATTGCAATCGCAGCGCGCGCTTTTTTCGCAGACACGTGAACTGTTGCAGCGCAAACAAACGGCGACGGCGGCCGCAGGACTGTCGGCACTGCAGAATTATCCGCTCTATCCCTATCTACAATTGCTGCAATTGCAAAATACGCTCGATGTACAAAGCAACGAGGCGATCGATGCATTCCTCACCCGCTACGAAGGTGCGGTGGTCGCCGATCAATTGCGCACGCAATGGTTGCAAATGCTCGCAACCAATGAGCGGTGGAGCGATTATCTGAATTATTTTCGCAGCGTCGATGCCAGTAAATTGCAGCAGTGCTGGTATCTCGAAGCGCTGTATCGTACCAATCAAAATGATATGGCTTTGCAGGAAACCAACAAACTTTGGTTGACGCTTGATTTGCCCGACGAATGCGCCGCACCATTGCAACGCTGGCTCGACAGCAATCAGCGCGCGGAACCGTTGGTATGGAAAAAATTATTGGTCGCACTCGAGCGCAAGCAGGAAGCGCTGGCGCGATCGCTTGTCGTGCAAATGCGCGCACCGTACAAATTGCAAGCCGAATACGCGTTACTGCTGTATCGCGACCCCACGGCATTGAACGATTTATTGCCGCAAATTGCGCAACAACCAGAAGCGAGTGGCGTAATTGCGCTGGCGCTGAAAACGTTAGCGCGGCGCGATCCATTGAATGCAACGCAGCTGTGGCAACAAATAAAAAACGCCGGACCGCTCACCGCCGCGGATAGCGATGCAGTGCGCAAGGAAATCGGTCGCTGGCAGGTCGCGCAGCTAAGCTTCGATGCGCTGCCATGGCTGCAGCAATTCGATCCGAATGGTGAAGACGGTTATCTTGCCGAATGGCGCGCACGCCTGGCCCTGCGCGGTGGCGACTGGCCGCAAATCGAACATTTCATCGCGCAATTGCCGAGTGAGCTTATCCAAACCTCACGCTGGCAATATTGGCGTGCGCGTGCACTGGCCGCGCAAACCGATAACGACGAAAAACAAAAACAGGCGCAGGAAATTTTTAACCTGCTTGCGCGCGAACGCAGCTACTACGGTTTTCTAGCGGCGGACTGGCTGAAATCGCCGTATCAATTTAACGACCAGCGCACCGCTGCTTCGATTGCGCCAGACACACTGCTGCAACAACCGGCAATTGCGCGCGCGCGCGAATTTTATTTGCTCGGCGAAAACGCGAATGCACGTCGCGAATGGCTGTATGCCTCACGACAGCTGAGTGCCGCCGAAAAATCGAGTGCAGCGCTGCTGGCCGAGCAATGGGGTTGGTACGATCAAACGATTCGCGCCGCCAATCAAATCGGCATCGTCAATGATTTACGCTTGCGATTTCCGGTCGGCTTTCGCGATGACATGCATCAGGCGGCGCAGACGACTGCATTGCCGCTGCCATGGTTGTTCGCCATTACCCGCCAGGAAAGTGCTTTCATGCCCGACGCACGCTCGCCGGTCGGCGCGCTGGGACTCATGCAATTAATGCCGGACACCGCACGTCAGGTTGCGAAAGGTCAGCGCATGCGTATCAACACCGATCAATTGCTGCAGCCGGAAATTAATATCCGGCTCGGTAGTAATTATCTGCGTGAATTATTCGATCGCTATACCGGCAATCGCGTGCTCGCCACCGCAGCGTATAACGCCGGACCAAGCCGCATTAGCACACTGTTAAAAAATCAGGACGAAACATTACCTGTCGATGTCTGGATAGAAATATTGCCGTACCGCGAAACACGCGAGTACGTACAAAACGTGTTGGCGTTCGCGGTAATTTATGGCCAGCGCCTCGGGCAGCCGATACGTTTGCTGAATGCTACGGAACAGCAAATCACCGGCAATGCACCGTCGCCAATTATTAACGGTGGAAATAATTACAGCGCTGCGCGCTGAAACACTGCCGTATAAAATAAAAATGTTATTCGAGCACGATTACTGGATCACCGACACTGATTGTACCACTGCCGCGATGAATTAAATTTTGCCCAAAATATACCGCATTGCCGCGTCTTCGCAGTCGCGCTAACGCCTGTATCACGTATGGCTGCTTTTTTCCTGTCAGCGGATCGATCGACGGAATGACACAACGTGAACACGGCTTCACGACATCGAATTCAATCGAACCGATACACAGCCGTCGCCATTGATCCTCCGCATACGGCACATCGCTATCGATCACGATATTGGGACGAAAGCGTTCGCTGCCGATCGGTTGCGGCAATGCGCGATTGAATTCGCGCAACGACGCTTCGGTAATCAATAAAATCGGAAAGCCATCGGCAAAAGAAACGCAATCACCCTGTTTTCCGTACGCCTGATCGATCAAGCGATTACTGTGATCGGGCATGTAGTGCAACCGCACCTCGATGCCGAGATAACGCGTGAGCCAAGCCGCGGCGCTGTCACCCAGATCGCATGCTTCGACCGCATCGCGCCATACGGTGACCACTGTGGGCTTCGCGTCGATCGCGGCATCAATCCGCAACGGCGGCATCGATGGCGTCGACAATGTCAGCACGGCACCCTGGATTGCGACGTCGATCAGACACATCGATGGATATTCACGTTGTGTCAAAAAACGCCCGCTGCTATCGGTAATGATGTAACGACGATCGCCCTTAGGACCCAGCCGATCTATTTGCATGGCTTGTTGTGCAATGGCGCGCAGCGATTTGACGGGGTAAATCGCCAGCTGAGTCACGCTAAATGACATAACAAATTAACCTTCAATTTTAAAAAAACACGAACATTCGGAATAAAAAAATTAAAAGTTGCTACACCGCTGCACGGCACCGCACAATCATCTCGCGCACGGCTCATCCAAGTTTCGAATTACAGAAAGTTAACGCTGAATTCTTGCAGCAGATGAGAAATCCACTAAGGTGTATTGCATATATTAAGAATAAGTTATCCGATGACTAGCAGTACACTCCTAGCACGCCAAGCAATCTATGACACGCATTTGCGCGTGCATGCCTATGAGTTGCTGTTTCGTGCCCATCAAGACGAAACCGCCAACGTCATCGATGGCGATCACGCCACCTCCACTGTTCTATTAAATGCGTTTACCGCGCTGTCAGTCGAAGAAATTCTGGAAGGCCGCCCGGCGTTCGTGAACTTCACACGCAATCTGCTCGATAACCCCCCGCCCATCGATGCCAGCCGGCTGGTAGTCGAAGTGCTTGAAAACATAACGATAGATGCGCCGACCATCGCTGCGCTGCGCAGCCTCAAGCAAGAAGGCTATACCATCGCGCTCGACGATTATGTGTATTGCGAGGGACACGAAGAGCTGATCGCGCTGGCCGACCTGGTAAAAGTTGATGTGTTGGCCAATTCGATGGAGCAAGTGCGCGCGCTGCTACAACGGCTAAAGCCTTACAACCTCGTACTGCTGGCGGAAAAGGTCGAAACGCAGGAAATGTTCGAAGCCTGTAAGCAACTCGGCTTCAAATTATTCCAAGGTTATTTTCTGGCGCGCCCGCAAGTCGTCAAGGGACGGGTGCTGAAAAGTGATCAGCGCACCGTGCTGCAACTGATTTCAACGTTGCGCAACCCGGAGGCCGATTTCCACGAAATCGAGCAAATCATTCAAACCGACTCGGTGCTAACATTGAAAATGTTACGCCTGGTCAATTCGGCGTTATTTCAACAGCGCCGCGAAATTACCTCGATTCGGCAGGCGCTGACCTTCCTCGGTATCAATAAAATTCGCAGCTGGGTGCATTTGCTATCGCTCAGCAAATTGGAAAACAAGCCCGCCGATCTATTTACTACCACGCTGGTGCGGGCCCGGTTCGGGCAACTGCTGGCCGAACAGGCAGTCAATGCCGGTTTACAAGGCGACAGCCAATTCACCATCGGCCTACTGTCGACGCTCGATGCCTTCCTCGGCATGGAGCTGACCGAGATTCTGGACAGCATCACTGTGTCCGACGATATGCGTCAGGCATTGGTGGGAAAAGCCGGTATTACCGGCCTGTTGCTAGAGGTCGCGCTGGCCTACGAGCGCGCCGAGTTCGACGCCATCGATTGGCAACGCATGCGCGATCTTGGCCTCGATCCGCAAAAAATTCAGCAGGCCTACCTCGATAGTCTGCATTGGGCCGACGAAAATCTGCAGCTGCTTAAATAACGCCGCAACCCAGAAACTCCCGAGCCTGTTCGCTGTTAAACGGCCACTTCAACTCCGCATGGTCATGCAGACGCCGCAACACCGGAATCGACAACGCATAACGCGACAACAGCGCTTCGTCCTCACTGATATCGATGCATTCGATTTGGCACGTATCGTCGAATAGTGGTGCCAGCAGCGCCTCGGCCTGCTCACAAAGATGGCAGCCGAGGGTGCCGTATAAAACGAATAACTGCATGGGGACATCACTGAATGGATTCAATGCAAATCGTAGCCGCTTTCATTGTGCAGGACGACATCCAGCCCTTCGGTTTCGGCGTCGGCACTAACGCGCAGGCCAATCGTCAAATCGATTGATTTGTAAATGACGAAGCTAATAGCCGCTGTGTATAGCAGTGTCGCGCCAATACCGGTGAGCTGCACCAGCAACTGACCGCCCATCGAATCGATCCCGCTCGCAAACCCGCGGCCACTGAATATGCCGAGATGCGGCGATGCAAATATCCCCGCGAGGAAAGTCCCGAGAATGCCGCCGACACCATGCACCGGGAAAACGTCGAGCGAATCGTCAATCTTCAGCACACGCTTGACCCCCAGCGTCGCGTAGAAACAAACGACACCAGCCGCAACGCCGATAACCAGGGCTCCCGCCGGACCGACATAACCCGAAGCCGGCGTAATGGTGCCAAGGCCGGCGACCAGGCCAGTCACCGCGCCCAGCACACTCGGCTTGCCGAACTTCAGCCACTCGATACACAGCCACGTGAAGGCACCGGCCGATGCTGATAAGTGAGTCACCAGCATCGCCATGCCGGCGCTGCCATCGGCTGCCAGCGCGCTGCCCGCGTTAAAGCCGTACCAGCCGACCCATAACATACCGGCGCCGGTCACAGTCATCGTCATGTTATGTGGCGGCATGGCGGTCTCGAGAAAACCGCGACGCGGGCCGATCACTAGCGCGCCTATCAGCGCGGCAACACCGGCAGTGATATGCACGACGGTGCCACCGGCAAAATCGAGCAATCCCATTTTGCCGAGCCAACCGCCGCCCCACACCCAATGCGTAACAGGTATGTAAACCGCTAGCAGCCATAGCGCGGAAAACCACAACACCGCGGAGAATTTGATGCGCTCGGCGAAACCGCCAATTACCAGCGCCGGCGTGATAATCGCAAACGTCATTTGGAACATGACAAAAACGGTTTCCGGCAGTGTGCCGCTGATGGAATCAACCCCGACGCCTGCCAACAGCGCTTTGCTAAAGTCACCCAGAAACGCATTGCCTGTGGAAAATGCGAGTGAATAACCGAGCACAAACCAAAGGATCGATGCGAGGCAGGCGATTGCAAAACACTGCATCATCACACTGAGGACATTTTTGCTGCGGACCAGTCCTGCATAAAACAACGCAAGTCCCGGCAGCGTCATAAACAGCACCAACGCAGTGGAGGTCAAAACCCAAGCACTATTGGCCCCATTAACAGCATCGGCGTGTGTTGTGCCGGCAAAGCTCAACAGCAGACTGGTCAGCCCGGTTTTCAACAGATTTTTTGCGCGTTGCCGCATTGCATTTCTCCTACCCAAGAAATAGAGCGCACCATAAATGAACCACTAAGATTTTTTTGGTGCATAACTGGTGGCGAGCCAGAAATTTATAGAATCGCCGTCGGTCTAAAAATTAAAATTTAAATTATTTATATTTCAATACATTAAATAATAAACCTCATCCACAGCACATCGTTAGCTCTTAGCAAATAAAGGTGCCATATTAGAGTTCGCAGCTATAGAGCAATATCCGTGCCCCAAGAGGCAGCTCTCGCTTTTATTTGGTGCAAAAATAATCAAGGGAATCACAGAGCCGAAACACCCCTGCGCGGCGTGCGGGATGTGTAATTTCTTCTATGCTAAGGGCATCAAAATTTCGGGCGATGCGGTACCTGATGCAAAAAATAGATGTAATCAAAATCTATCAGCGCAAGAGCGCGTTGGTGATCGATGACTTCCCGGATATGCGCGGCTCGATTCGCCGCATGCTGGTGAATTTCGGCATCGCGGATGTAGAAACCGCGACCAATGGCTCCGATGCCATCATGCAATGTGAAAATAAACACTTCGATATCATTTTGTGCGATTACAACCTCGGCGAAGGTAAGAACGGCCAGCAGATTCTCGAAGAATTGCGCTACCGCCGCCTGCTCAAACGCACGACTGCCTACATGATGATTACGGCCGAGACCACCAAGAGCATGGTGTTCGGCGCCCTCGAGTATCAGCCCGACGATTATTTAACCAAGCCATTTACGCAAACCGTTTTGCAAAAGCGGCTGGATCGACTGGTGTTGGAAAAAGAGGAGCTATTCGATATCAATCGTGCGGTCGACGATCAAGACTACGATCTTGCCATTGCGCTGTGCGACGAACATATCGCTGAGCGCAGCCGCTACGAACAAAAATGCTACCGCATCAAAGCGCGCTGCTTTCTGGAAAAACACCTGTTCCCCAAGGCGCGGGAAATTTATGAAGAAGTCCTCGATGACCGCCCGGTCGACTGGGCGCAAATCGGTCTGGGTCAATGCCTGATGGCGATGGGCGAGCTCGAAGCCGCCGAAGAAGTCTTCCAACAACTTATTCGTCAAAATTGTCTGTGCCTTGAAATTTACGATGCGTTGGCCGAAATCAAAACGCGGCGCGGCGACATCGAAGCTGCGCAGCAATTGCTTGAATATGCGAGCGAGGTTTCGCCGAATGCGATTTTGCGGCAGCAATTATTAGCGGAAATCAGCCAGAACAACGGCGATTTGGAACGTGCCGAAAAAGCGCATCGCAAAGTAGTACGGCTGGGCGCAAATTCCTGCTACGAATCGCCAGAAAATTATTTCAAACTCGCGCGCTGTATTTCATCGCAACTCAAGACCGGTGAGCAAAAAGACCGCAACCGGATCAATGATGTCGAGGAAGTCCTCGATCGTGCGCGCCGACGTTATCGCGACCGTCCCGAAGTACGCTTGCAATCCGACATTATCCATGCCGCTGCCTACGCCGACGCCGGACAAACTGATGAAAGTCGCAAGCGGTTGGAGTCGGTCAGCGCCAGAATGCCGAAAGAAGAAAATATTGAAGACGCCGCCACGCCGTCGGTGCAGGTGATGCTCGACCTGGCGCGCTGCTACCGCGCGATGGGCGATAGCGATGGCGCGCAAAAAATTCTGCGCGAACTCGCGGAAAAACACCCGGACGACGAAGCGATCGGCGAGGCCATCGATCAGCTTTCGGAAGAACCGCTGTCGCGCAAGGGCAAGGACAAAGCAATCGACCTCAACCGCCGTGGCAAAGAATTGCTCAGCACGCAGAATTACTTGGAAGCGGTCGCGCTATTCGGCGAAGCGCTGCGTCACTATCCAAACAATCTCGCCGTCAAACTCAACTTGGTGCTGGCTCTGATTCGGCACATGAACACCAGCGGACCGAACGCTGAGCAATTACAGCGTTGCGAAAAAATTATTAATTCCGTCGATACGCTGACCGACGACCATCCATTGCACGAGCGCTTCCAATTATTGTGGGAGCATGTCGAAAATCTGCAGGAACAACTCGCCGAGAACAACGCCGATGCCGAATGACGTGCCATTTCCGATGATGCTGGCGTCGTCGGTGCACGACATCAAAAACTCGCTCGGCATGCTATTGCATACCCTCGATTCCGTGATTGAAGCAACGCCCGAAGCCTCCGATCTGCAGCGCGCACAATTTGCGACGCTGCGCGGTGAAGCCTCGCGCATAAACAATTCGATGATTTATCTGCTCGGCCTGTATCGATTGCAGGAAAAACAATTACCGTTGCAGATTCAGGAAGTTTTTGTCGCAGATTTTCTTGAAGAGCAGATCGCCGCCAATGAACTGCTGTTTTCAATTCGGCGCTTACGCGTAATTTGCGACTGCGATGACGATATGCGCGCGTATTTCGATCCGACCTTGATTGCCGGCGTGCTCAACAATGTATTGGTGAATGCTTCGCGCTACGCGCACGACTCGATTGTATTGATCGCGCGACCAAATGGTAAAAATGGTGTCATCATCGAAGTGCGCGACGATGGTCCAGGCTTTCCTGAAAAGATGCTGTCTACAAGCACAAGCGATACACAGCCGGATGAGTTCAACAACGACGATCGCGGCATCGACTTCAACAGCGGCAGCACCAGTCTCGGTTTGTATTTTGC
>Ga0068860_100005784_pt1 | contig 12459 bp, 9 predicted proteins | sample KBSSwiS32_FD_66597 | JGI IMG/M metagenome (GOLD analysis project Ga0068860, IMG submission 66597) | Switchgrass rhizosphere microbial communities from Kellogg Biological Station, Michigan, USA - KBS Switchgrass S3-2 | ecosystem: Host-associated > Plants > Roots > Rhizosphere > Soil ... | reverse complement strand
GGCGATGGTGATGACCATAGGTCACGTGTACGGGCGCCGGTTGGAGGAGGCGGACGCGCGGGACCTGATCGTCGAGCTGATGGCGGTGGCGGGGATGGGCTTTTTGGCGCGGCAGGGGATCAAGGCGCTGCTGCCGGTGGTGGGCGCGCTGCTCACCATCCCGGCCGCGTTCGCCGCCAGCTGGGCCATGGGCCGGGTGGCGATGGAGTACTTCAAGAACCCCGCGATGACGAAGGAGGCGATGCGGGACGCGTACAAGCGGGCGAAGGACGAGGCGGCGCTGCGGTTCTCCCGGTCCGCGTTCGACGAGTTCCGGAACAAGAACGAGGAGCGGATCAAGGAGGTGGCCAAGCAGGGGAAGCAGGCCGCGCCGCCCCCGCCACCTCAGCCCCCGGTCGAGGAGCCCGCGCCGGCGGCGAAGAAGAAGGGCAAGACGATCGGCCGGGGGACGCGCGCGAAGGCGGCGGGGAAGGAGGTCGAGGCGAAGAAGTCGATCGGGCGGAAGAAGGAGCCGCCAGGGCCGGCGCGGGGGCCGGTGCAGGAGATCGTGGAGGTCCAGCTCCCGAAGCGGATCCAGGCCAACCAGGGGGCGGCGGCGAAGATCGGCGCGCTGGTGCACCTCGACCTCTCCGGGCCGGACGGCGGCCAGTGGACGGTGGACCTCACCAAGCTGGATGACCCCGTCTCCCGCGGCCTGCGCGGCCAGCCGAAGATGACCGTCCGCGCCGAAGACCAGTTCTTCCTCAAGCTGGTGCAGGGGAAGGCCGACCCCCAGGTCGCCGTCTTCACCGGCAAGCTCAAGCTGGAGCCGCTGGACGTGGAGCTGGCGACGAACGTCGCGCGCATCCTCACCGGGTGACGAAGACCGACACCTGCGAATTCTGGAGGACCTTCCGGTACCCGGCCTCGCGCATGGCGCCAAAGAAGGACGAGCGCTGCTCGGGCGGGGTGGGGCGCAGGCTGGGGACGCTCCAGTAGAAGTCCCACGTCGACGCCTGCGAGGTGAGCACGACCGCCCCCACCGACGGGAGCTGTTGCTCCAGCGCCGGGAGCGTCCACAGGTGCAGCCCCCAGGCGCGGGCGTCCGGGAGCTCCGACGTGACGCAGAACGGCCCCATCTCCATCCCCTGCAGCACGTCGTGCCCGCTCTCCAGCGCCACCACCGGCAGCGGCGTCAGCAGGGGCCGGCCGGGAGGGACCTCGCGGCGCAGCACCTCCGCCGCCTCGTCCAGGTCGTGGAACAGCATGGGATCCAAAGGCGGCGGCCGGAACGCGAGCGGCGCCAGGAGCCCTGCCACCAGCGCGGCGCCCACGCGCAGCCCCGGGCCCCACTCCGCCACCAGCTCCCCCGCCGCCAGGGCGATCAGCGGCACCAGCGGCACGGCGTTGTCGCTGTGCGTCTCCTGCAGCGGCAGCTGCGCCGCCCACCCCAGGAGCCCCGCCAGGAGCACCACCCGCGCCGGCCCGCGCCGTCGAATCGCGACGGCGGCCACCAGCAGCACGGACGGCGCCAGCGCGAGGTGGTCCCGGTAGTTCTCCCAGGCCCGGAAGTCCACGCCCCGGAGCGCGAAGTGGTACCCCAGGTTCCAGAACCACCACGCCCCCGGCGCCGCCGCGATGAACGGGACGAACAGCGCCGCCATCGCCACCACCGGCGCGACCCACGAGCGGGTCCGCCGGAATTCGTACCCCCACAGCACCAGCGCCGCCGGCAGGACGATCAGCTTGCACGCCACCGCCAGCGCCCCCAGCCCCGCGATCGCCCACGACCGCCGCCGCCCCGCCTCCATCCACAGCGCCGCGGCGCCCGCCCCCATCAGGAACAGGCCCGACATCGAGCACGGCTGCACCAGCGCCGCCTTCCCCACCCACCCCGGGCTCACCGCCACCGCCCACGCCGCCAGCCCCAGCCCGAACGCCCGGCGCCCGGACTGCGCCGCCACGCCCAGCGCCAGCACCGCCGCGCCCGCGTACGCCGCGCACAGGACCCGCTGCGGCATCAACCCGAACCCCGCCACCTCCGCCAGCGCCCCGTGCAGGTACGGGAACCCGTGCGCCTGCGCGTACGCGAAGTCCCGGTACGGCCATCGCCCGCGCATCGCCAGCCGCGCCGCCATCCCGTAGAACCCCTCGTCCGGGCCCAGCGCCCCGACCCGGACGTACCTCGCCGCCAGCGCGGCGAACGCCGCCACCGGCGCGACCAGGACCGCGAGCACTCGGAGGGGGCTCATCGCTCCACCGCTTGACGCTTCACCCGTTCACCACAGGCGCGCCAGCGTATCTGTTTCTTGTCCCGCCCTCGGGCGGGTGCCAAAGATCGCCCGGACATGCCCGGCTTCCTCCAGCGCCAGGCGGGGACCCTCTACCTCGGGTACCGGGCGCTGATCGCCCACCCGCTCAAGAAGCTCTTCCAGCGCGGCGACGCCACGCCCAAGGAGCGCTTCCTCCGCAACTACGCCCCCGAGGGGAACATCCCCACCTCCACCGAGGACCGCCGCACCCTCCGCGGCGCCTCCCGGTGCATCCACTGCGGCCTGTGCGAGGCGTACGACGCCGCGCTCGCCCAGCTCCCGCGCACCCTCTACGGCGGGGCCTCGCTCCTCCCGGTGGCCCTCGCCCGCGCCACCCCCGACCTCCCGCGCGCCCGCCGGCTCCTCGCCCAGCTCCAGCCGGAGTCGCTGGCGCGCGGCGAGGCGGTGTGCCCGACCCGCGTCCCGCTCCGGGAGATCGCCGCCTACCTCTCGCGCAAGCTGAAGGAGCTGGACGAGGGCGCCAAGGCCGCCACCGGAGATCCACAAAGGTGAGCGCGCCTGCGCCCCTGAGCGCGTCCAGCCTCCCCCCGCTGAGCGCGCTCGCGCAGGCCGCCGCCGCGGAGCTGTCCAGCCTGTTCCCGGGCCGCGTCTCCGTCGCCGACGAGGACCGCCTCTCCTACGCCCGCGACATGTGGCCCAAGGCCATCCTCTGGATCCGCCAGGGCAAGATCCCGCCCCCGCCCGACGTGGTGGTGTGGCCGGACGGCGAGGAGGAGGTGCAGAAGGTCGTCCAGCTCGCCCGGCGCCACAAGCTGCCCGTCATCCCGTTCGGCGCCGGCTCCGGCGTGTGCGGCGGCGTCACCGCGGTGCGCGGCGGCATCTCGCTGGACCTGAAGAGGCTGGAGAAGGTGGAGCCGGTGGACGGCGAGCGCTTCACCGTCGACGCCGACGCCGGCGTGATGGGCGAGGTGCTGGAGCGGCGGCTGAACGCGCAGGGTTACTCGCTGGGCCACTTCCCGTCCTCCATCTTCATGTCCACCCTGGGCGGCTGGCTCGCCGCGCGCTCCGCCGGCCAGCTCTCCACCCGCTACGGGAAGATCGAGGACATGGTGTGCAGCCTGCGCGCGGTCACCGGCCGCGGCGACGTCGTCCAGACCCCGGAGCGGCCGCACGGAGGGCCCGACCTCGCCGAGCTGCTGATGGGCTCCGAGGGCACCTTGTGCGTCTTCACCCGCGCGCGCCTGCGCGTGCAGCCCGCGCCCGAGCACCGCGCCTTCCGCGCCTTCCGCTACCGCTCGGTGGGGGCCGGCGTCGAGGCCATCCGCCGCGTCCTCCGCGACGGCCTCCGCCCCGCCGTGGTCCGCCTCTACGACCCGTTCGACACCGCGCTGGTCGCCCGCAAGAAGCCGCACCAGGGCGGGAGGACCTCCCCGTCCGCGCGCGGCCTCGTCCAGTCGGAGCTGGTCCCGTTCCTCACCCGCCTGGTCGCCCCGCGCGTGTTTGGCAACCCGAAGCTGGTCAACCGCGCCGCGGACCTCTTCCGCAGCTGCATCCTGATCCTGATGTTCGAGGGCGAGACGCGGCGCGCGCTCCAGGAGGAGGGCCAGGCGCGCGAGCTGTGCCTGAAGGCCGGCGGCGCCGACCTGGGCGAAGAGCCGGCGCAGGAGTGGTACCGCACCCGCTACGACGTCTCCTACCGGATGTCGCCGGTGGTGGACGACGGGATGGTGGCGGACACCTTCGAGGTGGCGGCCACCTGGGACCGGGTGCTCGACGTCTACGACCGCGTGCGCGCCGCGGTGGCCCCGCTGGCCTTCACCATGTGCCACTTCTCGCACGCGTACGTGGAGGGGTGCTCGCTCTACTTCTCCTTCGCGGCGGCCAGCCCGGGCGGCGACCGCGCCCTGGAGACCCGCTACGACGAGCTGTGGAAGACCTGCCTCTCCGCCGCGATGGCCGCCGGCGCCACCGTCAGCCACCACCACGGCATCGGCCTGCTCAAGGCGCGCGCGCTGGCCGAGCAGCTGGGCGACGCGCGCCGGATGGTCCAGGGGCTCAAGCGCGCGCTCGACCCGGACGGGATCATGAACCCGGGGAAGCTCCTGCCATGAGCGACCTGCACGAACAGCTCCGGGACTCGCTGGGGCCGCGCTACGCGCTGAAGGACGGCGCCGCCCGCTGCGCCCCCAGGAGCGAGCGCGAGCTGCTGCTCGTCCTCAAGCTGGTCCGCGACCACGGCGCCAAGCTGGGGCGGCCCGGCCCCGACGGCGCCCCGCCCGTCGCCCTCTCCCGCCGGGCGCTGCAGTTGCTGGGGCCCTGGGAGGACGCCAGCGGCACGGTGGTCGCCGAGGCCGGCGCCACGCTGGACGAGATCGACCGCGCCGCCGCCGCCCGCCAGCTCGCGGTCGGCCCCATCTCCCCGCGCGCCTTCACGCTGGAGCTGGCGGACTTCCTGGAAGGGCCCTACGGCGGCCTCCGCTCCGTCCCCGGCGGCCGGCTGGAGCCGCTCTCGCTGGCGCTCACCGCGGTGATGCCGGACGGCCTCTACGCCGCCTCGCGCCCCGCGCCGCGCCACGCCGCCGGGCCCAGCCTGGACGCGTTCTTCCTCGGCGCGGGCGGGCGGATGGGGCTGTTGCTCCGCGCCCAGCTCCGCCTCGTCCCGCTCGCCACCGCGTCCCGGCTGAACACCTTCAGCCTCCCCTCGCCGGCGACGTTCGTGGCGGCGGTGCGGCGCGGGCTTCTGGGGGGAGCTTGCATGGAGCGGCTCCGGGTCGAGTCGCGGAAGGGTCGGGTGCTGATGGAGGCCAAGTTCGGCGGGAGCCAGACCGCGGTGGACCGGGACCTCGCGGTGCTGGGGACGCAGATCCTCAACCAGGGCGGGCGCCTCTCCGAGGACCACCTCCGCCGCCCGGAGCCGCCCGCGGACCAGCCGCCGCCTCTGGAGCGCGAGGTGCGCTGGGAGGCGGTGGCCCGGGCGCTGGAGCAGGGCGGGAGCGCGGCGCTCTACAGGCTGTCGGTGGACGGGGCCGTCGCCGAGGGCCAGGTGGAGGGCCGCGACCTCTCCGCCGAAGCGCCCTGGAGCCCCGCGCTGGAGGCCGTCGCCGCCGCGATCGATCCATCCGCGTCGCTGGGAGGTCCGCCGTGAGCGCCGGGACGGATCAGCACCGCCAGGCGTACGCCTACTGCGCGTACTGCCCGAAGATCTGCCGCTTCGCCTGCCCCGTCTCGGAGTCCACGCACGCCGAGACCACCAGCACCTGGGGGAAGATGACGCAGGCGTACCTCGCCACCCGGGAGCAGCGCCCGCTGGGCCCGGGCGGGGGCAAGGCGCTCTACGCCTGCACCGGCTGCATGCGCTGCCGCAGCTTCTGCAAGCACGAGCAGGAGGTGGGCTGGGCGCTGTTCGACGCGCGCGAGCTGGTGGTGCGCTCGGGCCAGGCGCCGGAGGGGGCGCGGAGCACCGTCGCCACCTTCCAGCGGCACGGCAACCCCTTCGGCCAGGACCTGGCGCCGTGGGCGGAGCAGTACCGGGCGGACGAACCGGTCCGCTACCCGCTCTTCCCCGGCTGCACCGCGCTCGCCAAGTCGTCCGGCACCATCGAGGACGCGCTCAAGGTCGCGCGCGCCCTGTCGGCCCCGCTGGGCGTGTGCAAGGCGGCCTCGCGCTGCTGCGGGTATCCGCTCTACGCCGCCGGGGACCAGCGCGCCTTCGTGGAGCACGCCCGCGGGGTGGCGGAGGCGCTGGCGCCGTACCCGGAGCTGGTGGTGATGGACCCGGGCTGCGCGTACACCTTCCGCGTCGTCTACCCGCGCGCCGGCGTCCGCCTCCCCAACCGCATCCTCACCCTCACCGAGGTGCTGGAGGCCCGGCTGGACACCGGGCCGCGCACGCCGCCGTTGCCGGTGGCGGCCTCGTACCACGACGCCTGCCACCTGGGCCGCGGCCTGGGCGAGTACGACCCGCCGCGCCGGCTGATGAAGGTCTCCGTGGCCGAGGTCTACGAGGGGGCGGAGGCGCGCGCGGAGGCGCCCTGCGCGGGCGGCGGCGGGCTGCTGCCGCGGACCATGGCGGACACCAGCGTGGACGTGGCCCGGCGCGCCGCCGAGCGCTACCCGGACCCCGGCGACCGGCCCATCGTCACCGCCTGCCCCACGGCGCGGCGGATGTTCGAGCGGTCCGGGCGCAAGGCGGTGGACCTGGTCTCCATGCTTCGGCGCTGGCTCCGGGCGTGACTTTCGGCGATAGGAAGGGGTGCATGAAGACGTTCCTCGTGGTGAATCCGCAGAGCGCCAACGGTCAGACGGGCAGGAAGTGGGCGGAGCTGTCGGCGGAGATCGGCCGCGGCCTGGGCGAGTTCGGCCACGGCTTCTGCGACCGGCAGATGCACGCCGTGGAGCTGACCCAGGACGCCATCCGCAAGGGCTACGACTGCATCGTGGCCGTGGGGGGCGACGGGACCATCAACGAGGTGATCAACGGGTTCTTCGACGCCCAGGGGAAGGTGATCAACCCCAACGCCGCGCTCGGGCTGATCCCCCGCGGCACCGGAGGCGACTTCCGCCGCACCTTCGGCTGGAAGGTGGACCTCCACGAGGCCGTGGCCCGGCTGAAGACCGACGCCACCCAGCCCTTCGACGTGGGGGTGGTGGAGCTCGTCGACCACGGCGGCAAGCCCCTCACCCGCTACTTCGCCAACATCGCCTCCTTCGGCGTCTCCGGCCTGGTGGTGAAGAAGGTGAACGAGAGCAGCAAGGCGCTGGGCGGGAAGATCACCTTCATGCTGGGCAGCGTGCGCGCGCTGATGGGGTACAAGGACAAGCCGGTGCGCGTGACCGTGGATGATCGCCCCGCCGAGGAGATGGCGATCACCACCCTGGCCGTGGCGAACGGGAAGTACTTCGGCGGGGGGATGCAGGTCGCCCCCCAAGCCGACACCCACGACGGGCAGTTCCACGTCACGGTCTGGAGCGGCTACGGCCTGTCCGACTTCGCCCTGAAGCAGGGCGGCATCTACTCCGGCGAGCACGTGAAGTGGAAAGGGACCCGGACGCTCCAGTGCAAGGAGCTGAAGGCGGAGCCCGTGCGCCCCGGCGACGAGGTCCTCCTCGACGTGGACGGCGAACAGCCCGGCAAGCTCCCGTGCCGGATGCACATCCTCCCGTCCGCCATCCGCCTCAAAACCTGATCGCGCCGCGGACACCATGGTGTCCTGAGTGCGGACAGGTGGAGTGCGCGCATCCATCCCACTACGTTGGTGGTGTTAGGCGCACCTGACATAACTGTTCGAGTTCCTTGGAAGCCGAGGTGGGAGGGAGTGTGGATCGGTATTTGCTCTACCGCCATCCGTCCTGAGTATTTCTCCCTGGAGACCCACACAAATGGCACCTGTCGCTCTTCCTCCCGCGCTGAACAACCTCGTCAACCTCACCAATAACGCTGGCGGCAACGTCAACTTCCAGCAGAGCGGCTCTGCCGCCGCCTCTGCCTTCGCGGCGTCCGGCACCTTCGGCAACGGCCTGGTCAATCCGCAGGTCGGCGCCAACTCCATCCAGACCGGCGGCAACACCGCTTGGGCGTTCGCCTCGGCCGGTGCGGCCAGCGCCTTCGCCAACGCGGGCGGCGCCGGCCCGGTGAACCTGACCGGCGGCACCAACCCGGCCGCGACGGGCACGGGGGCCGGCGCCACGGGCGCGGGCTCCACCACCGGCGCCACCGGCACCGGGGCGACGGGCCAGGGCCAGAACCAGCTGGGCGACATCGGCAAGCTCGTCGGCCAGATCGGCGACATGCTGAAGTCCGTCGGCACGCTGCTGCAGGGTCTGGGCGGCGGGCAGGCGCAGCCGGCGCAGGGCGGGCAGCCGGGAGCGGACGGGGCTCAGCCGGCGGCGGGTCAGCCGGCGGCCGGTCAGCCGGCGGCCGGTGGGCAGGAGGCGGGCGGCGCGGCTCCGGCGGCGGGTGGCGCGGATGCGGCCAAGGCTGGCGACCCGATGCAGCAGATCCAGCAGGTCCTCGGCAAGATCGTCGAGATGCTCCAGCAGCTCATGCAGGCGCTGGGCGGCGCGGGCGGCGGGGCTCCGGCGGCGGGTGGCGCGGCGGCTCCGGCGCAGGCGGCCTAGGCAAGACTTTCGAGCGTCCTTCGCTCGAGAACGACGGGGCTCGCGGGATGACCGCGGGCCCCGTTTGCCTTTGCGGGCTTCGCCTCCCCCTCGCGAGCCTTCGTCCCGGGTTGCTGATCTGATGTGCGACAACGACTGACACCATCTGTTCAAAGCTCGGACAGTTGGAGTGCGCAGGCGCTGACAGGCGACAACAGCGCCTGACAGGGGTCCCGCTCAACCTCCTGGAATTCAAGAGGGTCCGACAAGAGCCCTGATCGGTACACCGTTTGCTCTATGGGCGCACAACGCGGTTGGCGGCTCCCACCACCAACCGTTCCCAGGAAAACCCCACAGGAGTCCCCCACATGGCAGGCATTCAGGGCTTTGGTAACGTCGCCACCGCGCAGGCTACCGCTGGCGTCGGTCTGGCCAACCAGAACCTTCTCGGCAACACCGGCATCGTCGCCCCGGGTCAGGGCGGCAGTCCAGTCCCGAACCAGGCCGACCTCTTCGAGAACGCGGGCCGGCAGTTCGGCGAGGCCATCGGCAGCCTGCTGGGCGAGGCGTTCAAGGCCATCGCGGGCGGCGGCGCCGGCGGCGCGCAGCAGGCGCAGGGCACCCCCCCGGCGCAGGGTGCGCAGCAGGGCGCCCCGGCGGGCGGCGCTGACGCGGCCCAGGGCGCTGGCGGCGCGGACGCGGCGAAGAACGACCCGGGCAAGGCGCTGGGCGACATCGTCACCGCGCTCAAGGGCATCGTCGAGAAGCTGGGCCAGCTGATCCAGGGCCTCAAGGGCGGCGCGCAGCCGGACGCGGCGGCGGGCGGCGCTCCTGCCGGCGGCGCCGGCGGTGCCGAGGGCGCGGCGGGCCAGAAGCCTGCGGACCAGGCGGCGGCGGGCGGCGCTGGTGGCGCCGACGGCGCGGCCGGCCAGAAGCCTGCGGATCAGGCCGCGGCGGGCCAGAAGCCGGCCGAGGCGGGCGGCGCCGGCGCGGCGCAGAACGACCAGAAGCCGCAGGACGCGGCCGGCGCGAAGGATGCCGACAAGGCCGGCGGCCCGCAGGACGCGATCAAGAAGATCGTGGAGCTCCTCTCGCAGCTCCTGCAGGCCCTCATGCCCCTGCTCCAGCAGCTGGGTGGCCAGGGTGGCGCGGCCCCGGCCGGCGGCGCCCAGCCCCCGGCGGGCGGCGCGCAGGCCGTCTAGTCCTCACCAGCTTCGAAGAGCATCACGGCGCCTCATCCGCTCATGGCGGGTGGGGCGCTGTGCTTTTGGCGCGCCAGCAGCTTGCTCAGCTCGAGCGCGGTGGCCGGGACCAGCCCGAACCCGGCGGTCACGCCGAGCTCCCAGGCGTCCATGGGTGCGATGTCGAACAGCGGGTGGAGCGGCGGCACCCAGTGGATGAGGAGCTGGAGCCCCAGGCTCACCACCACCACCGCGATCAGCCGCATGTTGCTCCAGACGCCGACCTCGAAATAGGTGCGGGTGGTGCTCCGGGAGGCGAACGCGCGGAGCACCTCCGCGAACACCACCACCGAGAAGGCCATGTTCCGCGCGTGCGGCAGGTCGCGCGTCTGCAGCGCCCAGTCGAAGACCGCCAGGGCCATGGTGGCCTCCAGCGCCCCCACCCAGGCGATGGTGATCCACTGCCGGCGCCCGAGGATGGGCTCCTGCATCGGCCGCGGCGGCCGCTCCAGCAGATCCGGGCCGGCCGGGTCCATCACCAGCGCCAGCGCCGGCAGCCCGTCGGTGATGAGGTTGATCCACAGCAGCTGCAGCGGCAGCAGCGGGATGGGGAGGCCCAACGCGGTGGCGCCCAGCATCAGCAACAGCTCGCCGGCGTTGCCGGCCAGCAGGTACACCAGCGTCTTCTGGATGTTCTCGTAGATCCCGCGGCCCTCGCGCACCGCGGCCACGATGCTGGCGTAGTTGTCGTCCGCCAGGACCATGTCGGACGCCTCGCGGGTGACCTCCGTCCCGCCTTTGCCCATGGCGATGCCGATGTGCGCCTCCTTCAGCGCGGGCGCGTCGTTGACGCCGTCGCCGGTCATCGCCACCACCGCGCCCCGGGCCTTCCAGGCGCGCACCACCTTGAGCTTGTCCTCCGGGGTGGCGCGGGCGTGCACCACCTCGCGCGGGTCGTCGCCGGGCAACAGCAGGCCCATCTCGCGGGCGATGGCCTCCGCCGTCTTCGGGTGGTCGCCGGTGATCATCACCGTGCGCACGCCGGCGCGCCGGGCCTGGCGGACCGCCTCGATCGCCTCGGTGCGCGGCGGGTCGGACAGGCCGATCAGCCCCTGGAGCTCCAGGTCCTCCTCGCGGTCGGTCCGGCCCACCGCCACCGCCAGGACGCGCAGGCCGCGGGCGGACATCTCGGCCGCCGCCGCCGCCGCCTGGCCCGGCTCGCCCCGGGTGCGCCGGAGCACCATCTCCGGCGCGCCCTTCACGTAGAGCGCCCCGTTCGAGCGGAGCACGGACATCATCTTGCGGTCGGAGTCGAAGGGGTGCTCCTCGCGGCGGGGGAGGTCCTTCTCGATGTCCTGGCGCCGGACGTCGCGGAGCGCGGCGGCCTGGAGGATGGCCAACTCGGTGGGGTCGCCCGTCCCGCCCCCTCCCGGGGAGAGCTCCGCGTCGCAGTTGGCGGCGGCGGCGAACAGCAGCGCCTGGTGGTCCGGGCCCCACAGCTCGCGGACCGCCATGGTGCCGGTGGTGAGCGTCCCCGTCTTGTCGGTGCAGATGACGGTGGTGCTCCCCAGCGTCTCCACCGCCGGCAGCTTGCGCACCAGCACGTTGCGCGCCGCCATCCGCTGCACGCCGATGGCCAGCGCGATGGTGACCACCGCCGCCAGCCCCTCCGGCACCGCCGCCACCGCCAGCGATACCGAGGTCATCAGCACCTCCAGCCAGCCGTGCCCGCGCGCGAGGTTGGCGGCGGCCACCACCACCACCAGCCCCACGCACAGGAAGAGGAGCAGCCGCCCCACCTGGTCCAGCCGGCGCTGGAGCGGCGTCTCCTCCTCCTCGGCGGTGGCCAGCAGGTGGGCGATGCGGCCCAGCTCCGTCTGCATCCCAGTGCCGGTCACCTCCGCTGTCCCGGTGCCGGTGGCCACCGCGGTGCCCAGGAACACCCGGTCGTGGCGTTCGGCGAGCGGGGCGTCGGCCGGCGCGGGGTCCGCCCGCTTCTCGGACGGGACGCTCTCCCCGGTGAGCGCCGCCTCCAGGGTGGACAGCGCGTGCGCCTCCTGGAGTCGGGCGTCCGCGGCCACCAGGTCCCCCGCCTCCAGGAGGAGGACGTCCCCCGGGACCACCTCGGCCGCGGCGATGACCCGGGCCTGGCCGTCCCGGCGCACCCGCGCGTGGGGCGCGGTCATGGATCGGAGCGCGAGCACCGCCCGCTCGGCCCGGTACTCCTGGAGGAAGCCCACGAAGGCGTTGATGAGGAGGATGGCGCCGATGGCCACCGCGTCCCCGACCTCCCCCAGCACCCCGGAGATGACGCACGCCCCCAGGAGCAGCCAGATCAGCGCCCCCTTGAACTGACCGAGGAAGACCTTCCACGGCGGGGTGGCCTTCGCCCGCTGCAGCTCGTTGGCGCCGTAGCGCACCAGGCGGGCCGCCGCCTCCCCCGAGGTCAATCCCTGATCCACGGCGGCTTACTCTGCCCTGATCCAGAGATTATCGGGGCACTGTCAGCGCTTGTTGACTCCATGGTGTCCGGAATTTCGACACATTGGAGTGCGCGCGCGCTTATCCACCTGAACTTCCAGATATTCTCACACCCTACAAGTACGCGAAAGATCAGGTGTCATGTTGTCCTGACATGTGGGCATGAGTGTTGCTCTATGCGCACACGTCCCTCGATACCTTCACTGGAACCTCAAGGAGTCAAAATCATGGCAGGAGTTCAAGGCGCTGCGTTCGCTTCCGCTTTCGCTTCGGTTGGTGGGGCTGGCGGCCCGATTGCCCAGACCAACGTCAACGGCAACGTCCAGACGGCGACCGGCAACAACGCGACCAGCATCCAGAACCCGCTGATGCAGAACCTGGCTGGCGGCAGCAACTTCCAGGCGGCCGGCGCCAACGGCGCCACCGGAACCCAGGGCGCTGGCGCCACC
>Ga0068860_100005783_pt1 | contig 12460 bp, 12 predicted proteins | sample KBSSwiS32_FD_66597 | JGI IMG/M metagenome (GOLD analysis project Ga0068860, IMG submission 66597) | Switchgrass rhizosphere microbial communities from Kellogg Biological Station, Michigan, USA - KBS Switchgrass S3-2 | ecosystem: Host-associated > Plants > Roots > Rhizosphere > Soil ... | reverse complement strand
CTTGCGCAAATTAAACCGTTGAGTATTCGTTACAGCATCGTTGGTGAGCCCACCTCGCTACAACCGATACGTGCCGGTAAGGGTTATTCGTTGGCGGAAGTTATCGTGCGCGGGAAAGAATGCCACAGTGCTTATCCAGCTTTAGGCGTATCAGCAATTACCAGAGCAGCCCACTTGATTTCGAGGCTTGAAGCGATTGCCGAAGAACTCAAAGATGATCGTCATGACGGTTTTGATCCGCAGTTTACAACGCTCAATGTTGGCGTGATCAGCGGCGGAACGGCCAAGAATGTTATAGCTGGAGAGTGTCGCTTCACATTGGAGTGGCGTCCGATTCCAACACAGAAACCCACTCTGGTTCTGGATCTGCTCGATCGAGAGATAGCAAACATGAGGAGTAAGGATCCCGACTTCGATTGCGAAGTGAAGTGTGATCGCAACGACTTCGGGTTTGAGACATCGAGGGATTCAACTCTGGTTACGTTGTTGGAAGAAGCAACGGGCAAACGTGCGGGGAGTGTAGCTTTCGGAACAGAGGGCGCTCAGATGGGCCTGCTTGGCAGTGAAGCAGTGGTGCTGGGCCCCGGTGATATTCGTGAGGCACACCGCACAGGAGAATTCGTTCCGGTCGAGGACTTGGAACGTTGCGTGGCAATCCTCAAGACAGCAATTGAAAAGTTCTGTGTTTAACCGGTCGGGCGCACCGGTACTGGGACCGCAGGCGTCCCGCCTGCTGCCTCCGAAAGACAACTCACTCCAAACAACACGTATCGGCAAGAAGGCAGGCGGGGACGCCTGCGCTCCCAGTACCGGTGCGCCCGTTTCGAGTTTTGTAAAGCTTGCGTTAAGCTATGGCCATCGAGGCAACCAGCCCAGCTTCGGATCCATCGGAAGTTTGTATCCGTCATTCTAATTTTTTCCAAAGGTTCTCCCGGATGTATTCGCTTCGCAATTTTGCTCTGTTTTTTGCTTTAGTTTTCTCGTTTCTCGTCTGTTCCGCCGTTGGGGTCGCCCAGAACCAGGAACCTCTTAGCAGCAAGGACTTCGTTGCCTGGCTCTACCAGCTGCCCCGCTATCCAGAAAAAAGAGACGAACTAATCGAGGAGATCCGTAAACGAGGTATCGGCTTTCCACTCACTGACGGCATGCGCTCTTTGGTCGCGACCAAAAGCGGTAACGATGCTCTGTTGCGACGTACATTAGAGGAGGCCGAACGACGTCGAGTTAATCCAACTGCGTCCGCGCTGCCATCTCCTGCGGAAGGCAACGAACTGCTTGAGCGCACTCGCAACGTGACACTTGCGGCCGCCGGCGCGATGCCTGATTTCATCGTCAAACAGTCGATTAGACGATCAGTTGCGTACGGAACTACGACCAATTGGATACCGCAAGATACCTTGTCAATTGCCGTCGGCTATCGCGCCAATCAAGGTGAGCAATACAAACTGTTGACGGTTAATGGAGTACCTGCCGCGGAAGAAGTTCAAGAGAGCAAGGACTATAGCAAGTACGTTAAAGGCGCCACTTCAAGCGGCGTCGAATACATCTCGGCACTCGCTGACATCTTCAAGCCTGAATCACAAGCCGAGTTTCGGATGGTCGATACGGACGTCATTCAAGGACGTCGGACCGTCGTTTATGAGTACCTGGTCCACAAAGAACAATCACAGCTAACCCTCTCCACCGGAGACACTGGCGCGAGCACGATTGCGGGATCACAGGGACGGATGTGGATTGATCGCGAGTTGGACCGAGTCCTCAGATTTGAACAGATCGCCACTGAGATTCCGAATGGCTTTCCAATTACGGCCGCGAGCAGCTTGATTGATTACGACTGGGTAAGTATCAACGATAGAAAATATCTCCTGCCTTTTCACTCCGAGATTCTAATGACAACCGCGCAACCACGGTTTGTGATGCAGAGTCGGAATGATGTCAAATTCAGGGGTTATCAAAAGTTTGGCGCCGAACTCAAGGTTGTCGATGAAGTTGGTGAAGACGATGAGCCGAGTAGCCGCCCGCAACAAACAGCCAAACCAAAAGTTGAGACCCATCCTGCCCAAAAACCGATAACCGAAAAGCCTGCTGCTGAAAAACCGGTTAACGCAACACCTACTGATGACGCACCGCCACCACTAAAACTAAAACCGCCAAAACCGGGAAACTAGGACGCTGGGAATTTGTACGAAGCAGTACAGACTTCAAGTGTTGTTGTGTAGAGAATCCGCACCCGCTAGACGCATTAACCCCGCAAACTCCTAATCCCAGTGGTCTACGAATGTAGACCTTCAAGCACAGACTGTCCCCCATAGTCGACACGCAAGAAGCAATGCAAGCGCAAAAACTCTTTGTTTTACGTCACTATCGCTGACAAGCGATGTGAGGAACACGCATTGCTCATTATCCGGCGGGAGCCAAGGAGATCTCACAATGAAGCCCAGAATCCTGGTTGTCGATGACGATGAGGCGATAACCCAACAGCTCTACTGGACGCTGGCTGACGAGTACGACGTGGTCACGGCCAACGATCTCCGCACGGCGATTCGCAGAGCAACATTCTATAAACCTGATATTTCGATTCTAGATTTGCAAATGCCACCGGCTGAAGACACCCCAACGGTCGGATTGCAACTGCTCGAATTCATAAAAGGACATCTACCCAATTCCCGGGTTTTGATCATGAGTTCGAACGACGAATCGGAAGTGCAACAGGCTTGTTTGGACGCGGGTGCTGACGAATTCTTTGACAAGCCCTTTGAAGTTGAAGACATGCTGGCGACGATCTGTCGACTGTCGCCGACGCATCGTCTCGAATTGATTGCGCAAATTCTTTGAAGTTCGATCGCTCCCACTCTGCGATCGATGTAGGCACCGAAGTCGAATCCCACTTCGCCGACGGTGCATGTTAGGCCTCGATTCCGAGTCCCTTCCCGGATCGAGGCCTAATTTTTTGCTGCTCGCTATTCTCAATTCCTTTCTGCCATAATGGCGCGTCCCTGAAATCAATACGACTGCAACGGTTGCTGACGAATGAGCGAAGAGATGGAGAAAGTCAGAGGAGTTACGGAACTCCCGCTGTTTCCCTTACCGGTGGTGCTGTTCCCTGGCGTGCCGTTGCCTTTGCATATTTTTGAACCAAGGTACCGGCAGTTGTTGAAAGACATCAGCAGGACCAACAATCTCTTTGGTCTCACCTACTTCGATTCGACAACAACCGATCGAGAACTACCTTTAGTGGGACAGGTTGGTTGTGTGGCTGAGGTGACCGAAACGCAAATATTTCCGGATGGACGTTCGAATATCTTGACGATTGGTGTTGTGCGCTACCAGATTGAATCTTACGTCGAACGCGGAGATCCATATTTCGTCGCCCGCGTAGAATACTTTGAAGATGACGACGAAGAGGAAACTACGTTGCATACGGCTGCGAATGACGTCGCGGAAACATTCACGCGAATAGCTCAAGCCGTGCGGACAATAAATGACGAGCGCATCAACCTGCCGGACATCTCCGATACCGAACCGCAAAAACTTTCTTTCCTTGTAGCGGCAGCAATGGAAGTTGAAGTCGAAGTAAAACAGGAACTTTTGGAACTCCGTTCGACTTCGGAGCGACTTGAACGTCTCAAAGGAATGCTCAGTCGAGCAGTAGCTGGTTACGAGGAACGTGCTCGTATACACGAACTCGCAAAAGGAAACGGACACAGTGGTAAGAAGATCGACTTTGAATGAATGAACAAAACAACAATGAGATCAGTGTGCGAGTGCTTTTCTTTGGCGGGGCCCGTGACACTACCGGCGCATCTTCATTAGAACTAACTCTCCAATCACCGGCTAGACTCTCCGACGCAACCAAAAAACTTTTTCAGCAATTTCCAGGTCTTGAGCGATTTGGTAAATCGCTTTTGTTTGCCGTCAACCAGGAGTACGCCGTACCAGAAACAGCGATCAAAGCCGATGATGAACTGGCAGTTTTTCCACCGGTTAGTGGAGGTGGGGAGGGCGTTTGTGACTATCGCTGCCCTAACGACTTTTTTGAGTTGACCCTGGAACCAATCGATGTAGGCGCAGTGGCCCGTAGAGTTGTTTTACCGGAGTGCGGAGCAACCGTGACTCTTGATGGCTATGCTCGCAAGTGGACCAAAGATCGGGAAACTGACTACCTGGTCTACGAAGCCTACGAACCGATGGCTTTGTCAGAAATGCAAAAGCTCGGCTCAGAGGCACACAAGCGTTTTGAGATTGCCCATGTGGGCATTGTGCACCGCACTGGACGCCTGGAGATCGGTGAAACGAGTGTGGTAATCGCAGTGAGCGCTCCGCACAGGCGCGCAGCGTTTGAAGCGTGTGAATGGTTGATCAAAGAGTTAAAGAGAACTGTCCCGATCTGGAAGAAAGAAGTATTTCAGGACGGAGAAGTTTGGCTCGAGGGTGAAGTCCGAAATTAAAGGACCTATCGGAAGCAAATCTCCGATAGGTCCCTTTAGACCAACAACAATTCGTCAGCTGCTAAGCTGGTGATTCTTCCAACTCGTCTTCGGCAGAAGGTTCCACCAACGACGCGCTGGTTACCTTGTCAGCGGCATCCGTCTTAATCAAACGAACACCTTGAGCGCTACGGCCTGTCTTTCGAATGAGTCCGGCCTCGAGTCTGATCAGTTTGCCCTGTTGAGTAATAATCATGATCTCCGACTCGTCATCAACCGGAAACACAGCTACAACCTTGCCTGTCTTTTCGGTCGTCTTCATGTTGATGACACCCTTACCGCCTCGCGACTGCAAACGATAAGTAGTGATCGGGGTCTGTTTGCCGTATCCCTGTTCGGACACTGAAAGCATACGCTCAGTGTCCTCTGAGGAAACTGCGCATACAGAAACCACAAAGTCATCCTGCCGCAAATCAATGCCGCGCGTTCCCCGCGTGGCTCGACCCATCGGACGAGCATTCTTTTCATCGAAACGAATGGCTAACCCGTTGTGAGTGGCGATGAAGATCCGTTTGGTACCATCCGTCAAAATGACGTCGAGCAATTTATCGCCGTCATCAACGTTGATTGCGATGATGCCGTTGGTGCGGATGTTCTGAAAATCGGCCAGCGACGTTTTCTTGATGACACCCTTGCGTGTGACCATCACCACGAAGCGACCTTCGGAAAACTCTTTCACCGGAACAACGCCGGCAAGTCTTCGATCAGATGGAATACTGATCAGGTTAACGACTGCCTTGCCTCGTGCTGATGCTGCGGCATCGGGTACCTCGTGAACCTTCAACTTGTAGACCATACCGTCGTCGGTGAAGATCATGAGATAAGCGTGCGTCGATGCAATGAAGAGATGTTCGACAAAATCGCCATTCTTCGCGGCCGCGCCGAAACGTCCTTTACCACCACGTCCCTGACGTTGATAAGTTGTGATTGGTGTACGTTTGATATAGCCGCTATTCGTAACGGTAATGGCAACGTCTTCGTCAGCGATTAGATCCTCGATTGAAAGTTCAACTCCCTCATCGACGATCTCAGTACGACGCTCATCACCAAAATCTTTCTTCACTTCCTCGAGTTCTTTCTGGATAACTCGACGTAACGATCGTTCGTTGGAAAGTATCTCTTCCAGTTCAGCGATCAGCTTGATGATGCTTTCGTATTCATCGGTGATCTTCTGACGTTCAAGCGCCGACAGTCTTCTCAACTGCAGATCGAGGATTGCCTGGGCCTGCAGATCAGAAAATGCCAGCTGTTCCATCGTCTTTTGGAGTTTGTTCAGATGGGTCTTAAGCGCGCCATCGGAAGGAACACCTTTCCAGACTTTCACCTCGTTCATCGTACTCATCTGGGCCGTCAGCCACTGTCGAGCTTCATCGACTGAACGCGAGTTACGGATCAAGGTAACGATCGCATCGAGCGCATCAATCGCCTTGGTAAGACCTTCGAGGATGTGAGCTCGTGCCCGTGCTTTTCGCAGATCGTATTCCGTGCGACGACGTACCACTTCGCGACGAAATTCGATGAAGCACTCAAGCATTTGCTTGAGATTGAGAACGCGTGGCTGGCCGTTTACGATTGCCAGGTTGATAACACCAAACGACGACTGCATTGGTGTCAACTTGTAGAGCTTGTTGAGCACAACTTGAGGCACGGCATCACGCTTCAGTTCAACAACGATGCGCATGCCAGTGCGATCCGACTCATCACGCAGGTCGGAAATGCCATCGAGCTTTTTCTCGTTGATGAGTTCTGCGATTCGTTCAATCAACCGGGCCTTGTTTACCTGGAACGGGATCTCTGTAATTACGATTGCATCACGCTCCTGGCTGCCCCGACCAATTCGATCTATTCCTGCTCGAGCACGAAGTTGTAAAACGCCTCTTCCATCGATGTACGACTTCCTAATTTCCTCGCGGCCGTAGATAAACCCGCCAGTCGGGAAATCCGGACCCGTGACGATCTTTGTTAGACCTTCAACAGCAATGTCAGGATCTTTGAGTAAAGCAATCGTTGCATCGACGACTTCCGTGAGGTTGTGCGGAGGAATCTTTGTCGCCATGCCGACCGCGATTCCATCGGAACCATTAATCAAGAGGTTCGGAACTCGCGTTGGCAGAACCTTAGGCTCACTCAGAGACTCGTCGTAATTTGGTTGAGTGTCGACAGTTTCCTTTTCGATGTCGGCCAACAACTCGTTTGCCAGGCGTGCCATCCGAATTTCGGTGTAACGCATGGCTGCAGCTGCATCGCCATCAACCGAGCCAAAGTTTCCCTGGCCATCGATCAACGGATAGCGCATTGAAAAATCCTGAGCCAAACGAACTATGGTGTCGTAGACAGGCATATCGCCGTGCGGGTGATATTTACCAATGACATCACCAACGATGCGCGCGCTCTTTTTATATGCTTTGTTATAACTGTTTCCGAGCTCGTGCATTGCCCAGAGCACACGACGGTGAACAGGCTTCAATCCGTCGCGAATATCCGGCAACGCCCGGCCGATAATTACGGACATTGCGTAGTCGAGATACGAACGACGCATCTCGTCTTCTATGTTTATATGGTTGCGTTCAGAAGTGGTTTCCATCTACCCACCTTTCCAGTACAATTCGCCAGTCTTGGCAGCTTAATCCTGATTAGACCCTTCGCAGTCCAAGGCACCTGAATTAGCATTCAGCGGCACACACTGAGACCCCGATCGGAGGGAAAACTCTGCTTTCGGCGGTTCTTTTTTCTGATTAAAAACGGGTGGCACATCAGGTTTCAAACGAGACGTATTTTAACCGTTTTCGCAACTATTGGCAAACCTGTTAATTGAGTGAAACTCTAATAAAATCAATAGCTTCAGCGAACTCGTCCCTGGCTAAAAACTCTCACTGCAGGCGGCTGTCAACGACAGGCTTTTGCCGCCGCAAACTCCCTTCGCCAAATGAGTGAACAACACACCTGGAAGCGCATACGCGAACGACTTGAACTTAAATTACCGGTCCGGGTGGTGTGTAGAGAAACACCTGATTTCGAGTGGATGGAAATTACGAGATTACAAAACGTAACGCCTTTCGGTGCGGGTTTCAGCCTTAAACGTCCAACTGAAAAAGGACGCATACTACACATGACGATTCCGATGCCGCGCCAACTGCGCGTCTTCGATCACGCGGAAGATCAATATCGCATTTGGGCTTTAGTGCGTTACATGCGACCATCAACTCAGCCAGAGACGGACCAGGTGGTGTTTGATGTGGGGGTAGCCTTTATCGGCAAACGGCCCCCCGTCAGCTATGAAACTGAACCATGGAAGCGTTACGACATTTCCAACACGGCGTTCCAGGCGATGGCCAATCCTGACGAGATCAAACCGATCTCCACGTCTGATCAGCGAGTTCACACGCGCTACAACATCGCCGTTGATATGAAACTCGAGATTGTCGATGAAAACGGTGGCGTAGGACAAAGCGAGTCGACAGTGACAGAAAATATTAGTAAACGCGGTGCAACTGTCTTTACGACTTTAGAGATCCCGATTGGACGGTTTATTCGACTCACCAGCGCCCAATACGGCATGACAGTTGTTGCTGTAGTCCGAGCCAGAAGTACCGGGGCTGATGGAATTCCTCGGATTCACGTCGAGTTCATTGATCAGGAATGGCCGTTGTAAACTGTCGTTATGAAAGCAATCAGAATTGAAAGACAAGTGTTGCTTATTGAGATCGAAAGACGTTGTTCGGATTGTAATCAGCGAGTGTTTGTCGGACTGACAAAAGAAGAGGCCCTGGGTTATGACGGATTTGAATGCACCTCTTGCGAACGCTGGCACAGCGACGGCTTAACCAAGGTTGACGTTCCTGATTGGTGGGATGAGCTCTCAACTAAATCAGATACCTGCCACTGATTCCGCTTGAACAACAATGGCACATTTTCAAAACGAACCGCGGTCGCCCGAAACAATAAGGGTGACGCGATGTTGCCACAATGGGCTCTGGAGATCGTCCGCTCAATAATTGCATTCGGGTCGCGTGTTCTCTGGAAGATCGAATTCAAGGGTCTTGAAAACGTGCCGCTCACAGGTGGTCTCGTGATCGCGTCGAATCACCAGACCTACATTGATCCTTTCTGGCTCTCACTCCCGATAAAACGTCCAACTCGTTATCTCGCGTGGAGTGCTGCCTTTAACTGGCCCGTAGTCGGCAAATGTATTTCACTATTTGGCGCGTGGCCGCTCGCACTTGAAGGCAGCGATCCGGCTGCGATTCGACGATCTCTGCAATGGCTCCGAGATGGAGGCGCGGTGGTGATCTTTCCGGAAGGTGCTCGTAGCACGCCGACGGGTGAGTTGGAGCGTTTTAAGGCAGGCGCTGTTCGCTTAGCACTTGAAGCGAATGTTCCGATTCTTCCTGTTACGATTCGTGGTGGTAATCAAGTTTGGCCCAAGGGTTGGCGCATGCCTCGCCTGGGCAAGGTGGTGATTACGTATCATCCTTTGCACCACGCAATACCGGTAGCAAACGAAGAGACCCGAGCGTGCGCGAGACGCGAAAGCGAACACCTGGCCCACGTGATAGCCTCTGCACTATGAAATGTACGTTAGTGTAAAGCTTTTCATGTCCGATTACTTTGTACTGCTTCTTGAAACTCAATCTCCAAGAATCACTGTAGAAGCTTCAACATAACATCATGGATCAGGCCGTTAGTCGCCACCACTTGCTTGGTATAAATACTCAGCGGCTCGTTGCGGTAGTTGGAAACAAGACCACCAGCTTCCTGGATTAACAACACACCGGCAGCCATGTCCCACGGATTTAGTCCGTCTTCCCAAAAACCATCAAAACGTCCGCAAGCAACGTAAGCCAGATCGATTGCCGCCGATCCATCGCGTCTAACTGCCTGTGCATTCATCGTGAAGATCGCAAACTCGCGTGCAAAGTCGGGTCGCTCTCGCACGTTATAAGGAAAGCCGGTGCACAACATGGCGCGGTTGAGTTCATCGATATCTGAAACTCTGACGCGGCGATCGTTCAACGTAGTTCCCTCACCTCGTTCCGCGGCAAAGAGTTCGTTGCGCATCGGGTCGTAAACCACACCCATTTCCATGGCGCCGTTTCTTTCGATTCCAATGGAAACACAAAAGCACGGATAGCCATGGGCAAAGTTTGTAGTGCCATCCAACGGATCGATTATCCAGCGCCATTCATTGCCTGCTTCGAACCTGACTGCCTCGCCTGATTCCTCAGCCAGAATTGAATGTCGCGGGTAGTACGAACGAATGCGATCGATTATTAATTTTTCCGCTGCGATATCCGCTTCGGTAACTAAATCGATGTCGCCTTTATTGACGATTTGAGCAGAACCAAGTCGTTGGACCAACACTTTTCCCGCATCGACGGCAAGTTGTTTAGCGAAATTTAGCAAGGTGGCCTGTTAGTTTACGTGGTGTTTTGATTTCGAGGTAGATGCTTTCTGCACAACAGGAGGCAGTCGCAACTTCTGTGCAGCGATTCTTAGGACCTCCTGAATTTGACGGTCCCAATAACCCCAGGAATGATCCCCGGGAAGTTCACGGTATTCATGAGGAATTTTCTTTTCCAACATCAAGCTTGCCGTTAACTCTGCTTCATCGGGATCTTGATCTGCTTCTTATCAGCAGTCTCCTCCGCCTTTTCATATCCGGCATCGACATGTCTCGCGACACCTAAACCAGGATCGTTTGTGAGTACGCGATTTAGTCTTCGCGAAGCTTCAAGTGTGCCGTCGGCAACGGAAACCTGACCAGCGTGCAAGGAGTAACCGATTCCCACACCACCACCGTGATGAAACGAAACCCAACTCGCTCCACTCGCAGTATTTAGCAACGCATTAAGGATGGGCCAGTCGCCAACAGCGTCGGAGCCGTCCTTCATGGCTTCGGTTTCGCGAAACGGAGACGCAACCGAACCAGTGTCGAGATGATCGCGCCCGATCGCTACTGGTGCCTGCAAGTCTCCCCGCTTTACCAGATCGTTTATCGCCTCCCCCATCTCGGCGCGTTCTCCATAACCGAGCCAACAGATCCGTGCCGGTAGTCCTTGAAAGTGAACTCGATCGCGCGCTAAACGCAACCACCGATTCAGTGTTCGATCTTCGGGAAATAACTCCAGGGCGAGGTCATCGGTTTTGCGAATATCGTTTGCATCGCCAGATAACGCGACCCAGCGAAACGGCCCCTTGCCTTCGCAAAACAGTGGACGAATGTATTCGGGAACAAAGCCAGGGATCTCGAAAGCTTCCGCGTATCCCCCATCTAATGCCTGCTTCCGAATATTGTTGCCGTAATCAAAAGCGACAGCTCCTGCTCGTTTCAAAGTAACCATCGCCTCAACATGGATCGCCATCGATTCCATCGAACGCTGAACATAAGTTTTCGGGTCAGTTTGACGAAGCTCGGCTGCTTCCATCAACGTCAGACCTGCCGGCACATAACCATTTAGAGGATCGTGAGCACTTGTTTGATCCGTTACTGCATCGACTCTAACTCCACGCTGAATGATCTCCGGCAGCACTTCCGCACAGTTGCCCACCAGTCCCACTGAAACTGGCCGCTTCTGTTCACGGGCGTCATCACAAATATCCAACGCTTCATCGAGAGTAAAAGCTATGCGATCGCAGTAGCCCGTGCGCACACGACGCTCGATTCGTTCAGGGTCAACATCGATGCCAAGAAACACCGCGCCGTTTAAGGTCGCAGCCAGAGGCTGAGCGCCGCCCATACCTCCCATTCCACCCGACACAACGAGCTTGCCGGAGAGATCACCACCAAAATGCTTGTCGGCCATTGCCGCAAAAGTCTCGAAAGTACCCTGAACAATTCCCTGCGTGCCGATATAGATCCAACTGCCGGCAGTCATTTGTCCGTACATCATCAACCCACGGCGCTCGAGCTCGTGAAACGTTTCCCAGTTGGCCCACGCGCCAACCAAATTGGAGTTCGCAATCAAGACGCGCGGCGCATATTCGTGAGTTCGAAAAACCCCGACAGGTTTTCCTGATTGGACCAACAGCGTCTCGTCGTTCTCAATCGTTTGCAGTTCACGCACGATCGCATGAAAGCACTTCCAGTTGCGAGCAGCTTTGCCGGCGCCGCCATAGACAATCAGGTCGTCCGGTTTTTCTGCTACTTCCGGATCCAGGTTGTTCATTAAACAACGGAGCGCAGCTTCCTGATGCCAACTCTTGCAAGTCAGCTGGGAACCGCGAGGCGCGTGAATAATTTCCTTCGACATAACCACTTGTCAGTTGTCGGATAGTTACTATTGCAAGAGATCGGCAAAGCGATCCTGCTTGATCAACTCTACAATTTTTTCGATGTCGGCCGACATCGAGCGATCTGCTGTTGTTGGTGTGACGTTTGCACGAATAATGTCGTATGCCTTCTTCACTCCCTGACCAGGTCGCAAAGGAAGGCGAAACTCCAGAGCTTGCGCGGCGGTTAACAATTCTATGGCGGTGGACATTTCGGCAACGTCGACAATCGAGCGCAACTTGGTGGCAGCTGTCATTCCCATCGACACATGATCTTCTTTGCCGCCGTCAGTTGGTACGTTATCGACGCTGGCGGGATGCGCCAGAACCTTTGCTTCGTTGAGCAACGCGACCGCCGCCACCTGAAGCATCATGAAACCGGAAGATATTCCTGGTTGCGAAGTAAGAAACGGCGGTAAACCCTCGTTTGAATCGGGATTTACCAGACGATCGATCCTTCGCTCTGTAATGCTCATCAAGTCTGTTAATGCGATAGCGGCATAATCCAACACGAGCGCGACGGGGGCTCCATGAAAATTTCCCCCTGACAAGACTTCTCCGGTGTCTGAAAAAACCAATGGATTATCTGTCGCACTCCCGCTCTCAATTTCAACGGTCTCTCTCGCGTGTTGCAACGCACTCCGAATTGCACCGTGCACTTGCGGCATGCAACGCAGACTATATGCGTCCTGAACTCTCGGGTC
>Ga0068860_100005782_pt1 | contig 12462 bp, 10 predicted proteins | sample KBSSwiS32_FD_66597 | JGI IMG/M metagenome (GOLD analysis project Ga0068860, IMG submission 66597) | Switchgrass rhizosphere microbial communities from Kellogg Biological Station, Michigan, USA - KBS Switchgrass S3-2 | ecosystem: Host-associated > Plants > Roots > Rhizosphere > Soil ... | reverse complement strand
CATGCCGTCGCGCTCGACGACCGTGCGGGTGTGGCTGTAGTAGATGCTCGGCAACGGCACGTTGTGGAAGGCGATGTAGTTCCAGATGTCGACTTCTGTCCAGTTCGACAGCGGAAATGCACGGAGGTGCTCGCCCTTGCGGATGCGGGCGTTGAGCACGCCCCAGGGCTCGGGGCGCTGCTGACGCGGATCCCAACGACCCTTGGTGTCGCGGAAGCTGAGGATGCGCTCTTTGGCCCGGGCCTTGTCCTCGTCGCGCCGGCCACCACCGAACGCGGCGTCGAAGCCGTGCTCGGCGATCGCATCGAGCAACGTCACCGACTGCAGCCGGTTGCGGCTCGCCCGCGGGCCGACCTCTTCGACGACTCGACCCTTGTCGATCGATTCCTGCACGCTGGCGACGACCAGCCGCACCCCGCTGTTCTTGACGAACTCGTCGCGGTACTCGATCACCTCGGGGAAGTTGTGACCGGTGTCGACGTGCATCACCGGAAAGGGAAGCCGCGCCGGAGCGAAGGCGAGCAGGGCGAGATGCAGCAGCACCGCGGAGTCCTTGCCGCCGCTGAACAGCAGAACGGGGTTCTCGCACTCGGCCGCGACCTCGCGGATGATCGTGATCGCCTCGTCGGTGAGCTGTTCGAGGTGCAAGGACGCGGCCTGCTGGGCGGCCGTCGGGTCCGAGCTCATACGTGCAATCCGCATTCGGTCTTGGCGCTCCCCGACCAGCGCCCGGCCCGCTTGTCCTCGCCCGCTGCGACCGGACGGGTGCACGGCCAGCAGCCGATCGACAGGTAGCCGCGCTCGGACAGCGGGTTGGCCGGGAGGTCGTGGAGCTGTGCGTAAAGGGCCATGTCGTCGTCGGTGTAGGCGGCGAGCGGGTTGAGCTTGACGATGTTGCGGCCGATGTCGAACGTGCCCACCGGAGCGTTGGCCCGGGTTGGCCCGTCGGCGCGGCGCACGCCGGTGACCCACGCCTTCTTGCCTTGCAGGGCACGGTTGAGCGGCTCGACCTTGCGGATCGCACAGCAGCCCTCGGTGTCGGTCTGCCACAGGTTGTCGGGCTGCACGTCGGGCAAGGGATTGACGACCCGCAGGTTGAGGTCGAGCTTCCTGGTCAACTCGTCGACCAGCCACTTCGTCTCGGCGAACAAGTACTGGGTGTCGAGCAGGACGATCTCGATGCCGGGAACCGCTGTCGCCGCGACATGGACGAGCACGGCATCCTCGAAGCTGGCCGTGACCACGAGACCATCGACGCCGAACTGCTCGGCCGCCCAACGCATGGTGTCGGCGGGCTGCCCGGTCTCGAGCGTGTCCGGGAACGAGATCAGCGGAGACATGGCTGCCACTATATCCCGACTATTCCGATCACCTTTCTGGAAGCGTCCCCAATTCACCCCGCAGGCGTGGCGCGCGGCACCCTCCGAGGTGCTCCTGCACCAACGCCGAGCACGAGGACCTCGGTAGGGTGCTCCGCGTGGCGTTCGACTACCCGGTGTTGCTCGACCTGGCCGGCGTGCCGGTCCTGGTCGTCGGCGGTGGACCGGTCGCGCTGCGCAAGCTGACCGGCCTCGTCAACGCCGGCGCCGTCGTGACGGTGATCGCACCGAACATCGCCGACGGCATCGCCGACCTGGCGACCGTTCATCGCCGGCCGTACGCAACCGGCGACCTCACCGGTTACCGCCTCGTCATCACCGCGACCGACGATCCGCAGGTGAACGCGCATGTCTCCGCCGACGCCAAGGCGGCAGGGGTCTTCGTCAACAGCGCCGACGACCCGCAGAACTGCACGTTCATTCTCCCCGCGATCGCTCGCCGCGGCCCGATCACCGTGGCCGTCAGCACCGGCGGCGCCAGCCCCGCACTCGCCAGCCGGCTACGTGACGAGATCGCCGCGACCCACCTCACCCCAGAACTCGAAGCAGCTGCTGCCGATCTGCGCGCCCAGCGCGTCGCCGTCCGCGCGGCAGGGGTGAGCACCGAGGACATCGACTGGACCGACCGCATCGACACCGCGCTCGGCCGCGAGAGTGACGATCCCCGCCCCTGACCCTTCGACGCTGGCCAGAGAATGTCGCGCTGTCGACGACTATTGCTGGCCAGCGTTGGGGGTGTCGGCCGCCGTCGGGCTGAATCCGGCGGGCGACCAGGCAGGCGGCATCGGTAGCCTTGGCCGCTTATGAGCACGATCCCCGACAAGCCGTCGCTCGACGGCATCGAAGCCCGCTGGAGCGAGCAGTGGAACCGCGATTCCACGTACGCCTTCGACCGTTCGGCGACCCGTGATCAGGTGTTCAGCATCGACACCCCGCCGCCGACGGTCAGCGGCTCGCTGCACATGGGCCACGTGTTCAGCTACACCCACACCGACATCATCGCCAGGTTCCAGCGGATGTCGGGCAAGAAGGTCTTCTACCCGATCGGTTGGGACGACAACGGTCTGGCCACAGAACGCCGCGTCCAGAACTACTTCGGCGTCCGTTGCGACCCGACGCTTCCGTTCGACCCCGGTTTCGAGCCGCCGTTCCGTGGCGAACCGCCGAAAGACCATCGCGCCGTCGCGATCTCCCGCCCGAACTTCATCGCCCTGTGCGAGGAACTGACCGCCCTCGACGAAGCCGTGTTCGAAGATGTCCTGCGCCGCCTCGGCATGTCCTACGACTGGTCGATGCTCTACACGACGATCGACGACCACTCCCGCCGCGCCAGCCAGCGCGCGTTCTTGGCCAACCTCGAGCGCGGCGAGGCCTACACCCAGGACTCGCCGACGCTGTGGGACGTCGACTACAAGACCGCCGTCGCCCAGGCCGAGATGGAAGACCGCGACACCGCCGGCGCGTACCACAAGATCGCCTTCCATCCGGTCGGCGGTGGCGCCGACATCGTCATCGACACGACCCGGCCCGAGCTGTTGCCCGCATGCGTTGCGCTGGTCGCCCATCCGTCCGACGAACGCTTCCAGGCGCTGTTCGGCACCAAGGCTACGACCCCACTGTTCGGGGTCGACGTCCCGATCGTCGCCCATCACCTTGCCGATCCCGAGAAGGGCACCGGCGTGGCGATGATCTGCACGTTCGGCGACACAACCGACGTCACCTGGTGGCGCGAGCTCAACCTGGAATCGCGAGCGATCGTGGCTCGTGATGGCCGCCTGCTCGCGGAGACGCCGTGGATCACCGACCCGGACGGGCAGGCCCGATACGGCGAACTGGCCGGGCTGAGCACGAAGCAAGCCCAACGACGCATTGTCGAGATGTTGCGCACGAGCGGCGAGCTGCTCGGCGAACCACGGCCGATCCAGCATCCGGTGAAGTTCTACGAGCGTGGCGACCGCCCGCTGGAGATCGTCGCCAGCCGGCAGTGGTACATCCGCAATGGCGGCCGCGAGGAGCAGCTCCGCGCCGATCTGGTCGCCCGCGGCAACGAGATCGAGTGGCACCCGCCGCACATGCAGCACCGGTACACCAACTGGGTCGAGGGGCTCAACGGCGACTGGCTGATCAGTCGGCAGCGCTTCTTCGGCGTGCCGATCCCAGTCTGGTACGAGCTCGACGAGGACGGGAACCCGAACTACGACGCACCGCTGACCGCTGACGACGCTCGGCTGCCGGTCGACCCGTCGACCGATGTCCCCGACGGCTACGAGGAGTCCGACCGCGGCAAGCCCGGTGGATTCATCGGCGACGCCGACGTGATGGATACGTGGGCGACCTCGTCGATCACGCCCCAGATCGCCGGGCGCTGGATGGAGGAGGACAGCACGGTCGACCCCCGGCGGGTCAACGACCTGTTCGATCGGGTGTTCCCGATGGACATGCGCGCCCAGGCCCACGACATCATCCGCACCTGGCTGTTCTCGACCACGGTGCGCAGCCACTGGCAGCACGGTGTCGCCCCGTGGAAGCACGCCGCGATCAGCGGATGGATCCTCGACCCCGACCGCAAGAAAATGTCGAAGTCGAAGGGCAACGTCGTCACACCGCTGGCGCTCCTCGAGCAGTACAGCACCGACGCGATCCGCTACTGGGCCGGTTCGGCCCGGCCAGGCCTCGACACCGCGCTGAGCGAGGACCAGATGAAGGTCGGCCGCAAGCTGGCCACCAAACTGCTCAACGTCAGCAAGTTCGTGCTCGGCTGGGAGGCGCCGGCTGACCACGCCCTCGCCGACGACCCGATCGACACGTCGATGCTGGCTCGCCTGGCGGCGGTCGTCGACGAGTGCACCACGGCATTCCACGGGTTCGACTACGCCCGCTCGCTGGAGCGGACCGAGGGTTTCTTCTGGTGGTTCTGCGACGACTACGTGGAATTGGTCAAGAGTCGCGCGTACGGCGGCCGCGGCGAGGCCGGCGCGGCCAGTGCCAGGGTCGCCCTGCGCACAGCGCTCAACGCCGTGCAGCGCCTCTTCGCCCCGTTCATCCCGTTCACGACCGAGGAAGTCTGGAGCTGGTGGCAGCGCGACTCGATCCACCAAAGCCCGTGGCCGACCGCCGCCGAGGTCACCGCCGCCGCGGGTTCTCCAGGCGACAGCGCACTGCTCGAGGTGGTGAGCGAGATCGTCGCCCAGGTCCGTCGGGCCAAGACCGAAGCGAAAGCGTCGCAGCGGGCCGGCGTCGACCGGCTCGTCGTCTCCGCCCCCACCGTATTGCACGAGGCGATCACGGCCGGGCAGAGCGACCTCTGCGATGCCGGCTCCGTGCTCACTTTCGAGCTCGTCGAGGGCGCTGAGCTGGCCTGCAACGTCGTTCTCGGGGCACCGCAAGCCCAACCTTCGCCCACTTCTTGACCGGTGCAGAATCTTGACCCGGGTTACACATTTGTCACCCCCGATGACACTATGCGTCAACCATCCGCCACGGAGCGAGAATCTTTGCAATCCCCTTGACCGGTCTTGACACAACCATTGCACAGGGTCAGCAATGATGTCAGGACGAACGATGTGCCAATCGAAAGCGATCTCCATCAGTCCCGCTGTCCCGCCCGACGGAGGTCACTCGCTCGGTAGCACTTCTTCAGAGGACACCGTCAGTTGCTGATCTCCATTCCCGCCGCGATCAGCAGCTGACGGTGTTTGTCTTTTTCCCGTGTGTCCAGTCGCCCCGCGGCGACGTCAGTCGAACGCGGGAGCGACGCCCGGCGCTGCGGCGTCGGGCGCGCTGCCGTCCGGGATCGCGCCCGCCGACTGGATCACGACCGCAGGAGCCGCCGTCGCGGCGACGAGGTCGCCGCGTTCGAACGCGCGCAGGACGGCGACCCGCCAGGCCCGCTCGACCTCGGCCCGACGGCCGATGTGGCTCGGTGCGCTGACCCGCACAGTCGCCCGATCGTCGGAGTGACCGACCACCCCCAACACCACCGGTGCGCTGAGCAACAGTGGCGAGATCGCCGGGTCCGCGGCAAACGCAGTCGCGAGCTCGGTAACCGCGGCCAGGGCCTCGTCGATCGGCATCGAGCGCGACACGTCGACATCGACCAGCGCGGTGGCCGCCTTGCTCAGGTTCGCCACCCGCAACACGTTGCCGTGCTGCACGTGCCAGATCCGGCCCTCGCCGTCGCGCAGCCGGGCCGAACGTAGGGTGACCCGCTCGACCGTGCCCGCGGTGAGCCCGAGATCGACTTCGTCGCCGACGCCGTACTGATCGTCGGACAACACGAAGAACCCGGCGATGATGTCGCGGATCAGGGTCTGCGCGCCGAAGGCGACCGCGCCACCGACGACGGTGGCGGTCGCGACGAACGCACCGATGTTGATCCCGATCTCGCCCATCGCAGTGATCACCGCGACCGTCCACACCACGCCGACCAGTGCGGCCCGCAGGGAGGAGGTCAGAGCCTTGTGCCTGGCCTGGGCGCGGGACTGATCGGCCGGCGAGGTGCGGTCGAGGATGCGGCGCATACCGTTGGCAACGATCCGATGGATCACCAGGGTTGCGATCAGCGCGGCGACCACGACAGCCGCGACGCGGATCGGCGTGAGCAGGTGGAGGCGGTCGAGGTGCTGCACCCACTCCGGTTGCGCGACGGGATGGAGCATTCCCCAACGGTAGTCACCGAGCCCACCGCCGGGGCCGCATGCCGCAGCACGCTCCAATCCACGGCACATTCAGCGTCGCGGTCATCGTCGTCGCAACGTCACGCCATCGTCATCGGGCGACGTGATCGGCTCATCGTGGCCCGGCTAGAGTTCGACCTTCATGGGCGACGCGGAGACCGAGCCGGTAACGGGGGCGTCACCTTCGAAACGGAGCGGTCACCGGCGCGGCTTGCACTGGGTGATCCTCGTCTTCAACAGCCTTGTCGCCTTGGTGTGCTTCGGGGCCGCCGCGCTCCTCGTCGTCGGCCAACAGCTTCTCACGGACACGAAGAAGTCGGCGGCGATCGAGGAGCCGACAACCGTCGCGCGGACGGCGCCGGCAGGCACGTCCGACGCGTCCGTCGTCGGCGACGACACACCGCCCTCGGCGGAGGGCCCGACGACCACCGAGGCCTTCCCGATCGCCGATCCGCAGGCCCAGAACTTCCTCATCACGGGATCGGACAACCGCGCCTGTCCCGATGCCAATTCGGCCAACCCGGTGCCAGAGCGCGACACGCTCGGCGAGCGCAGCGACACGATCATGGTCATGCGCGTCGACCCCTCGACGAGCCGCGCCGCAGTGCTGTCGTTCCCCCGCGACCTGTGGGTCACGATCGCCGGCAGCAACGGCAAGAACCGGATCAATGCCGCCTACGTGCTCAACGATCCACAGAAGCTGATCGACACCATCAACCACAACTTCGGCATCGTCGTACAGCACTCGATCCAGGTCGACTTCTGCGCGTTCAAGACGCTCGTCGACGCGGTCGGCGGCGTGTCCGTGTACTTCCAGTACCCGGCCCGAGACACGCACACAGGGCTCGACGTCAACGTCACCGATGCGTGCTACACACTGCGCGGCGACGAGGCGCTCGCCTACGTCCGCAGCCGTCACTACAAGTACCTGAACCCGGACACCGGCAAATACACCGAGGACCCGGCCAGCGACTACGGGCGCATCTCCCGCCAGCAGGATTTCCTGCGCCGCGCCCTCGCCAAGATCCTCTCCCAGGGCTTCGACCTGTCGGTAGCGCGCAGCTTGATCGATGTCGCCCAGAAGTACATCGTCGTCGACGCCAACCTGACGATCGGCAAGGAGCTGGAGTTCGCCGGCGTGCTCAAGAACCTCGACCCGCAGGACATCCAGACTTATCAGATCGAGGGAACCGGCACGGTGGTCGGCGGCGCGGCGGTGATCAAGCCCAGGCTCGACGGCGACAACATGAAGGCGATCCTCGCCATCTTCAGGGGTGAGGCTCAGCTGGCAACTGCGCCCGAGCAGGTGTTCGAGTCGACGACGACGAGCGTGCCGCGGACCACCACGACGACGGAGCCGCCAACCACGACCGCGCCGACGACCACCAGGGCAAGTTCGGCGACGGCGACGTCGACGACCACGAAGTCGGCGAGCACCACCACGACGACGAGCCCGCCGACGACAACGACCAGCCCGGCCACGACGACGACCTCGTCGCTGCCGGAGAGCGGCGCGACGGAGATCACCAAGGGCATCTTCCCACCCAAGGACAAGACCTGCGATTGACGACACGCGGGGGCTGGCAGGCCGCGTTGTCGAGGAAGTGACGGGCGACCACACCCTCCCACCTGCACGGAAGCGAGCATGCCCGGACGCTGCAGGGATCGACCGGTAGCGTCGCTGGCGCATGTCGAAGCGAGAGTCTTCCCGACGGCACTCCCTCCCCCAGAAGCTCGTGTTGGTAGTGAACTGTCTGCTGATCGTCGGTTGCTTTGTCGGCGCCGGCGTGCTGGTGTTCGGCCAGGATCTCGTCGGCAGCCAGCAGAAGGTCAATCTGGTCGACAACCTGGCGACGGCCGCGCAGGAGTCGCTCGGGCCAACCGAGTCCTTTCCAGTCGCCGATCCGCAGGCCAAGAACTTCCTCATCACCGGCGCGGACAACAACTCCTGCGTCGACCCCAACTCGCCATACGCGGCGGCTTTCGGTGACCGCAGCTCGCTCGGCGAGCGCAGCGACACGATCATGGTGATGCGGGTCGACCCGGCGACCGATCAGGCCGCGGTGCTGTCGTTTCCTCGCGACCTGTGGGTGAAGATCTCCGGTCACGACGCGCCGAACCGAATCAACTCTGCCTACGTGAAGAACGATCCGACCGTGCTCGTCAACACGATCTTCGCGGACTTCGGCATCGGCATCGACCATTTCATCCAGGTCGACTTCTGTGCGTTCAAGGAGCTCGTCGACGCGGTTCACGGCGTGCCCGTGCCGTTCGCGCTCGCGGCCCGCGACACTCACACCGGGCTCTACGTTCCCCAGCCCGGCTGCTTCACGTTCAACGGAGATCACGCCCTCGCCTACGTGCGCTCCCGCCACTACGAGACGTACGACGAGGCCACGGGTACGTGGAAAGAAGACCCGCTCGCCGACCTCGGCCGGATCTCGCGCCAGCAGGACTTCCTGCGCCGCGTCATCGCCAAGGCGCTTGCGACCGGCGTCTACACGCCGTCGGTTGCCCGTGGACTGATCAGCACCGCCCGGAACTATGTCGTCACCGACAGCAACTTCACCCCGCAGAAGATGCTCGAGTTCGCCGGCGTGATCCAGCACGTCGACCCGACCAACCTGCACTCGTATCAGATCCAGGTCAAAAGCGAGGTGCGCAGCGGCAACGCGGTGCTGATCCCGGTGCTCGACAGCCCGAACATGAAGGCCGTCCTCGAGCTGTTCCAGGGTAAGGCCCCGCTCGTCGGCGCCCCAACGGAAGCGGCCGGTGCTGCGGCAACTGCAACGACCGCTCCTCAGCCGGCGGGCCTCACCCAGACCGCCGCCGCGCCGACCACTGCACCCGCTCCCGCCGAGACGTCGCCAGCCGGGCCGGTCGCCACCGACAACGATCAGGGCATCGTCCCCGACCGCAACGTCAACTGCTGACCGCGCCCCTCCACGCAAGTGGACGCGGCGATCGACCGGAAGCGGCCGTCCCACGCGTCCACTTCCGAAGTGGACGCGGCGATCGACCGGATGCGGCCCTCCGACGCGTCCAGTCTCAGCGACGTTGCAGCGACACGCGCGGCGTCGCGGCCAGCGCCGCGGCTTCGGCTTCGCCGCGATCGGGGTCGATCGGCAGGACGACGTCGAGGAACGCCCAGATCGCCCGGAGCTGCACGGACAGGCCCTCCCGCCAGGGACGGAACTTCTCGCCGACCATCTCCGCCGTCATCACCGCCACATAGGCCTGCACCAGCGGCGGCAGGTCGGGTAGCCGAGCGGCCAGCTCCAGGTACAGGCCCATGTCGCTCGACGCGTGATGCGCAGCGGCGAGCAGATCGAGCCGCCACACCGGTCGGGCGCCGATGAGCTTCCACGGACGGTCACCGTCGGTCGCGATCGGTGCGGTGCCGTCGTGCTCGCTGAGGATCAACAGCGTGGGGGTGGTGACCCGAGCCAGCGCGGCGTCGCTCATCGACCGCGTGTACGGCTGGAGGCCCACCACCGCGCCGAGGCGAGCGTCGGGCGGCACTCCGCGGACACCCGCTGCCGCGGCGAGTGCGGTGTACGCACCGTACGAGTGGCCGATCGACGCGATCCGGGTTGCGTCGATCGTGCCGACGATCGCCGCCAGAGGTGGCGCCGTGGGCGAACCGAGGAGCGTGTCGAGGACGAAGTGGGAGTCGCCGACTCGATTGATCTCGTTGGTGCGATCGTCCGCGAACGTGCCGCCCAGCCAGTCGGTCATCACGTCGCCGGCATGGTCCGGGGCGGCGACCACTGCACCGCGACCGGCGAGGGCTTCGCACAACAGCGAGTAGGCGAAGCGCATCCCGGTGCGGCCGTGCGACATCAGGATCAGCGGCCGTGCACCGGGGGCGGGATCGGCGTCGTCCTGGGCGCTGACGGACTGGAATCGGACGCCGGGAATCGGTTCGTACCACGTCAGCGGCTGCGGCCCGGCGAGCGCCGGGTACCACAGATCGACCGTCACGAGCCGGCCGTCGCGCGTCGGATCGCGCAACTCCACCGTGCGCCGGCCGACCGGAGTGGTGATCGGTTCGATCGGGGTGTTGGCCGACAGCGTGGTCATCGGCGGCGAGCCTATGGGCGCACGGCATGCGCGAGTCGGCGGGGCGGGCTCGCCGCTACGCTGGCCGCCCATGTCCCGAGCCCGCCGCATCCTGCTCCTCGCCGCGGGCGCAGTCGCCGTCTGGTACGTCGTGATCCTGTTCACCTGGGCGTTGCGGCCGCTCAGCGACGCGATCCCGGTCGGCATGGACTACACGCTCAAGAATCCGCGCCTTGTCTCCCAGGAAGTCGACTGCAACACGCTCTTCGACAACCGGGCACGAAGCCGCGACCCGCTGCCCGAGCTGAAACCACAACCACTGAACCCGCTGAGCCCGCAGATCGTGCCGTTGCAGTACCAGCGCGAGGCCTGCACGCTCGTCCAGCGCGACGCGCGGATCGTGTTCGGCCTCGACACGCTCGGCGCCATCGTCGTCATCACCGGATTGGTCTACTTCGCCCTGCGCACCCCGAAGGAGGCGCCCGGAACGCACCGCGACCCGGCCCCCGCCTTGAATACGGCCTGACAGCGTTCGGCTTGACCGCGCACGGCGTAACGGCGCCTAGGCGTGGGGTCGCTCCTGGCTGATCGGCTGGCCGTCGACTTCGACGACGAAGCCCCTGCCGCGTGCCGACCTCACCGCGACGCCGAGCTGTTCGAGGTGGCCACGCAGGCGAAAGACGAGGTTGTCGAGCGATCGCGCGCTCGGCACACCTTCGGGCCACACCGCGTGCTCCAGCTGCTCGCGATTGACGACACCCGGAGTCGACAGCAGCTCTTCGAGCAGCGTCGCCTCCAGCTCGCTGAGCACGGTGGCCGCGCCGCCGCGATGCACGATCCGGTTCGGGTCGAGCACGAGTCGCTCGGAGGCGAGGTGGGCGACCCACCGGCTCAACCGCTGAGCCCGATGGATCAGGTCGCGCTCATCAGCGGGGACGCGAATCCAGTCCTCGTTGACCCCGACGACCTCCGGCGGATCGGCGTCGGCGGCGACCAGCAGCAGCCGGGCCACACCCGCGCGGGCCAGGTTGGTGCGCAACGCTTCGTCGCGCGGCCACTGCACCAGTTCCACGTGTACGCCGGGGAGGTCGGCGGCGAGAGAGTCCGGATTCGACACCTCGGCGACAATATGCGTGGTTGTTTTCCGGGAAGATAGCGACTCTGTGAACGCGCTGTTAAGCGAAACTCACACCGCCCGAGAGGGTGGTGGGGTTCTCCCTACCTGGCAGATGCAGGCAAGCCTGATGGTGGCCTAAGGACGTGTTCTTCACACTGGACGCATGCTCGAAAAACTTGCTTCCACCTGCCATCGCCGTCGTTAGGTCGTCATCGCGCTCTGGATCGCAGCCCCCTGACCTGTCGCCCTAGGGAAATTGCGGTGCCGAACGAGCCGGGATGCTGCCAGCATCTGTGTCTGGCATGACTGCCGACGTCCACCATCTCGGCGCGATTGCGCCTGCGCCAGTGGACGGCCGCCGACGAGCGGGCGCTGAGCGCGGCGATCACAGCGAGCATCGAACACCTCCGCCCGCGGATGCCGTGGGTGACCGCTGAGCCCGTGAGTGCGGCCGACCGGGGCACGCTCATCGAGGGTTGGTACGACGACTGGACGTCAGGCGCTGACTGCCACTTCGGCATCTTCGCCGGGGACGGCACGGTGCTCGGCGGGATCGGGCTGCACCGCCGCCGCGGCGACGACGGTCTCGAGATCGGGTACTGGATCCACGCCGGGCACGTCGGCCACGGCTATGCCCGGGAGGCCTCCGGCGCGCTCACCGATCTCGCCTTCGGCGTCGACGGCATCGACCGCGTCGACATCCAGCACGACCGCGCCAACATCGCCAGCGGCCGCGTTGCGCAGGCGTTGGGCTACGCGCTCGTCGAGGAGTACGAGCGGGAGATCACTGCGCCCGGCGAGTGCGGCATCACTCGCGTGTGGCGCGTCCGCCACGCCGATTGGGTGTCGGCTACTCGAACTTCATGACGCTACGGATCGCGGTGCCTTCGCGCATCGCCTCGTATCCGTCGTTGACCCCGTCGAGCGTGTAAGTCTTGGTGACGAGGCCGTCGAGGTCGATCTGGCCTTCGCGGTAGAGGCCGATCAGCTTGGGGATGTCGGCGCGCGGGTTGCCGCTGCCGAACAGCGAACCGACGACCTGTTTTTCCAACAAGGTCAGATCGAGCAAGCTGACGTTCGCGCTCATCTCCAGCGCCGGATGGAGGTTGGTCACGACGACCCGGCCCCGCTTGGCGGCGAGGGCGAGCGCATCGGCGAGCAACGCGCCGGAACCAACGCCCATCGTCATAATCACCTTGTCGGCCCTCGTACCCCACGTTAGCTCGAT
>Ga0068860_100005781_pt1 | contig 12462 bp, 9 predicted proteins | sample KBSSwiS32_FD_66597 | JGI IMG/M metagenome (GOLD analysis project Ga0068860, IMG submission 66597) | Switchgrass rhizosphere microbial communities from Kellogg Biological Station, Michigan, USA - KBS Switchgrass S3-2 | ecosystem: Host-associated > Plants > Roots > Rhizosphere > Soil ... | reverse complement strand
GGCCTGGCGCGCTCGTTCCAGATCACGCGGCTGTTCCGCAGCGTCAGCGTGATCGACAACATCGCCCTCGCCCTCCAGGCGGTCAGCGGCGGCAGCCTTTCCGCGTGGCGGCCGGCGCGGCGCGACACGGCCCTGTTCGAGCACGCGCGCGAGCTGCTCGACACCCTCGCGCTCGGCGCCAAGGCAGCGCATCCGATCGACCGGCTTTCGCACGGCGAGCGGCGCGCCCTCGAGGTCGGCATGACGTTCGCGAGCCGGCCGCGCCTGATGCTGCTCGACGAGCCGATGGCCGGCATGGGCCGCGAGGAGTCGGCGCGGATGGAAGCGCTGATCGGCGTCGTGCGACGGCAGTGCGCGGTGCTCCTGATCGAGCACGACGTCGATGCCGTCTTCCGTCTCGCCGATCGCGTCTCGGTGCTGGTCGGCGGACGGGTCGTCGCCAGCGGAACGCCGGCCGCGGTGCGCAGCGACCCGGCGGTGATCGCCGCCTACCTCGGCGACGACGCCGGCTCGGCATGACCTCGGCGCTGCTCGACGTCCGCGGCGTCCATGCCGGTCACGGTGCCGCCGAGGTGCTGTTCGGCATCGACCTCGCCGTCGCGCCGGGCGAGATCGTCGGCGTCCTCGGCCGCAACGGCATGGGCAAGACGACGCTGGTGCGAACGATCATGGGCCTCTTGCGCCCGCGCGCCGGAACGATCGCGCTCGCCGGTCGCGACATCACCGGCTGGGCGCCGAACCGGATCGCGCGCGCCGGCGTCGGCCTCGTTCCCGAAGGGCGCCAGGTGTTTCCCAACCTGAGCGTCGACGAGCACCTCGACGCGTTCCGGCGCGCGTCGCCGCGGGGCGCGTCCGACTGGACGCCGGCGCGCGTGCTCGACCTCTTCCCGGCGCTCGCGGCGCGCCGCTCGCACGGCGGCAACCAGCTGTCCGGCGGCGAGCAGCAGATGCTCGCGATCGGCCGCGCCCTCGTCACCAACCCGTTGCTGCTGATCCTCGACGAGGCCACCGAAGGGCTCGCGCCGCTCGTTCGCGAAGAGATCTGGCGCGCCTTGCGCGAGTTGCGCGATGCCGGCCTGGCGATGATTGTCATCGACAAGTACGTGCAGCGGCTGGTCGCGATCGGCGATCACCACGTGATCGTCGAGAAGGGGCGCGTCGCCTGGCGCGGCAGCTCGATCGAGCTCGACGCGGATCGCGCGCTCTGGCATCGGTACCTGGGCGCGTAAAGGCCCGCCTGCATCGTCGCGCGGCCCCAAGCCGATCGTTCAGCGGATCGAACGACGGACTGCCGTCGCAGAATGCATCCGGCACTCGCGACGCCCGGCGCGAGAGCCTGAGCCGATCCACTCTTTTCGCCGAGGAACCGCCGCGATGAATTCCCTTGCTCGATTCGTTCCCCGCCTCCTGACCGCTGGCGTCGCCGCGCTCGCGTTGGCCGCCCCTGCGTACGCCGACGGCACAGTCGGCACGACGCTGCCGCCTGACTTCCCGGTCATCCTCGACGCCTCGCTCGGGACGCCGCTGCTCGGCTTCGGCGCCCCCGGCCACGTCAAGCGAACGCCCGTCATCTTCGTCCACGGCAACAACGACACGCCGTTCGAGACCGCGTGCAACCGGTACGGGCGGATCCATGAAGTCGCACAGCACCTCGCCGACAACGGCTATGCGCTGAGCGAGCTGTGGGGAATCGGCTACCAGGGCGACCAGTGCGACCTCGCGGCCGACCAGACCCGACGCTCGGCGACTGCGCACACGGCGGCGGCCAACGTCGACGACCTGCGCCGCTTCGTCCAGGCCGTGCTGCGCTACACGCACGCGCACGAGGTCGACATCGTCGGCCACAGCCTCGGCGTCGTCGTCGCGCGCGAGTGGCTGCGCCAGGACAAGCATGCCGGGCATCAGGTGCGCCGGCTCGTCGCCATCGACGGCGCCAACCACGGCATCATCAATTGCTCGCCGTCGCCGGAGAACTACTTCCAGCTCGTCGTGTTCGGCGGGTTCACGCCCGCGAGCGCGTTGTGCCAGGAGCTCGGCTCGCCGCGGACGCCCTTCCTGCAGCGCCTCAACCAGGGCCGGGAGGAAGTCGACGACGACGTCGAGGCGCTCGTGATCCGCAACGCCGACACCAGCTTCGTCTACTTCTCGAAGCAGGACGGCGTCTTTCCTCCCGTTCCGGCGCTCGACTCGTTCGGGATCCCGACCGACTTCTCTCGCAGCGCGAGCCTCAAGGGAGCGCGCGAGATCAACCTCACGGGCCAGGGCATCTACGACCCGTTCGCGGCGACGACGCACCTCGGCATCCTGAACTCGCCGGACACGCGCAAGGCGACCCTCGATTTCCTGACCGAGCGCCTGCACCCTCGATCGCACTGAGCGCGAGCTAGGACGTCTGCGACGGGTAGCGCGAACGCACCAGCGCCAGCGCACGCTCGCAGGCGACGGCGGCGTCGTCGAGGCGGCTGACCGTCATCGTCAGGTCCTTGAGCAGGCCGTTGTGCAGCCGGTAGACCCAGCCGTGGACGAAGATCTCCTGGCCACGCTGCCAGGCTTCCTGCACGACCGTCGTCTGGCAGACGTTGAGCGCCTGCTCGACGACGTTGAGCTCGCACAGCGCGTCGACGCGGTCGGCGGGCGCGATCGTCTCGAGCCAGGCGGCGTGCCGGTTGCGAACGTCCTGGACGTGGCGCAGCCAGTTGTCGGCGAGCCCGACGCGACGATCCTCGAGCGCGGCCATGACGCCGCCGCACTGCGAATGGCCGACGACGATGATGTGGCGCACCTTGATGACGTCGGTCGCGAACTGGATCACCGAGAGGCAATTGAGGTCCGAATGGACGACGACGTTGGCGACGTTGCGGTGGACGAACAACTCGCCCGGATCGAGGTCGACGAGCTCGTTCGCGGGGACGCGGCTGTCGGCGCAGCCGATCCACAGGTACCTCGGCGCCTGCTGCTGGAGCAGGCCGCTGAAGAAGCCCGGCCGCGCGGCTTCCATCTTGCCCGCCCAGCGGCGATTGTTCTCTAGCAGTTCGGGAAGAAGTGACACGGCGGCGACGCTCCGGGTGTGGCGGCAGAGGCGCCGTCAGTGCGGCGCGAGTTTACGGCGATAGACGAGCAGGCGCCCCTTGTACGCGGCGTCGGTTGCGGTGGCGACGGCATCGAGCCGTTCCTCGCTTCGCGCAAAGCCGTCGGCGGCCATGCGAAGGCTGAAGGCCGGCCGATTGCTACGGTCCGGATCGACGATCCACACCTCGCACGATGCCTTGGCATGACGACTGACGAAGCCCGCCAGCGCCCCGTTCGCATCCCGCTCGTAGAGCAGGTCGCTGCCGACGATGAGATCGAAGCCGCCCGGCGCAGCCGCGTCTGCGCCCGCCTCGGCGCCGTCGCTGCAAGCGTCCCAGTCGCCGTGCAGGTACTTCATCGGCTTGAGGCCGTTCAGGCGCAGGTTCTCGGCCAGGAAGAGCGCCGTCAACGGATGGCGGTCGCTCGCCGTCACGTCGGCGCCGCGGCGATGGCCGACGAGGCTCGCCAGGGCGAGGCCGCAGCCGATCTCGAGAATCTTTTCGCCCGCCGTGACCGGCCGGGCGCCGAGCCGGGCCGCGAGCAGCGCGCCCGACGGCCAGAGCAGGCCGAACAAGGGCCACGCCGCGGAGGAGATGCCGATCCGCTCGGCGGCGCCGTCGCGGTCGGAGAACTGCTGGCGGTCGAGCAGCGAGCGGATGACGAGGTCGTCGACGCCGGCGATCGAGATCCGTTCCTGCTTGGTCCGGTAGCCGGGCATCGAAGGGCGCGAAGCGGCCGCGGCCGCTGCGCGCGTTGAGGCGACCCTCGGAGTATGCGCGCAGGCGAGCACGACACGAGCCGATTCGTTCGCGTCCGCGGCGCGCGCGAGCACAACCTCAAGGACGTCGACGTCGACATCCCGCGCGACGCCCTCGTCGTCTTCTCCGGCGTCTCGGGGTCGGGCAAGTCGTCGCTCGCCTTCGGCACGCTCTACGCCGAGGCGCAACGGCGCTACTTCGAATCGGTCTCGCCGTACGCGCGCCGGTTGATCGACCAGGTCGGCGTTCCCGACGTCGATTCGATCGAGGGCCTGCCGCCGGCCGTCGCGCTCCAGCAGCAGCGCGGCACGCCGGGCGCGCGCTCGTCGGTGGGCAGCGTGACGACGCTCTCCAGCCTGGTGCGGATGCTGTACTCGCGCGCCGGAACCTATCCGCCGCGCCAGCCGATGCTGTACGCAGAGGATTTCTCGCCCAACACGCCGCAGGGCGCGTGCCCGAACTGCCACGGCCTCGGCCGCGTCTTCGAAGTGACCGGGAAATCGATGGTGCCCGACGACTCGCTCACCATCCGCGAGCGAGCGATCGCCGCTTGGCCGCCGGCCTGGCACGGCCAGAACCTGCGCGACATCCTGGTCACGCTCGGCCACGACGTCGACACGCCGTGGCGCGAGCTGCCCAAGAAGACGCGCGACTGGATCCTGTTCACCGACGAGCAGCCGACCGTGCCGGTCTACCCCGGCTTCACGCCGGCCGAGACGCGCACGGCCCTGCGCAGGAAGACCGAGCCGGCCTACATGGGCACCTTCATCGGCGCGCGCAAGTACGTGCTGCACACCTTCGCGACGACGCAGAGCCCGCTGATGAAGAAGCGCGTCTCGCGCTTCATGGTCGGTGCGATCTGTCCGGTCTGCCGCGGCAAGCGGCTCAAGCGCGAGGCGCTCGCCGTGACCTTCGCCGGCCTCGACATCGGCACGCTGGCGCGGCTGCCGGTGAGCGAGATGGCCGAGGTGCTCAAGCCCGCTGCCGCGGGCCGCTTCGAGGCGAGCGATGGCGCCGACGCGCGGCGACGATCGAGCCGCGCCGATGCGACGCTGACGCGTGCCGCCGCGCGCGCAGACAGGGCACGACGCGTCGCTGCCGGCGGCTTGGCACACGCCGGCGCGCCGGACGTGCGCCGCACGCCGAACCTGTCGGAGGAAAAGCGCATCGTCGCCCAGCGCATCGCCGCCGACCTGGTCGCGCGGATCGGCACGCTCGAGTCGCTCGGCCTCGGCTACCTCTCGCTCGACCGCAGCACGCCGACGCTCTCGCCCGGAGAGCTGCAGCGCCTGCGCCTGGCGACGCAGATCCGCTCGAACCTGTTCGGCGTCGTCTACGTCCTCGACGAGCCGACCGCGGGACTCCATCCCAAGGACGGCGCCGCCCTGCTCGAGGCGCTCGATTCGCTCAAGCGCTCGGGCAACTCGATCTTCGTCGTCGAGCACGATCTGGCGACGATGCGCCGCGCCGACTGGATCGTCGACGTCGGTCCCGATGCCGGCGAGAACGGCGGCCGCGTCCTCTACAGCGGGCCGCCCGACGGACTCGCCGCCGTGCCCGCCTCGCACACCGCGCGCTACCTGTTCGCTGCCCCGGAGCCGCGCGCGCGCGCAGGGCGCGAGCCGAGCGGCTGGCTCGAGCTGCGCGGCGTGACCCGCAACAACCTCGTCGATCTCGATGCGCGCTTTCCGCTCGGCGTGCTGACGTCGGTGGTCGGCGTTTCCGGCTCGGGCAAGTCGAGCCTGGTCAGCCAGGCGCTGGTCGAGCTCGTCTGCCGCCACCTGGGGCACGAGCCCGCGGCCGACGACGACGAGCCGGCGAGCGACGAGCCGACCGTCGCCGAAGAGACGCGCGGCCACCTCGGCGCCGGCATGGAACGGATCCAGCGGCTCGTTCGCGTCGACCAGAAGCCGATCGGCCGGACGCCGCGCTCCAACCTCGCGACCTACACCGGCCTCTTCGACGGCGTGCGCAAGATCTTCGCGGCGACGCCGGCGGCGCGCTCGCGCCGCTACGACGCCGGCCGCTTCTCGTTCAACGTCGCCAAGGGGCGGTGCGAGACCTGCGAGGGCGAAGGCTTCGTCAGCGTCGAGCTGCTCTTCATGCCGAGCGTCTACGCGCCCTGCCCGACCTGCCACGGCGCGCGCTACAACGACAAGACGCTCGAGGTCACCTGGCGCGGCAAGAACATCGCCGACGTGCTGCGCATGAGCGTCGACGACGCGTGCGCCTTCTTCGCCGACGAGCCGTCGGTGCTCAAGGCGCTGGCGCTGCTGCGCGACATCGGCCTCGGCTACCTTCGCCTCGGCCAACCCGCGACCGAGCTGTCGGGCGGCGAGGCGCAGCGCATCAAGCTCGCCAGCGAGCTGCAGAAGCAGCAGCGCGGCCGCTCGCTGTACGTCCTCGACGAACCGACGACCGGCCTGCACCCGGCCGACGTCGACAAGCTGCTGACGCAGCTCGAAGGCCTGGTCGACGCCGGCAACACCGTGATCGTCGTCGAGCACGAGGAGCGCGTGATCGCGGCGAGCGACTGGGTGATCGAGGTCGGGCCCGGCGCAGGCCACCAGGGCGGCCGGATCGTCCGCGCCGGCCGCCAGCAAGCCCCGGGCTGAGACGCGGACGCGCCTCGCGCCGACCGGCGCGGGGCGCTACCTTCCGTAAGTCGCGGTGAACGACGCCTTGCCGAGCAGCGCCGGGCCAACGCCCTTGTTCATCACGAAGCTGTACAGCGCCGCCGTGCCGGTCTTCGGAATTGCGCCGGCCGCCGCGACCTTGTCGACCGCCAGAGCGTAGAGCGTGAAGACGTAGCGATGCGGCCGGTCGCCTTCGGGCGGGCACGGCCCGCCGTAGTTGCCGTTGCCGCCGGTCGCGCCGGTGTCGACGAAGTCGGTGTTGCCGCCATAGGCGCCCGCAGGCAGCGATCCCGCCGCGTTGCCCGCGCCTTGCGGCAGGCCGGCGGTCGCGGGCGGCATGTCGTAGACGGCCCAGTGCCAGAAGCCGCTGCCGGTCGGCGCATCCGGGTCGTGCACCTGCAACGCGAGCGATTTCGTTCCCGCCGGGACGTTGCTCCAGACGAGCGCCGGCGACGTGTTGGCGCCGGTGCAGCCGAAGCCGTTGAGGATGAACTTGGTGGGGAACACGTTGCCCGTCAGGTCGGGGCTCGACAGCGTGAACGATGACGCTTGAGCGTGCGCCTCATCGACGCCGGCTCCGACGAGCGCGAACGAGGCGGCGGCCAGCGCGGCAGCCAGCGGGGAAGGCGTGAGCTTCATTGAGTGTCTCCGTGTCTCTTCGTCGTGATTCGATGTCGCGCGGAGGCGTCGCGCGGCGATTTCCTGCTTGCAGATTGTTGCCAGCCTCGCGCAAAGTATCTGCGCGCACATGCGGCGAGGCAATCGGATGACCTCGGGGTGCGGTAGAACGGCGGCTTGGCGATCGACAGAACCATTCCTTCCTCGCTCGACATCGCGAAGCGACCGGGCGCGCCGCGCCGGTCGTGGCCCGTGGTGGCGCTGTTCGGCTTCATCATCGCCCTGCAGCTCGTCGTCGCCGTCGTGAGCATCGACGTGCTGTCGGCAGTGCGCGCCTACGTGACCGGCGAGAGCCTCTATTCCAAGGGCCAGAAGGACGCGCAGATCTACCTGCTCGACTACGCGCAGTACCACAAGGAGGACGACTACCGGCGCTTCCAGCAGGCGCTGGCGGTCCCCCTCGGCGATCGCATCGCGCGCGAGGAGCTGCAACGGCCCGACCCCGACCTCGCGGTCGCGCGCAACGGCTTCCTCCAGGGCGGCAACCACCCCGACGACATCGACGGCCTGATCCGCCTCTTCCGCTGGTTCCACGGCATCAAGTTCATGGCCGACGCGATCTCGACGTGGACCGACGGCGACGTCGTCATCCAGCAGATGCGCGAGCTCGCCGAGCGCTCGCGCGAACGGGTCCTGCGCGGCGACGTCGAGCCCGCGTCGGCATCGGACATGCGCACCCAGGCGCTTCATCTCAACAACCGCCTGAGCCGGCTCGAGAGCAAGTTCTCGGCGCAGCTGGGCGAGGCATCGCGGCAGACGCAGCAACTGCTCCTCGTCGTCAACGCCGCGCTGGCCGCCTTGCTGGCGGCGAGCGGCGTCGCCTTCGTGCGTCGCGCCGCGAGTGTCCAGGCACTGACCGAGGACCAGGTCCGCGACCGCCAGGAGTCCTTGCAGCGCCTGCTCGACTCCGCCGCCGAAGGCCTGTTCGGCGTCGACACGCAAGGCAAGTGCACGTTCATCAACCGCGCGGCGCTGCAGATGCTCGGCTACGGCGACGAAAGCGAGCTGCTCGGCCTCGAGATCGACGACCTCGTCCAGCCGTCCCTGCCCGGCGGCGCGTCGGCGGCGCTGACGATGCGCCAGCCCAATGCGGAGCATCAGGAAGTGCACATCGCGGAGCTCACGTTCCGGCGCCGCGACGGAACGTCGTTCCCGGTCGAGTACTGGTCGCACCCGGTCGTCCAGGCGGGCCGGATCCACGGCGCCGTCGCGACCTTCTTCGACATCAGCGAGCGGCTGGCGATGCAAGCCGCGCTGCGCCAGGGCGAGCTGCGCATCGCCAAGCTCGTCGACGCGGTCACCGACGGCGTCATCACGGTCGACAGCGACGGCCGCATCGTCCTCTTCAACCGCGCTGCCGAGGCCCTGTTCGGCGTCGCCGCCGCCGCCGCGATGGGCGGCCCGATCGATCGCTTCATCCCCTATCGCCCCGAGCGGCGGAGGGATCCCCCACCACCCGGGTTCTCGCTCGGCGCGAACGGCAGCAAGCCTTCCGGCACCCTGCACGAGCTGATCGGCAAGCGCGCGAACGGCGACGAGTTTCCGCTCGAGGCCTCGCTCTCGAGGCTCGACACCGATCGCGGCGTGCTCATGACGGTCGTCCTGCGCGATGTCACCGAGCTGCACCTCTCGCGTGCCGAGCGGCACGCACGCGCGTCGCTCGAGGCCGCGAATCGCGCCAAGACCGAGTTCCTGTCGCGGATGAGCCACGAGCTGCGGACCCCCCTCAATGCCGTGCTCGGATTCGCGCAGCTGCTTCGCCTCGACGCGGCGCGGCCGCCGACCGTCGAGCAGCTCGGCCGCATCCAGCACATCGAGAACGCCGGCGCGCACCTGCTGGCGCTCGTCAACGACGTCCTCGACCTGTCGCGCGTCGAATCGGGCCAGATGATGGTTTCGATCGAAGCTGTCGATCTCGAGGAGGCGGTCGCCGATGCGCTCGCCATGGTCTCGCCGCTGGCGGCCGAGGCCGACGTTCACTTGCGAATCTCGAATCCCAGCGCCGGCACGGTCGACCTCGGCGCGGTCCGCAGCGGGGCGCCGCGTCATCCGGCTTGGGTGCTCGCCGACAAGCTGCGGATGCGCCAGGTCCTGGTCAACCTCCTCAGCAACGCGGTGAAGTACAACCGGATCGGTGGCAGGGTCACGGTCAGCTGGCAGGGCGACGACGAGCGGGGGTCGGTGCGCATCGAGGACAGCGGCCTCGGCATGACGTCGGAGAAGCTGGAGCGCCTGTTCGAGCCCTTCAATCGGCTGGGCGCCGAGAAGTCGAACGTCGAGGGCACCGGAATCGGCCTCGTTCTTTCCCGTCGACTCGTCGAGCTGATGGAGGGCGACCTCCTGATCTCGAGCACGCTCGGTCTCGGCACCGTCGCGACCCTCGTCCTCAAGGCCACCGAAGCGCCCGCGACGGCTCTGCGCCCGCAGTCGCCGCCGAGCCAGCACGGCTCGCTGGGCGGGACCCTGCGCGTGCTCTATGCCGAAGACGACGAGGTCAACGTCGAGCTCATCCGCCAGGTGGTCGCCCTGCGTCCGACGGTCGACCTGAGCGTGGCGACCAACGGCGCGCGCGCCCTCGAGATGGCGCGCCGCGACCCGCCCGACCTGATGCTGGTCGACATGAATCTGGGCGACATGACCGGCATCGAGCTCGCGAGCGCGCTGCAGGGGAACCCGCAGACGGCCGGCCTCAGGCTGGTCGCGCTCTCGGCCGATGCGCTGCCCGAGCAGATCAGCGCGACCCTCGCCGCGGGCTTCGAAACCTACCTGACGAAGCCCGTCGACTTCCGCAAGTTCCTCGACGTGCTCGACAGTCACTTGAACGCCGAGGTCTGATTCTCCGCATCGACCCGCTGCGCGGCGCGTGGTATACAGCCGCGAGGGACCGCTGCCCAACCTCCACCGGAGAATGTGGATGACCCAGGAGTTTCGCCGCACGGGAGAGCTGAAGGACATCGCGAGCTATCCGGTCTGGCTGCAACGCGTCGTTGCCGAGACTCGGCGCGACAAGATGCGGGTCGTCGACCACGAGCTGTTCTCCCTGATGCGCGACGCCAAGCTGCCGGCGCCGGCGATGCGGCGTTTCCTCAAGGGCGTGTGGCCGACGATCGAGCAGTTCCCGCAGTTCATGTCGATGAACCTGAAGAAGGTCAGCCACGGCGCGAGCGCCGGAGAGGACCTGGCGCGGCGCTACCTGATGCACAACATCCGCGTCGAGCAGAAGCACGCCGAGTACTGGGTCGAGTGGGCGCGCGCGGTCGACATGAGCGTCGACGACCTGCGCGAAGGCAACGACGTCGAAGGCCTGTCCGCGCTCGCGCACTGGTGCTGGTACATCTGCGATCGCGCCAGCCTGGCGGTCGCGATCGCGGCGACCAACTACGCCGTCGAAGGCGCGACGGGCGAATGGTCTTGCGTCGTCTGCTCGTCGTCGGCGTATGCGCAATCGCTGCCCGACGCCGTGCGCGGCCCGGCGATGCGCTGGCTGCGCGTCCACGCCGAATACGACGACACCCATCCCTGGGAAGCGCTCGAGATCGTCGCCACGCTGCTCGGTCACGCGCCGGCGCAGCAGGAAGTCGATCGCGTCCGCCAGGCGATCAGGACGAGCTACATCTACATGGAGATGGCGCTCGACCACGCCATGACGGCGCTGCTGCACGGCAGCTTCGACGAGACGGCGTCGAACGCCTCGGTCCTCGGCGCGCTCGACGCCGCCTGAATTCGCGCTTCTCGCGCGCGACCTCCTCGAACCGGGGCGATCAGCGCTCCTCGAGCGCGTCGCCGCGACACGAGCGCCAGAGCGTGAGGTCGTAGCAGATCTTCAGGACGCCGCAGGCGACGAGCGGCGCCGAGATCCACCCGGCCGCGAACAGCGCGCCGCTGAGGGTCGGGCTGAGCGCACCGGCCAGGCTGCGCGGCACCGCCGTGAAGCTCGCCGCCGACGGCCGCTCGGCCGGCGTGACCACCGCCATGACGTAGGCCGTGCGCGTCGGCACGTCCATCTGCGACAAGGCGCTTCGCACGAACAGGAGCGCCAGCGCGACCGGCAGGCTCGGCGCCCAGGCGGCGAGCACGAGACAGACGTTGGCCGGGATGTGCGTGAACACCATCGTGTTGAGCAGGCCGATGCGCCGTGCGACCACCGGCGCGGCCAGCTGCGAGGCAGCGCTCAGCAGCCCGGCCCAGAAGAAGAACGCACCCGCTTGCGCGAGCGACAGGCCGAAGCGCTCGAGCAGCCAGAGTGCGAGCAAGGAATTGACGACCAGGCCGCCGGCGAAGGCGTCGACGCTGAACAACGCCGCGAGCCTGACGACGATGGCGCGCGACGGCCCGAGCGGCGCGGGCGGCGACGCGTCGGGCTCATCGTCGCTTCGTGGCTGCGGCTGGCGCCGATAGAGCAGCCAGACGAGCAGGCCGACCGCGCCGTAGAGCAGGAACATCGCGCGCAGCGCGACGAGGTCCGGCACGCCGCGGTCGACCAGCGCCGCGGGGACGGCCGCGGCGAGCGCCCCGAGCGCGGCGGCGACCGCGCCGAGCAGGCTGTAGCGCGCGAACAGCGCCGTGCGCGCGTGGCCGCGCGCCGCGCCGGCGAGGCGCGCGTGCTCGAGCGGCAGGAAGACGCTGACGTCGCCCGAGCTCGGATTGAGCGTGCCGACGAAGGCGACGACGAGCAAGGGCCAGAACGACGAGAAGGCGGCAAAGCCGACTCCGGTCAGCGCCATCAGCAGCGCCGCGCCGCGCAGCAGCCGGCTGGCAGCGAAGCGGTGGCCCCAGGCGCCGACGGCGACGGTCGCCAGCGCCGAGCCCAGCATCGTCGCCGTCGCGACCACGCCGACCTCGAGCGTGCCGAGGCCGATCGCGAGCAGGTAGGCCGGCAACAGGATCGCCATGTAGCCGTCCGCAACAGCGCGCAGCGCCCGGGCGGCGAGCAGCGGCCCGGCGGCGGCGTCGACGCCGGCCGGAAGCAGCAGGTGCCTCCAAGTGATCATGTCGATGACTCTACATCATTGTATGATAATCTACATGACTGTCGTCGACGGCACCTGGCACCTGCTCGTCATGTCGCTCCCCACGTCGAGCGCGACCGCGCGCATGCGCATCTGGCGCGCCCTCAAGGCGTCCGGCTGCGTCGCCTTGCGCGACGGCGCCTACCTGCTGCCAAGCGGCGGCGAGCGTGAACAGGCGCTGCGCGAGCTCGCCGACGAGTGCATCGGCGAGGGCGGCAACGCCTGGCTGATGGCGGTCATGCCGCAGTCCGGCGACGAGGCCGCCGCCTATCGCCGGCTGTTCGACCGCAGCGCCGACTACGCCGGCTTGCG
>Ga0068860_100005779_pt1 | contig 12463 bp, 10 predicted proteins | sample KBSSwiS32_FD_66597 | JGI IMG/M metagenome (GOLD analysis project Ga0068860, IMG submission 66597) | Switchgrass rhizosphere microbial communities from Kellogg Biological Station, Michigan, USA - KBS Switchgrass S3-2 | ecosystem: Host-associated > Plants > Roots > Rhizosphere > Soil ... | reverse complement strand
TCGACCACTTCCTGGATCGACTTGGCGCCGGCCAGCGACTTGGCGGCGGCCACCTGGCCCTCGATGGAGGACTTGGAGAAGGCCATCGCCTGGGCGCCCAGGGTCTCGGCGCCCTTGGTGGCGGCGGTCACCGAGGCGATCACCGCCTCGAGGTTCTTCTTGGAGTAGCCGTTGACGTCGGTCAGCGCCGACAGGGATTTTTCGACCGCGTCCTTGAACGCAGTGGCGCCGGCGGCGGTATATTGATCGACGGTGGCTTTGACGGTTTCGGCGGCGGCCATGAAAGGCTCCTGTGGTCAGATGTGGGGACTGCGGCTTGCGCCATACGCACGGGATGTGGGGCGAATTCGGTTCGGGCTGATCGCTGAATTCGTCCGCTTGATCTCATGTTGCACTGCAGCAGTCAAGCAGTTTTTGTGCAGCGCAGCATTTTCGCCTGCGAGGCGAACGATCACGCGAAGGTTGATCGAAGCCCTTGCGACAAAACGACTCCTTCAAGCTGTGTTTACCAACGGGCAACGACGAATGGGCCATGTTAGAGTCTTCAACGGCCGCACTAGCGTGGCCTCAACCGATTGATTCGACGGACGTCGCATGTTCAAGCCCGCCCGCCGCCTGTTGCTTTCCATTGGCCTCGCCGTCGCGACTTCGGTCGCTGCGGTCGCGCCAGCGGCTCAGGCAGAGATTCCCTACCTGCAGCTGCCGGCCAACCAGCCGAAGTATGCAGCCATCATCGTCGACGCTAAGACGGGCGAGGTGTTGTACGCCAAACGCGCGGACAGCCCCCGGTATCCCGCGTCGATCACAAAAGTGATGACGCTGTACCTGACGTTCGAGGCCCTGGCCGCCGGACGGCTGAAGCTGGACGACCGGGTGCCCGTGTCGCCGCACGCCGCGGCGCAATCGCCCACCAAGCTGGGCGTAGCGGCCGGCGACTCCGTGTCGGTGAGCGAGGCCATGCAGGCCATGGCGATCAAGTCGGCCAACGACATGGCCGTGGCCATGGCCGAGAAGCTGGGCGGCACCGAGAGCCGCTTCGCCGCCCTGATGACCTTGCGCGCCAAGGAACTGGGGATGGAGAACACCCACTTCGTCAACGCCTCGGGCCTGCCGAGCTCGCGCCAGATCACCACGGCGCGCGACATCGCCATCCTGTCCCGGGCGGTGATGCGCGATTACCCGCAATACTATCGCCTGTTCAGCCAGCAGCAGTTCACCTTCCGCGGCCGGGTGATGGGCAACCACAACCACCTGCTGGAACGGATGGACGGCGTCGACGGCCTGAAGACCGGCTTCACCAACGCGTCCGGCTTCAACCTCGCCGTCTCGGCGGTGCGCGACGGCCGCCGCCTGATCGGCGTGGTCATGGGCGGCTCGTCCACCGCGGCGCGCGACAACAACGCCCAGGACCTGCTGCTTACCGGCTTCAGCGTGCTGGAACGGCGCGCCCGCGGCGAGAAGATCACCGTGGCCCAGAACCTGTTCGAGCCTGAGCCCACCGGCCAGATCATGCGGCCTTCGATCGAACAGGGCGACGGCGACCAGGAAGGCCAGCGGATCATGCTGGCCTCCGCCCCGCCCCCGCCGCGGCTCGGAAACGTCAAGATCGTCGAGCCGGACCAGACGACGCTGCGCCGCTCGCGCGCCGAGCGCGAAGCCGACCGAAAGGAAGCGGCCAGGGACGCCAAGGAAGCCAAGCGCGGCGGCTGGTCGGTCCAGGTCGGCGCCTTCAAGTCGAAGTCCGACGCACGCGAGCAGATCGGCTATGTGCAACGCAAGTTCCACAAGCAGTTCAGCAAGGCCGACGGCGCCGTGACCGACCGTCAGGGCGGCTCCTGGCGCACCCGGTTCAACGGCTTCAACGAGAAGTCCGCCAAGGCCGCGTGCAGCGCCATGCGGGCCAAGCGGCTGGACTGCCAGGTCATCTCGCCGGGCTGATCTCGCCGGACATGTCTCTACGGGAACGGCCGGGCTCGCCCCGGCCGTTTTCATTTGGGCTCAGCCCTTCAGGAGCCGGTCGCGGGCGGCGTTGAGCTGGGCGGCCAGGCCGTCGGTGCCGCCCTTGTCCGGGTGCGCCAGACGCATCAGGCGGGCGTAGGCGGTTTGGATCTCCGATGCGCCGGCCTCGGGCCCCACCCCCAGGATGGAGCGCGCCTCGGCCTCGCTCATCCGGCCGGCGGACGGTTGGGCGGACGCGCCGGACGGTCGTGTGGAACTGACGAGCCACAGGCCAAGCACCACCAGCACGATGGAGCTGCCCCAGGCGCCGCGCAGGCCGGTGAAGGCGGCGGCGGTGAAGGCGGCCAGCGCCGCGGCGGCCGACAGGAATCGCCATTCCCGGCGCTTGAGGACCGGCCGGCGCGCACGTCCCGCCCAGACCAGCAACGCCAGCAGCGCGCAGCCGAGCGCGATGTAGAGCATGGGCTATTGGGCGGCGTACTGCTCGCCGCCCTCCCCCTCGGTCAGGCCGACGGACCCCATCAGGGCGCGCAGCTCCTGGCGCGCCGCCACGTGCTGCAGCGACATGGCGACAGGGCGGATGGTGGGCGACAGGTCGGCCACGGTCAGGCCGAAGGGAAACAGCTCGCGATAGATCACCCGGTCGCGCAGGCCCGGACCGATCCGGAACCCCACGCGCCGCGACAGGGCCTGGACGCGCTCGTCCACCCGGCGGCGGTTGCGCGCCTCCGTGGGCGCCAGGCGGTTGCGCAGCACGATCCAGTCGATGGTCTTGCCGTCGGCCGAGGCGCGCACCTTGCGGCTGTTCCAGACGGTCTCGGAGTAGAGGCTGGGCCGCACGAGATCGAGCGTCACCGGGTCGACCTGGCCCAGCATGTCGAAGTCCACGAAGCTGTCGTTCATCGGCGTGACGATCACGTCGGCCAGGCCGTGCGCGGCGCGGCTGATGGCGGTGTCGCCGCCGGGGGTGTCGATGACCACGAAGTCGGCCTGGTCGCGACCCTGGGCGAAGGCGTCCTCGAACCGGGCCAGGGCCTCGGCGTCGCCGGCCCGGGCCAGCGCCGCCCCGTCGGCCGAGATCGTGGGCTCGATGGGCATCGGCGCCGTCTCGCCCGCGGCGTCCAGCCAGGCGCGCCGATAGCCGAAGAAGCGGCCCATGCTGCGCTGGCGAAGGTCGAGATCCAGCACCGCCACGCTCGCGCCGGCATGCATCAGCCCGGCCACGAGATGGATCGCGATCGTCGACTTTCCGGCGCCGCCCTTCTCGTTGCCGACCACGATGACGTTGGCCTGGGACATGAAACGCTCCACTTGCGGTCGGCGATCGCCGACTCGGACGTCGCAAACTCACCGCTGATGGACCCTATGCGTCAAGGTTACATGACGCCACGCCCCCATGGACGCGCCGGGCGGCCCACGCCATAAGCCGGCGACTTCGGAGAGTCCGCATGCCAGACCTGCCCCTGCCCGTCGCCCGAACCGTCGCGGAGCTGCGCGCGCAGGTGGCCGCGTGGCGGGCCGCCGGGGAAGGGATAGCGCTGGTGCCCACCATGGGGGCGCTGCACGACGGGCACCTGTCCCTGGTGCGCCTGGCCAAGACACGGGCGCGGCGCGTGGTGGCCAGCGTGTTCGTCAACCCAACCCAGTTCGGCCCCAACGAGGACTTCGACGCCTATCCGCGCGGCGAGGCGCGCGACGCCGAACTGCTGGCGTCCGTCGACTGCGACCTCCTGTACGCCCCCTCGGTGGCCGAGATGTACCCGCCCGGCTTTTCCACCAAGGTGACGGTGAGCGGGGTCACCGAACCGATGGACGGCGGCGCCCGCCCCGGCCATTTCGACGGCGTCGCCACCGTGGTCACCAAGCTGCTGCTGCAATGTGGGCCCGACGTGGCGGTGTTCGGCGAGAAGGACTACCAGCAGCTCCAGGTCATCAAGCGCTTCGTGCGCGACCTGGACATCCCGGTGGAGATCATCGGCGGTCCCACCGCGCGACTGGAGGACGGCCTCGCCCGGTCTTCGCGCAACGCCTACCTGTCGGAATCCGAGCGTGAGATCGCCGGGCGCATGAACGGGGTGCTGGCCGACGCCGTGCGGCGGCTGAAGGCCGGCGAAGCCCAGGCGCACGTGGAAGCCACAGGGCTCGCGGCGCTGGAGCGCGCCGGCTTCACCCGGATCGACTATTTCGAGGTGCGCGGGGCCGACGACCTGGCGCGGCCGGGCGGCGGGCCCCTGCGGGTGTTCGCCGCCGCCTTCGTGGGCAAGACCCGGCTGATCGACAACATGGCGGTCGAGTAGCGCCCTACCAGCTACCAGGCGCCGGCTTCGCGCAACCGCCGCGCAAGATCCGGCGGCATGTCGCCGTCCGCGTGGCTGGCCAGGTCCGGCGGCGCGTCGGCGGCGGCAAGGTAGCGCCAGCCCTGGAACGCCCGCCGGGGCGTCGGCGCGACCCGCACCACCTCGTGGTCCAGGCTCACCTGGCAGCGGGCGTGGACGCCCTCCCCGACCGTGTCCACGGCCAGGATCGCCTGGCGGCAGAGGATCACGCCCTTGAACACCCGGTAGAGCGAGCCGCCGTCGACCATCTCGGCGGCGCGCTTGGGGGTCTGGCGGGTGTGCAGCAGCCAGGGCCGGGCGTCGCGGCGCTCCGTCCTGTGCCAGGCGACGAGTTCCTCGACGGTGTCGCACCCGACGCAGAGCTTGATCATGTGCAGGGCCATGGCGGGCGACGCGGCGGCAGGCTGGCTCAGAACCCGCCCAGGCCTGGGATGCCCATGCCCGGCCGGCGCGGCGGTTGCTGCTGCGGCGGCTGGCCGTAGCGGCGCTGCTGGCCGCCCATTGCGCCCATGCCGCCCATGCCCCCCACGTCGGGCATGCCGAGCATCGCGCCGGTGGCCGAGCGGTAGCGGACCTTCACGGTCCATTCCGGCTTCCAGGGCGTCTTCGGATTCGCGGGCCGTGGCGGGTAGGAGAAGTTGGCCTCCTTGGCGTAGGCGACGAGCTGCACCAGCCCGCCCTGGACCGACTCCACCACCTCCTTGGGGATCAGGCAACTCGTCGTCTGCGGGCTCATCAGCGCGCGCGTGCCCACCAGGCGCGTGATGTCGCTGTTGCTGAGGTAGTCCGGCAGGGCGAAGGCCGAGGACTGCACCTCCGACGAGGTCCACATGACCATGGTGTCGTTTCGCCCGCCGCCCATCAGGGTGGCCAGGAAGGCGTCCGCGCCGTCCAGCGGCCGCCACGCCAGCATCGAGGAGCCGGCCTGCGTTGTCTCGTTGGTGGTGATGGTCAGGGGCGGCAGGAAATCCTGGGCGGCGGTCAGGCTGAAGTGGATTTCGGGCGTGTAGTTGCCGCGCACGACATGGTCGCCCGCAAGCGAGCCCTCGGCCGGGACGGTGGTGCGGCCCTGCTCGTTCGGCCATTCCCCGTAGGTGGCGCTGCGCGACGGCGACGGCGGGCGCATGGGGGTGACGCCCATGCCCCTGGTGATCGCCGCCAGGCCCGGCGGCAATTGGCCCTGGGTCATCTGGGCGAAATCGATGGTCAGCGGCTGGCCTGGGCGGGCGTGGTCGCCGCAACCCCAGTAGATGAGCATTTTCCCCCGCGGCTGCTGGTACTCGCGGGGCATGGCGGGCGTTTCGTCGCGTTCGACGGCCTGGCGCGGCGTGACCAGCGGCAGGCTGCGGCCTGCGGCCAGGTCCGGCGGCGGCAGGTGCTCGGCGCTGGGCTCGCCCGGGGCGCGGCGCTGGCTGCCGAGCTGCAGGGTGAGCGTGTGGTTGTATTGGCTGGCCCCGCCGCGCCCGGACATCATGCCCATCATCTGCTGCGGCGACGGCCGCGCGCCCATCCCGCCCATGGTGAAGCCGGACGTCGTCTGGGCGCTCATCCAGTAGGTGGCCACGGGTCCGGCCGGCGCCGGCTGGCTCGCGGCCGATCCCGCAAGCCCGGCCGCCGCGACGACCGCCAGGGTGGTCAAAGTCCGCATGCCGCATCCTCCCGACGTGATTTCCAACAGGTACCGCGTCGCACCGCCGCCGCCTAGCGTCCGGACGGCTTGGTGCGGAGCGGAGGCTGTGGGAAAGCTGGCGGCGATATCAAAAGGGAGACGAACGCCGCATGCCCTCGCCCAGCGACGCCGAAATACAGCCGCCGCAGACCTTCGGCGCCGTGATCGCAGAGCACGCGCGCGTCCGACCAGAGGCGAGCGCGATCATCTTCGAGGGCCGCCGCACCAGCTACGCCGAACTCGACCGCCGCACGAATCGGGTCGCCAACGCCCTGCTGGCCGCCGGCGTGGGGCCCGGCCGGCGCATCGCCTACCTGGGCAAGAACAGCGACGCGGCGCTGGAGCTCACCCTGGGCGCGGCCAAGGCCGGTGCGGTGATGACCCCCATCGGCTGGCGCCTGGCCGGCGAGGAGATCGCCTGGATCGCCGATGACTGCGACGCGGCGATGCTGTTCGTCGAGGCCGAGTTCGCCGACCTCGTGCAGGGCCTGGCGGCGCGGCTGCCCAAGGTGCGCGGCTATGTGGCGACCGACAACGCCGTCGCGGGTTGGGCCTCCTACGCCGCCTGGCGCGACGCCGCGCCCGACGCGACGCCCGCCGTCCAGACGACCCCCGACGATGTCGTGCTGCAGATCTACACCTCGGGCACGACCGGACGGCCGAAGGGCGCGATGCTGACCCACGCCAACGGGATCGGCTTCCGCACCATCGTGAACCGGCTGGGCGCCGAGTGGATCGCGGGCGCAGCGGGCGAAATCAGCCTGCTGGTCATGCCGTTCGCCCACATCGCCGGCGTCGGCCAGTCGATGGGGACGTTTTTCAACGGCGGCACGGTGGTGGTTCACCGCGAGTTCGACGCTGGAGCCGTGTTGGACGCCGTAGAACAGCACGGGCTGACGCGGCTGTTCCTGGTTCCCTCGGCGCTGCAGATCGTGCTGGCGCACCCCAAGGCCGCCACCACCGACTTCAGCCGGCTCAACTACTTCTTCTACGGGGCCAGCCCGATCCCGCTGGAGCTGCTGCGCCGGGCGATCGAAGTGCTGGGCTGCGGGTTCGTGCAGCTCTACGGGATGACCGAGACCTGGGGCGGGATCGTCGCCCTGGGGCCGGAGGACCATGATCCGGCCGCGCCGCGCAGGATGACCTCGGCCGGCCGCGCCTTGCCGGGCGTCGAATTGAGAATTCTCGGACCGGACGGCGAGGTGCTGGCGCCCAACACGGTCGGCGAGGTGGCGGTCAGAGGACCTTCGGTGATGAAGGGCTACTGGAACCGCGCCAAGGAGACGGCGGAGGCGCTGAGCGCCGACGGCTGGCTCCGGACCGGCGACGCGGCCCTGATGGACGAGGACGGCTACCTGTTCATCCAGGACCGCATCAAGGACATGATCATCTCCGGCGGCGAGAACGTCTATCCGGCCGAGGTGGAGAGCGCGATCTACGGCTGCCCCGGGGTGGCCGACGTGGCGGTCATCGGCGTGCCCGACGCGCGTTGGGGCGAGGCGGTGAAGGCGGTGGTGGTGTCCGCGCCCGGCGCGACGCCCGACCCGGCCGCCGTGATCGCCTGGGCGCGCCAGCGGGTGGCGGCGTTCAAGGCGCCCAAGAGCGTCGACTTCATCGACGCCCTGCCCCGCAATCCCTCCGGCAAGATCCTGCGCCGCCAGCTGCGCGAGCCCTACTGGGCGGGCCGGACGCGGCAGGTGAACTGAAGAGGCTAAGCTACGACGAGCCGCACCAACGCGACGCCCTCGGCGACCTGGGCGCCCACCTCGACCAGAACCTCGGCGACCTCGCCCTCGAACGGGGCGGTGAGCGCATGCTCCATCTTCATGGCTTCGAGGGTGACCAGCGACTGGCCGAGCACGACCTTTTCGCCTGCCGTCACGGCGACGGCGGCGATCTTGCCGGGCATGGGCGAGCGGACCTGGCCGTCGCCGGCGGCGAGGTCGGCGTGCGCGCTGTGCGGCGGCGCGCTGGCGAAGGCGAAGGCCTCGCCCGCCTCGAAGACCACGACCTGGCCGTCGTCGCCCATCGTGACGTTGCGTGGCGCCGCGCCTTGCGGCCACAGCGGGGCGTCGAGCGCGCGCTCGCCCTCGAAGAGCCGAAGCGTCCCGGCCGGCGGGGCGTTCAGGCGAAAGCCGGTGAGCTCGCGCCAGGGCGACTGGGGCTCGTCCGTGCGGCTCTCGTCTTCGATGAGCACCGCCGTCGCGGCGGCGGCCAGGGCGGCCTGGGAGGGCATGGGCGGCGCGGCGAGCGCCTCCAGCCGGCCCTCGATGAACCCCGTGTCGACCTGGCCGGCGATGAAGTCCGGGTGATCCAGGCATCGGGCCAGGAACCCGGCGTTGGTCTTGACCGGCCAGACCTCGACCCCGTCGCAGGCCTGGGCGAGGGCGGCCACCGCCGCCTCGCGGGTCGGGGCATGGGCGATCAGCTTGGCCAGCATGGGGTCGTAGTAGGGCGTGACGACGTCCCCGGCCTCGAAGCCGGAATCCACCCGCACGCCGTGCGGCAGTCGCAGGTGGGTGAGCGCCCCGGTGGACGGCAGGAAGCCGTGGGCCGGATTTTCGGCGTAGAGCCGCGCCTCGACGGCATGGCCGGACAGTACGATCTGGTCCTGGGCGAGCGGCAGGTGTTCGCCGGCGGCGACCCGGAGCTGCCATTCGACCAGGTCCAGGCCGGTGATCGCCTCGGTGACCGGATGCTCCACCTGCAGGCGGGTGTTCATCTCCATGAACCAGATTCGGTCGGACCGCAGGCCGTCGGTGGCGTCGGCGATGAACTCCACGGTGCCGGCGCCCACATAGCCCACCGCCTTGGCGGCCTTGACGGCGGCGGCGCAGACCGCCTCGCGCGTCGCTTCGTCCATGCCCGGCGCCGGCGCTTCCTCGATGACCTTCTGGTGCCGGCGCTGCAGGGAGCAGTCGCGCTCGTAGAGATGGACCGTGTTTCCGTGGCTGTCGGCGAAGACCTGCACCTCGATGTGGCGCGGGCGGCGGACCAGCGTCTCCAGCAACACCCGGTCATCGCCGAAGGCCGCAGCCGCCTCCCGTTTCGCCCCGGCCAGCGCCTCGGCGAAGTCCTCCGCCCGGTCGACGCGGCGCATCCCCTTGCCGCCGCCGCCGGCCACGGCCTTGATCAGCACCGGGTACCCGATGCGACCGGCCTCGGCGAGCAGGCGGGTGGGATGCTGCTCCTCGCCCAGGTAGCCTGGCGTCACCGGCACGCCGGCCTTGGCCATCAACCCCTTGGCGGCGTCCTTCAGGCCCATGGCGCGGATGGCGGCTGGCGGCGGCCCCACCCAGACCAGGCCCGCTGCGGTCACGGCGTCGGCGAACGCGGCGTTCTCGGAGAGAAAGCCGTAGCCCGGATGGATGGCCGCCGCGCCCGCCGCCGTGGCGGCCTCGATCACCTTGGCCCCGTCGAGATAGCTCTCCTGGGCCGCCGCCGGGCCGATGGCCACCGCGCGGTCGGCCGCGCGCACGTGGGCGGCGCCTGCGTCGGCGTCGGAATAGACCGCCACCGTCGCGATCCCCAGCCGCCGGGCGGTGCGGAAGATGCGACAGGCGATCTCGCCGCGGTTGGCGACCAGAAGGCTCGAAATCACTGATCGGCCCAATTCGGCCGTGCGCCGCCCAGGTCTTCCGCCTCGGCCTGCGCCCCGGCGATCCTGCGGAGCGTCTCCTGCGTCAGTCCGTCCTTCGCAGGCTCGCCGCGGGCCGATGCTGCGATCCGCTCGGCGACGGCGTCCAGGGCGGCCGGGTCGGCCACCACCTCCTGAACCAGTCCAAGGCGCTTCGCCTCCTCGGCGTCGTAGGCCCGGTCCTCGGCGAAGAGGCCTTCCACCTCGCGGAATCCCATCGCCCCCGCCAGATAAGGGCTGATCACCGCCGGCGTGGCGCGGAGCTTGGCGTCGACGTAGCCAAACCTCGCCGTCTGGTCGGCGACGACGACGTCGCAGGCCGACGCCAGCCAGGCCCCCGCGCCGAACGCCACGCCATCCACCAGCGCCACCGTCAGCGCCGGCATGCGCCAGAGCCGCCGGAGCATCTTGCCGACTTCCTCGACGACGGCGCCCTCTTCGTCCTTGGCGTCGTCGGTCCCGGCCATGAGCCATTGCGGATCCGCGCCGGCGCAGAAGGCGCCGCCCGCTCCGCGCAGCAGTATGACCCTGACGCCGTCCGCGGCGTGCAGGGTCTCGAACGCCTCGCTGAGCGCCTCGATGACGTTCCAGTTGAGCGCGTTCTGGCGATCGGGACGGTTGATCAGCACCGTGGCGACGCCTTCCGGCGTCACGTCCACCTCCACGTCGGGCGTGTCGAGACTTTCGTCGTGGCCGTCCACCAGGGGATCGACGATCGGGTTGGGCATAGGTGCTACCTCGCGGTCACATCCGGAAAACGCCGAAGCGGGTCTCCGGGATCGGCGCATTCAACGCCGCGGAAAGGGAAAGGCCCAGCACGTCGCGGGTCTGGGCGGGATCGATGATCCCGTCGTCCCACAGCCGCGCGGTGGCGAAGTAAGGGTCGCCTTCGCGCTCGTAGCGCTCGCGCACCGGGGCCTTGAACGCCTCCTCGTCCTCGGCCGACCAGGTCTCGCCGCGGGCCTCCATCGCGTCGCGGCGCACCGTGGCCAGCACGCTGGCGGCCTGCTCGCCGCCCATGACGCTGATGCGGCTGTTGGGCCAGGTCCACAGGAAGCGCGGCGAGTAGGCCCGGCCGCACATGCCGTAGTTGCCGGCCCCGAACGAGCCGCCGATCAGGATGGTGAACTTCGGAACCTCGGCCGAGGCCACGGCGGTGACCAGCTTGGCGCCGTCCTTGGCGATTCCGCCGGCCTCGTACTTCCCGCCGACCATGAAGCCCGAGATGTTCTGCAGGAAGACCAGCGGGATCTTCCGCTTGCAGGCCAGTTCGATGAAGTGCGCGCCCTTCAGCGCGCTCTCCGAGAACAGGATGCCGTTGTTGGCGAGGATCGCCACCGGATAGCCCCAGATGCGCGCGAAGGCGCAGACCAGGGTCGCGCCGTAGAGCGGCTTGAACTCGTCGATCTCCGAGCCGTCGACGATGCGGGCGATGGCCTCGCGCACGTCGTAGGGCGCGCGCACGTCCGCGGGAATGATCCCATAGAGCTCCTCAGGGTCGTAGGCCGGCGGCCGGGGCTCGGCGAGGTCGAGGTCCACGCGCTTGACCGCATTGAGGTTGCCGACGATCCGGCGCACCTGCGCCAGCGCCTGTTCGTCATCGGCGGCCACGTAGTCGACCACGCCGGAGCGGCGGCCGTGGACGTCGGCGCCGCCCAGGTCCTCGGCGGTGATCACCTCGCCGGTGGCGGCCTTCACCAGCGGCGGGCCGGCGAGGAAGATCGTCCCCTGCCCGCGCACGATGACGGTCTCGTCGGACATGGCCGGCACATAGGCCCCGCCGGCCGTGCAGGATCCCATGACGCAGGCCACCTGGGCCAAGCCCTCCGCGCTCATCCGCGCTTGGTTGTAGAAGATCCGCCCGAAGTGCTCGCGGTCGGGGAACACCTCGGCCTGGTGCGGCAAATTGGCGCCCCCGGAGTCCACCAGATAGACGCTCGGCAGGCGGTTCTGCTGGGCGATCTCCTGGGCCCGCAGGTGCTTCTTCACCGTCTCGGGGAAGTAGGCGCCGCCCTTCACCGTGGCGTCGTTGGCCACCACCATCACCTCGCGGCCGGCGACCCGGCCAACGCCGGTGATCAGGCCCGCCGCCGGCGCCTCGCCCCCGTGAAGGCCAAACGCCGCAAGGGATCCGACCTCCAGGAACGGGGAGCCGGGATCGAGCAGACGGTTCACCCGATCACGCGGCAGGAGCTTGCCGCGCCCGACGTGGCGGCGGCGCGCGTCCTCTGGTCCGCCCAGGGCGGCCTGGGCGGTGCGCTCCCGCAACTGGGCCGCCAGCGCCCGGTTCGCCGAGGCCAGGGCCTGTACGCTTGCGTCCCTGAGGTTGAGCGCCGAGATGATCTTGGGCATGGCCATGCCATAGCCGTGGACGCCGCCCGGCGCTAGGCTCCTAGGCAATGGCCTTCCTGCCGGAAATTCCGCTCGATTCGGCCCTGGCGCGAATGTTCGCCGACGAGCGCGCACAGGCTGAGGCCACTTGGTTTTCGCTGCCGAGCGGGGCCGTGCTGTTCGAGGCCGGCGAGGCTGGCGACCAGCTCTACTTCCTGCGCGCCGGCCGCCTGGGGGTGTTCCGCGCCGAGGAAGGCCAGAGCCCGCAGTTCCTTGGGGTGATCCGCCCGGGGGAGCCGGCCGGCGAAATGGCGCTGATCGCCGGCAGCGCGCACTCGGCTCAGGTCGTGGCCCTTCGGGACTCCGAGATCTTCGCCCTGCCGCGGGCCGCCTTCCTCGCCGTCGCCGAGACCGATGCGCAGGTGATGACCGAACTGGCGCGGCTGGTGCTGCACCGCGCCCGCCAGAGCGCGCATGCCAGCGGCGCGCGGGAACCCTCGGTGTTCGGCTTCATCACCGCCGGCGAGGGCC
>Ga0068860_100005770_pt1 | contig 12479 bp, 9 predicted proteins | sample KBSSwiS32_FD_66597 | JGI IMG/M metagenome (GOLD analysis project Ga0068860, IMG submission 66597) | Switchgrass rhizosphere microbial communities from Kellogg Biological Station, Michigan, USA - KBS Switchgrass S3-2 | ecosystem: Host-associated > Plants > Roots > Rhizosphere > Soil ... | reverse complement strand
AAAAGGGCATCATCAGGCATTTTATTCCTAAACATTAAAGATCTATAGCTTGAGCTTAGAATGATTCGATGTTTAAGCGTGCATCGTTGGTTTCACGAGAAGAATATTAAAGTTGCAGGGAATATTGGGAACAGCAGGATTTATTTTGACAACTTTTATTTCATAGGGCGTACAATAAAGCGCAGACCACCCGAATTGGGACCCAAACGATTTGATATTTTTTGGTATAGTTTAGGGTGAGACGCATAAGAAAAGCCGGCAAAATGCGCATTTTACCGGCTTTTCTTCCTTTAATATTGATCTCTGTGGAGCTGCAGGGAGTCGAACCCTGGTCCAAACATATCCACCGTAAGGTTTCTACATGTTTATTTTTGCATTAGTTGTCGGGAAGAAGCAGGAGCAAAACAAACCAACATCTTCCTTAGCTGTCCCGATAGCTATCGGGAGTCTTAAGCAATTCTCACAGCCTTAAATTGCAGCAACCCGTTTTATTTTTGAGTCGGCGGAAGAGCAGGGCAACAGGTAAGCCCGCTCAACGCCCTAATGGTTGTTAATCTATCGATTAAGCAGCCATGGCATACGAAGTATTGCCATTTAAAATTTTCGCATTCAGATTTAAGTGCTAATTACGCAACGCACTACATGCTTATACTTACAAAGAACTATGCTGTCAAAACCGGTCAGCCCCGTTTATTTTTATTTACATGAATAATTCCCAATAATCATCGCGATCACTTATACAATTCCACTAATTTCCTTGATATATCCTCATACTTCTTTAAGTTTTCAATATATTTCCTACTTTTCATTTTTTTAATGTGACTTTCTATTAACCTGGCTTGTCGATACTCTAAACCTGTTATACAATGAAATAATGACCAGTCATTTGCTTTTGCTGTAAAGCTATTTACATATTTTTTGGATTTATGTTCTAATAATCTTTCTGAAATATCCATGCAACTTCCTACATAATACATATTCAATGTACCGGAATAAAGTATATATACTGCCGTCATATTAATTTTCCTAAATAGTATTTAATATTAAATTAGGCAAATAAACTATATGCTCATTGCTGATAACTATCGGATACAAAGAACTATGCTGTCAATCCCGATAGCTATCGGGACCGTCAGCCCCAGGGCACAAACTGGCAATTGGTAATTGGCAATTGAACAAACGAACAATTCAACAATTGAACAATTGACAAATAACATGCAAATTTACGAAAATTAAACTGCTATATAAATAAGTCAGTTCCATTACTTTTACCAACTTATCATGCAAAAATTTTCATGGAGGCAAGCATATTTTACAGGAACAGGATCGAAAGCCTGCAGAAGCAACTTAAAAAATTACAGCAAAGAAAAGCTTCTTTCGGGTGGCTGCGCTTTGGCAGCATTGCCGCGATTATTGTAGCTTTTTATGTTTTATGGTCTTTGGGTGTATGGTACGTAATCATTGTAAGTATATTATTGCTGGCGGTTTTTATTCGCTTATTATATGCAGATCTGAATAATAAAGCAGCGATTGCACATACTGAATATTTAATAAACATTAATGCTGATGAGTTAAAATTCCTGGATGGAGATTTTCATGATTTCCCCGATGGAAGTCAACATGCCCCGGGGGATCATTTGTATGCAAATGACCTGGATATTTTTGGAAAAGCATCTTTATATCAGTACATCAACCGTACTACATCTGAGATGGGCGGCAGCGAGCTGGCTGCATATTTACAGTTTCCTGCTAAGCCTGACCTTATTTTGCAAAGACAAATAGCAGTTAAAGAGCTATCAAATAAAATTGAATGGATTCAGAACCTGCAGGCAAAGGGCAGGGAAAAACAAATTACCTTTTCAACAAAAAACCGGCTGGCCAACTGGGCAGGTGAATCCCCTGTCTTTTCTCAATTTAAACCCTGGAAATGGCTGCGTTATGTATTGCCGCTTATTATTTGCGGTGTTGTTACCTTATACATTTTTGACATGGTGAGTACCGGGGTCTTTTATCTTTTTTTATTTGTATTTGCTGCAATTGCCTACCAGGTAAATAAGATTGTGGCACCTGTTCATGAAAAATTATCAAAGATTGCGGAAGAGCTTGAAATACTCTCTCAAAACATTTCTGATATTGAAAGCATACCATTTGAAAGTACATTGCTCAGGGAATTACAACTTACGTTTTTGTACGATAATAATAATGTCTCAAACGATATCACGAAACTTCGAAAAATATTAGATAAGCTAGACCTGCGGTATAACATGGTGCTCTCTTTACCATTAAATATTTTATTGCTTTGGAACCTGCAGCAGGTGCTCGATTTGGAAAAATGGAAATTCAGTCAACAAAAAAATATCGATTCATGGTTTGATACCCTCGGCCATATAGAAGCGCTCAACAGCCTGGGAGTCCTGCATTTCAATGAACAGGGTTGGGCTTTCCCCGATATTGTACCCGGCTATTTTTTAATTGAGGGCAAGGAAACCGGCCACCCGCTGATTTCAAAAGCAACCCGGGTAAATAATGATATTGAAATTAAACATGATGGGGAATTAATGCTGGTAACGGGTTCTAATATGGCCGGTAAAAGTACCTACCTGCGTTGCATTGGTGTAAATGTTATACTGGCGATGGCAGGTGCTCCCGTGTGCGCAACCTGGTTTAAAGTATCACATGTACAAATCATCAGCAGCATGCGTATAACGGATAACCTGGCTGAAAGCACTTCTACTTTTTATGCGGAATTAAAAAAACTGAAAACCATAATTGAAAAAGTAAATAAGGGAGAAAAAGTTTTTATTTTATTGGATGAAATCCTGAGAGGAACCAACTCCCTGGACCGGCATACAGGTTCTGTAGCCTTAATAAAGCAATTGATTAAGCACCACGCGGCGGCAATTATCGCCACCCATGATCTCGATCTTGCAAAGTTAAAAGATGCTTATCCCAATAATATTATCAATTATCATTTTGATGTGCAGGTGAGCAATGATGAATTGTTTTTCGACTACCGTCTCAAGCCCGGGGTGTGTACCAGTCTTAACGCGTCTATTTTAATGAAAAAGATTGGAATAGAACTATAATGTACGATGTCAGATGTACGATGTACGATGTGTGCTAGCTATCAACTCACACCAGGTACGATGTTAAAGGCTGGATGTATGATGTTAGATAGGCATAGTTTATAAATCATCCCTATAAATTACTTTTAAAAGTAACTCCAAAACTGTCAAAACTTTTTACGAGGGCGTACAATGGCATTACAAGCTTGTACTTCCAAACATTATTGCATTTCTCACATCGTACATCGCACATCGTACGTCGTACATATAATTAATGCCCTTTCCCCCATCCAAACCAATCATTCCCATTTGCAAAAAGCATTAATGCAAATAGCACGACCATGCCGGCGATTTGAGCATATTCCAAAAATTTATCGCTTGGTTTCCGGCCGGAGATCATTTCAATTAAAGTAAACAAAACATGACCGCCATCCAATGCAGGAATCGGCAACAGGTTCATAAATGCCAGTATAATTGAAAAGAACGCAGTTATTTTCCAAAATGCTTCCCAGTTCCATCCTGAATTTGGAAATATAGAAGCCATCGTTTTAAACCCACCGAGGCCTTTATAAGCGCCGGTTTTAGGATTCAAAAGCATCTTAAATTGCTGTATATAAAAATCCAGTTGTTTAAAAGTCATGGTAACCCCGGCCGGGAAAGAAGCCAGGAAACCATATTTTTTTGCTTCCTGTTTTAAAATTCCAAGGCTATCTGCCTGGTCTTCATTCATTACATAAAAACCGATCTTCCCTGCTGTATCCACAAGCACCCTGGTTTGAACAGGCTTTTGATTCCTTATGACCGTAAGCGTAATGCTGTCTCCCTTTTTCTGGTTAACCATGGGCGCCATTTCATCAAAAAACTGTATAGGCTCGGCATCCACAGCAACAATCCTATCAAACACCTGGAGCCCGGCCTGCTTTGCATTTGGAAAATTCTTATCATCAAAAGCGCCTATTACAATCGGGATCCTCGGCATTAAAAGGCTTGAACGCTTTCCTTTTTTTTCAACCAGCCTTTCAATCATATTCTGGGGCAGTGTAATCGTTTGCTCTTTGCCATCCCTGGAAATGGTAATCTGTCTTCCAAGAATAATCTTAGCCGGCAGATCATTAAAATAATTTATGGTCTCACCATTAACCGCCACAATCTTATCCCCGTTTTTAAGCCCGATATCATTCATCAGGCTATCAGTAATCCAAATCCCATTTGTCACATTAGCCATTGGCAATTTGGTATCCCCCCACTTGTACAGGATCATAGCATAAATAAAAAATGCCAGCAGCACATTCATGGTAACTCCGCCAAGCATAATGATGAGCCTTTGCCAGGCAGGCTTGCTCCGAAACTCCCATGGCTGCGGAGGTTGCTTCATTTGTTCTTTATCCATGCTTTCATCAACCATCCCGGAAATTTTTACATAACCCCCTAATGGAAGCCAGCCAATCCCATAGACAGTGTCCCCGATTTTTTTCTTTACAATTGAAAACCACGGATCAAAAAATAAATAGAATTTCTCAACCCGGCATTTAAACCATTTTGCAGTAATATAATGTCCGAATTCATGAAGAATTACAAGAATAGACAAAGAAAAAATAAGATAACCGGCCTGTAAGCCTACCTGTGGCCAGTTAATTGCTAATAGCGTCATAAAATGTGTGATGTACGGTGTTTGATGTACAATGCCTGAGTTTTCATTTAATTATACCCGGGATATATGTTTTCTTTTGCTTCCAAGGGATCAAAGGGTCTTACAAATTTATTAATGAAGCGGCAAAATTACGGGCCTCTCCATCGCTTTCAAAATATTCTGAAAGATTTGGCTTTTCTATATAACTTATTTTTTCCATTGTTTTTTCAACTACCGCGGTCATATCTAAAAATCCAATACGGTTATTCAGGAAGGCCCATACGGCAATTTCGTTGGCTGCATTGAGCACACAGGGCAAATTGCCTCCCTTTTCCAAAGCAAAGGTTGCCAGAACCAGGTTTCGAAAAGTTTTTATATCAGGTTCCTCAAAATTCAAAGTACTGATTTTCTTAAAATTTGTCCTGGAATTGCCATTTGCTACCCGGTATGGAAAGGTAAGCGCATATTGTATTGGAAGTTTCATATCCGGCAATCCCATTTGCGCTTTTATGCTTCCATCTTCAAACTGCACCATACTGTGCACAATGCTTTGCGGATGAATCACCACCTGGATCTGGTTCGGTAAAAGATTGAAAAGCCATTTGGCTTCAATCATCTCAAGTCCTTTATTCATAAGGGTTGCAGAGTCAATAGTTATTTTGGCACCCATGTTCCAGTTGGGGTGCTGCAGCGCATGATCCTTTTTCACATTCACCAAAAAATTAGGCTTTTTTCCAAGAAAGGGGCCGCCACTTGCAGTTAAAATAACTTTTTCAATTTTATTCCGGGTCTCTCCTACAAGACATTGAAATATTGCAGAATGCTCACTATCGACAGGAATAATGGGGACTCTTTTTTCCAACGCTTTTTGCATAACAATGTCCCCGGCTACCACCAGGGTTTCTTTATTTGCCAGTGCTATCGCTTTTCCTTTTTCAACTGCTTTCAATGTGGGGGTCAATCCTGCAAAGCCAACAATACCGGCCAGCATCATATCGTAGGTATCAAAATCCGCCACCTCTTCCAGGGCGGAAGGGCCTGCAAAAACTTTAATATTTTTCGGGGCGAGAGCAGATTTTACAGTATCGTATTTTTTTTCATCGCCAATTACTACCGCATTTGGCTGGTGTTTGAGTGCCTGCTCAATGAGAAGCTTATCATTCGTTTGTGCAGTTAATATTTCAACTTCAAACAGGTCGGGGTTGGCGCCTATAACTTCCAGTGCCTGTGTGCCAATAGAACCGGTAGAACCAAAAATTGCAATCCTTTTTTTATTTCCTTCAGCCATAATTATTTATTCGTTCATGATTCGCTTCCATCTTCATAATAAAGCCTTCGATAAACACCCGAATAATGAAGTCGGCAATTTACTCTAATAATTTTTGTAAAGCGCCATTCACCTTATTAAAATTGAAGCGGGATAATATATTATTCATCATTTGCTGAATAGCAACATTTTGCAGATTGCCTATAGAACCTATATGAGTATGATTTAAATGTGTGTCATAACTGAAGCTGTTATTTTCAATATCTGCTGCTATTTTTTTATAGGCATCCCTTAATGGGATTCCGTCTAAAACCAGTTTATTCATCTCATCCACACTAAACAAATATTTATATTTCTCATCCTCCAGGATATCTTTTTTTACTTCAATATTTTTTATCATCAGGCCAGCCATATTAATACATTCGCTGATATTTTGAAACGCAGGTATAATGTGTTCTTTCAGTAATTGAAAATCGCGGTGGTAACCTGAAGGCAGGTTAGCTGCCAGCATCATAATTTCATTTGGCAAAGCCTGTATCCGGTTGCAATGAGCACGGATAAGCTCAAATACATCGGGATTTTTTTTATGCGGCATGATGCTGCTGCCGGTTGTAAGTTCATCCGGAAAAGAAATAAACCCAAAATTCTGGTTAAGATAAAGGCATGTATCCATACTGAGCCGTGCAAGGGTTGCGGCTATGTTTGCCAATGCCTGGGCTACTATACGCTCGGTTTTTCCACGGGTCATCTGGGCGTACACTACATTATAGTTAAGGTCTTCAAAACCGAGCAATTGCGTCGTAAGGTTTCTGTCTATAGGGAACGATGAACCAAAACCAGCGGCAGAACCCAAAGGATTTTTGTTTACAATTTCCCAGGCACCATGGAGTGTGATCATATCGTCTGCAAGGCTTTCGGCATAGGCGCCAAACCAAAGTCCGAATGAAGCAGGCATTGCCAATTGAAGATGCGTGTAACCCGGCAGCAGGTGGCCGCGGTATTTTTCACTTTGCTCAATCAGCAGTTCGAAAAAATCCTTCACTTTATTTACCAGCCCCTCAATTTCATGTCTCATAAAAAGTTTCAAATCCACCAAAACCTGGTCGTTCCGGGATCGGGCGCTATGAATTTTTTTCCCTGCATCTCCGAATTTCCTCGTTAAAATAACTTCGACCTGTGAATGAACATCTTCCACCCCCTGTTCCAGCAAAAATGTGCCGCTTTCAATATCTTTGTAAATTTCTTTGAGGCCCTGTTGTAATATTTTTAATTCCCCGGCGGTCAGTAAATTAATAGTCTGCAGCATTTGAATATGAGCCAATGAACCCAATACATCAAAAGACGCCAGGTACATATCCAGTTCCCTGTCTTTGCCAACGGTAAATGTTTCCACTTCCTTTAATGATGCAATATTTTTTTGCCAGAGTTTCATTCTTTATTTGATACTTTCTTTTGTATTTAATACTAATGCCACGTTCTGTAAAAGCAGCCCGTATTTTTCAACTCCATCTTTAATTTCATCAATAAAAATATATTCATCCGCCATATGACTGCGGGCAGAATCACCGGGCCCGATCTTTAAAGTTGGAAAATCCATCAGCGCCCTGTCTGAACAGGTAGGCGAACCATATGACTTAAACCCCATATTATTGCCCGCAATTACCAAAGGATGATCTTTTGTTATGAATGAAGGTTTTAACCTCGTGCTTCTTGGCAGTACTTCCGATTGAATATTTTTATTGATCTCTGAAAGGATTTCTTCAAATGCGTACAATTCATTTACTCTTATATCCACCACATAACTGCAAACGGAAGGTACAATATTATGCGCTTTATTATGTGTACTGACAGAAGTAACGGCCATATGAACCGGGCCAAGAATGGAAGAAACTTTTGGAAACCGGAAAGAGCTGAACCATTCAATATCTTTTACGGCTACATATACAGCATTAACGCCCTCGTCCCGCGCCGCGTGCCCGGCAACTCCATGAGCAATGCAATCCAGTACCAGTAAGCCTTTATCTGCCAGTGCCATTTTCATAAGGGTAGGCTCTCCTACAATACCACAGTCAATTTTTGGCAGAAGCGGTAAGAGGGCCTCAATTCCATTATACCCGGTTATTTCCTCCTCTGCTGTTGCCGCCAGTATCAAATTGAAGGGAAGATTTTCAGCATCATATAAATGCGCAAATACTGCAATTAACGAAACAAGCGGCCCGCCTGCATCATTACTTCCAAGCCCGAATAATCTGCCATCTTTTTCAATTGCATCAAAAGGATTCAAAGTATACCCGGCATTTGGCTTTACGGTGTCATGATGAGAGTTTAAAAGAAGGGTATATTTTTTTCTATCAAAATACTTGTTTACAGCCCATACATTATTGAGGTAGCGGTTGGCCTCAACATTTTTATCTTTCAGAAATTTTTCTATAATATCAGCCGTGCCATTTTCTTCTTTACTAAATGAAGGACGGGCAATCAATTGCTTCAATAATTCCAGCGCACCTGGAAATAATTCATCTGAGGGATTGACAATAAATGTCTCTCCGGATTTTTTCGTCATTCTTATAAGCTTTTATTAATATAACCTCACCCATCCTTTCCAAAGGGCCAAAACAAACTAACAGGGTGTAGTCCAAATTGTCGCTTCCATTTTGAAGCTGTGGTCGGTGAGGACACCGACCACGGCGGTTTGCCCGGGCTGGTGTCCCCACCAGCCTGCGACAATTTGGAATGCACCCAACTAACACAAAGCTGATTAAATTTGAATTATTTTACTAAAACAATATACCTTCTTTATAAAATTATTTTCGTGCCTCCTTCTCCTTTTGTTAGTTGAAGTAAAGAATTGGAATTTCCAATAACCACTTCCTGCACGCCATTATTCACAGCATCAAATGCATTATCAATTTTTGGTAAAATACCGGCAAACAATTTCTTATTTTCTTTCAGTTCATGATAAGTTTTTGCATCCAGGTGAGCGAGGGATGATTGTTCATCATTTATATCCTGTAATACCCCGCTTTTTTCGAAGCAATACACCAGTTTTACGTTATAAAATCTTGATAAGCTTCTTGATAAAACGGCGGCAATCGTATCAGCATTCATATTAAGAATATGACCAAGCCCATCGTGTGTGAGCGGCCCTACAACGGGTACCAGCTTGTTATCTAAAAACAATCGCCATATTCCCATATTGATGTCGGTCGGATCGATATCTCCTACCCATCCATAATCAATCAATTTTACAGGTCGCTTCTTAGCCGGCAAACTATTTGCGTCTGCACCTGTAAGCCCGATGGCATTACATTGCAACGATTGCAATGCCGCAACAATTTTTTTATTTACCAGCCCGGCATATACCATCGTTACCAAATCTATAGTTGCGTCATCGGTTATTCTTCTTCCATCAATATAATTTGGTTCAATTCCAAGTTTTCCTCCAATGGCTGTTGCAATTTTCCCACCACCGTGTACCAGGATTTTTTTTTCGTCAATTGATGCAAAGTCTCTCAGAAAAAAATGCAGGCCACTTTCATCATCAATAACATTACCTCCTGTTTTGATGATGTAAAGAGGTTGTTTATTACCGGGTTGGATGGTTTGCCCTAATGGATCTGTTTCAGTCATCTTTGTTATTTAAAATTTGAGCAAGCACCGCCTGGGCCGCCCAAACACGATTGGCTGCCTGTTGCGTTACAATACTGGATGAACTATCCAATACCTCGTCACTTAGTTCAACGTTCCTGCGAACAGGAAGGCAATGCATAATTTTCGCGTCGTTCGTTGATGCCAGTTTTGCGCGGGTAAGCATCCAATTGCTTTCATTTTCAGGCATTTTACCGTAATCATCGTAACTGCTCCAGTTTTTTACATAAACAAAATCAGCATCTTTCAGCGCTTGTGCCTGGTCGTTAGTAACGTTCGTTCCTGAAATAAAACGCCCATCAAGTCCATAACCCGCAGGATGTGCTATGGTAAAATCACTCCCTCCCCAGGCAATTATCCATTCACAGAAACTATTGGCAACACATTGTGGTAAAGGCTTTACATGCGGCGCCCAGGTCAACACCACTTTTGGCTTTGGCTTATCTTTTACAGGAAGGTAATCTGTTATGGTGATAATATCCGCGAGGCTTTGCAATGGATGAACCGTCGCACTCTCAAGACTTACAACCGGTACGTCACAATATTTAATAAACTGGTTGATTACATGTTCATTATAATCTTCCTCCCGGTTCTTTAAAAAGGGGAAAGTGCGAATGCCAATTATATCAAAATAACGGGCAAGCACAGGCGCTGCATCTTTAACATGCTCGACAGTTATCCCGTTCATTATAGCTCCATCTTCAAATTCAAGTGACCACCCATCCTGCGACACATTAAAAACAATTGCTTCCATTCCGAGATTCTGAGCTGCAATTTGTGTACTTAATCTGGTGCGCATGCTGGGATTTAAAAATAATAGCCCCATACGCTTCCCTTTGCCAAGGGTTTGTTCAGCGAAAGGGTTTGCCCTGAAATCCACTGCGGACCTGATAAGTATCTCTATGCTTCCTGCATCTTTTACTGAAAGGAAATTTTTCAATTTTTTTATGCTTGAGGGTAACGAATAATTATTGATTATTGATTATTAATTAAAAGTGTTTCATTTCCCTTTTGTGTCTCACACCCTGCCGGCACCTGAACTTTGTAATTCTGCAGCCGTTGCAGTTTGTTTGGTAAGTGAAGCAATTTCTCCATGAAGTGCATTTAAAAATTTATCAGCATCACTTCTTTTTAATGCAAGGGAAGGAAGTAATCTTATTACATTGGGTTTTGCTTCCCCGGTAAAAACATGATGTTTCATCAACAGGTTCCTCTTCAAATCTTTTAATTCCGCCGGAACATCAAATCCAATCATTAATCCTTTTCCCCGAACATTCTTTAATTCAGGGATTTTTTGAATTTCAGCAATTAAATAGTTTCCTATAGTCGCTGCATTATTCATTAAATTTTCATTTTCAATTACTTCCAATACAGCAAGGGCCGCGGCACATGCAAGATGGTTACCGCCAAAAGTTGTGCCTAACATAAAATGTTTTGGCTGTATCTCCGGAGCGATGGAAATGCCCGCAACGGGAAAACCATTGCCCATGCCCTTTGCCATTGTATATATATCAGCATCGACACCGGCAAAATCATGAGAATAAAATTTACCGGTTCGCCCATACCCGCATTGAACCGAATCGGCGATAAATACAGACCCATACTCATCGCATAATTTCCTGGTACATTGCAAAAATGATTCGGCAGCAACATTGATCCCTCCTACTCCCTGTATACCTTCAATGATTACTGCACAAATTTCATCACCGGCTTTGTTAAAATACCCCGTCAAAGCTTCTTCATCATTAAAAGGAAGAAATACTACGTTTTCAGTTTCGTTTACAGGAGCAATGATAGAAGGGTTGTCTGTTACGGATACAGCGAGAGAAGTACGGCCATGAAAGGCTTTTGTAAAAGAAATTATTTTTTTTCGCCCGTTGTGAAATGATGCCAGCTTCAGTGCATTTTCATTGGCTTCAGCCCCGGAATTGCAAAGAAATAGCTGGTAATTATTTTTGCCGGAAACAATACCCAGTTTATCTGCGAGCATTTGTTGAATGGGAATTTTTACTGAATTGGAATAGAAAGCAATTTGTTCCAACTGTTGTTCAATTTTTTTAACCCAGTATGGATGTGTATGTCCAATACTTATCACTGCATGGCCACCATACATATCAAGGTATTCAGTTCCCTTTGCATCCCAAATGTAAGAGCCCAGTGCCTTTACAATGTTGATATCATTAAGCGGGTAAACATCAAAAAGTTTCATCCGAAATATTTTATTGTTGTTGTAAAACTTTAAAACTATAATACTTCAATTGCTGAAACTTTTGGACAGTTAAAAATAATTCGCTTTTAGTTTCAGTCCCAAAGTTTCATCTAGCCCAAAGATGAGATTCATGTTTTGGACGGCCTGCCCGCTTGCACCTTTCAATAAATTATCAAGGGCAGAATGAATAACAAGATTATCTCCCTCTTTTTCAATATTAATAAAACAATTATTGGTATTAACAGCCTGCTTCAAAAATATGGGTTCAGTGCTGACTTTTACAAATGGATGGCCTTTATAGAAATGATGATAAGAGGAGTAAATTTCATCAAGTTCCGTAGCGCATTTTAATTGCGAAGTGATAAAAATCCCTCTTGTAAAGTCTCCGCGCCACGGCACAAAATGAACAGAAGCGTCTTTATCAGATAATGAATGCAGCGATTCATTTATTTCTTTAAGATGCTGGTGCGTAAGGGATTTATAGGCCTGGACATTATTCTCCCGCCAGGAAAAATGGGAAGTTACCGACAGCGTTTGTCCGGCACCGGTAGAACCTGTAATGCCCGTTGTATACACATCTCCCAAAACATTTATTTTGGCGAGCGGCAAAAGCCCCAACTGGATAGCGGTCGCAAAACAACCGGGGTTGGCGATGTTTTC
>Ga0068860_100005767_pt1 | contig 12483 bp, 6 predicted proteins | sample KBSSwiS32_FD_66597 | JGI IMG/M metagenome (GOLD analysis project Ga0068860, IMG submission 66597) | Switchgrass rhizosphere microbial communities from Kellogg Biological Station, Michigan, USA - KBS Switchgrass S3-2 | ecosystem: Host-associated > Plants > Roots > Rhizosphere > Soil ... | reverse complement strand
ACCCAGTATCTCATCATCCAGTTTGGTTTCATATTTTTTTAACTCAGTAATATCAGACTGCAAAAAAATCATTTTATCTACGTCTACCGCAGCCACATATTTCTTAAAGACTTCCTTTGAAAATTTATCGTTGATGTCTTTAGGGCTATAGTGAATCTCGGAAAGCATTTCCCCTACATTATGAAGAATCTTTTCATACCTGCCGGGCGGATTGTCGTGGCCTGTTCCAAGACTGCGAAAAGCAATAAATACACCTGCCACCAGTACGGTTAGCAGCACAGGCAAACTTCTTCTACTAAACATAAATTGAATAATTTTTTGCATTATCTCAAAAATAACGATAAAAAAGCTGTGTTGTTGCCCCATCCATTCATTATTAACAGGCGGTTGACCATTAATTTACATGAGCGGAATAAGTTGTTAAAAAAATTAACCCGGAACAAACTTTGTTCCGGGTTTTGGCGGGGTAACTGATGGGTTTCGAACCCACGACCCTCAGAACCACAATCTGATGCTCTAACCAACTGAGCTACAGCTACCGTTTTGGGGGGCAAAAATAATGGAAATTGCTGTTCTCTCAAAAAACAATTAGTGTTTAATTGCTGTTTCTTTGCAGCCTTAATAAATAGTTTTATGACCTGGTGGTTGTTGATATTGCCCCTCATAGCAGCCCTGCTGGGCTGGTGCTTTGTGTACCTGGCGCTGCAATTGCTTTTTCATCCGTTGCGGCCCAAAAAAATGGCTGGTTTTTTACTGCAGGGCCTTATTCCAAAACAACAGATTAAAATATCAGAAAAATTGGGGGCTTTTGCCGCCTCGCTTTTATCCATGCAGGAAATAGCGGAAAAAATTACCCATCCAGACAATGTGAAAAAGATAATGCCCCAGGCGGAGGAACATATTGATCATTTCCTGCGTGTAAAGTTGGTAAAATCGATGCCTGTAGTTGGAATGTTTGTTGGAGATAAAACGATCAACAGCCTGAAATCGCTGTTTATAGCCGAACTGGAAGAATTGTTTCCTGCGATCATGAAAAATTACATCGGTCGTTTGCAGGAGGGTTTCGATATTGAAAAAATGGTGACCGGCAGGCTCTCGGCCCTGCCCCCTGAATTGATAGAAAAGACATTCCTGGAAGCCACCCGGAAGGAGCGACGTATAGCTGGCTGCATAGGGGCATTGATGGGGTTTACAATCGGGATAATACAGCTGTTAATTATGCAGCTTGTAGCCAGATAATGTTATCTATACGTTTATATGACCGTTTATCATTACGGGAGACCTAGCTTTCGTTAATCCGCAGGTAATTACCCGATAGAGCGTCTAAACGATCTATCTTGCTGCCTTTATGTTAATCTGTAAGGATCTTTAAAACCTACCATCACAAAAATATAAACCATTCAATTCAATAAAACTTCATGAGAAAAATTTTGACGCTGCTGTTTGTTCTTTTTAGTGTTTCTATATTGTCTGTATCGGCCCAAATGCCGGGGGGCAGGCGACAGGGCGGCGCTAACGCAACCATTGGGCATTTTTATGGGAAGGTAGTGGATGCTAAAACCAATAAGGGAATTGATGCTGCTTCCGTGCAGCTCTTTCTCAGCAAATTTGATACGCTCAGCAAGAAGAGAAAAGATACCCTGATAGGTGGCATGCTCACCAGGGCCAATGGAGAATTCAGCATTGAAAACCTGCCCGTCTTTGGCAACTATACGCTGAAACTGTCGGCCATTGGTTATGCAGGTATTGATCAAAAAGTTGCTTTCACATTAAGAATGCCCGGGCAGGATGCGCAAGGCAATACAGATATGAGCCAGGCATTGGCCGGCGTAGATAAAGACCTGGGCAATATAAAAATGACCGCAGATGCCAAATTACTGGAGAATGTAACGGTTACTGCCACTAAACCCCTGTTTCAGATGGGTGTTGACAGGAAAATTTTTAATGTAGATAAAAGCCTGGTAAGTGTAGGGCAAAGCGCGCAGGAGCTTATGCGGAATATTCCATCCATTAATGTTGACATCGATGGCAACGTTACGCTGCGCAATGCAGCCCCTACTATATTTGTTGATGGCAGGCCAACCACGCTCACACTCGATCAAATTCCTGCCGACGCAATTGAAAGCGTAGAAATTATAACCAACCCATCAGCTAAATACGATGCGTCTGGCGGAACAGCGGGCATATTGAACATTGTATTAAAGAAAAACCGTAAAGCGGGATACAATGGAAATATCAGGGCGGGTATCGACAGCCGGGGCAAAATAAATGGAGGCGCAGATATCAATATCCGTCAGGGCAAGGTCAATTTCTTTGCCAGTGGTAACTATAACCAGCGCAAGTCTATCTCTACTTCAAATATTTTCAGTCAGAATCTCTCCAATCCTGAGACGGATGTGAGCCAGGCTTCCCGGACGGTTTCAAACGGCAGTTTTGCCTTTGGAAGAATAGGCATGGACTACCTGATGGATAACCGCAATACATTTACAGTATCGGGTGTCATTGTAAGAGGTAATTTCAAAAACAGTGATAACCTGGATTTTGACTCACTCAGCAATGGGTCCATTTTTACAAAAGGCAACCAGGTCACCAATACAGAAGCCACTTTCCGGAATTTCGGGGGCTCGTTAAGCTACAAACACAATTTTGCGAAGGCAGGTAAGGAGCTTACTTCCGATGTTAATCTTAACAGCAGCACCAATGATAACAATGGTATGTACAATATCCAATTGTATAACCCCGATAACAGCATCAAAGGGAAACCTTACCTGAGACAAACCATTGGCGACGGGAAAAATAAATTTTTCACTGCCCAGGTTGATTACGCAAATCCTATTTCAGAAAAATCGAAAATTGAGATGGGCGCCCGTGCTGCCATTCGCAACAATACCAGCATCAGCAATAATTATGTTTATGTAGATAGCCTCAACCAATACGTATACAACGGCTCACTCAGCACCAATTATAAATTTACGGATCGTGTATATGCTGGTTATTTTACGTATTCCGGTAAAATAAAAACCCTGAGCTACCAGCTCGGCCTGCGGGGAGAAAGCTCTGATTATACCGGGACTAAGTTCGGAGCGAAAGATTCTACTTTCAAAACCAGTTACCCCATCAGCCTTTTCCCGAGTGTATTTGTTACAAAAGACCTCGGCAATAAGCAGGATTTCCAGGTAAATTATTCAAGAAGGATCAACAGGCCGAATTTTTTCCAGCTCATTCCTTACAAAGACATTACCAATCCGCAATATCCTACGGTGGGCAACCCCGGTTTAAAACCTGAGTTTACCAATTCATTCGAAATGAGTTACCAGAAAACCTTTCCTAAAAACTTCAGCCTGCTGGCATCTGTGTATTTCAAATACACTACCGATCTGATTACACGTTACCAGTTCAAGGATGTTATATCTGATAAGATTTCCGATAGTGCAACTTTTACGTCTTATCAAAATGCCAACAGCAGCATGTCTTATGGGTTGGAACTAACCGGTCATACACCATTGGCCAAGTGGTGGGATATGACTACGAACGCGAATTTTTATAACGCCAAAATAAATGCAACCAATATTACCAATGCGGGCGGCACTTCGCAAAGACTGAGTTATTTTGTAAAATGGAACAATAATTTTAAACTACCTGCGAATTTCAGTATACAGTTGTCGGGCGATTACCAGAGTAAATCGGTGCTGCCCCAAAGTAGTGGCAACGGCGGTGGTGGTGGTGGCGGCGGACGTGGCGGTGGTGGTGGAATGTTCGGTGCGCCCCAGCCATCTGCACAGGGTTATGTAAATCCGAACTACGGACTTGATATCGCCATCCGGAAAGATTTTCTGAAGAACAAAACTGCCTCTATTACCTTAAGTGTAAACGATGTTTTGAAAACAAGAAAGTATAGTTATTATTCTTACTCAACCATTGTTACGCAAAATTATGAGCGGATACGCGATCAGCAAATATTCCGGCTCAATTTCAATTATCGTTTTGGTAAGGTTGACATGTCTTTGTTCAAGCGTAAAAATAACAAGGCGGGCATGGAAGGTATACAGGATGCACAACCGCAGCAATAAACCATTCAAGGCATGAAAAAAGAGGCTGTCTATGCTTTTAAGACAGCCTCTTTGATTTATTTATTGCCACAGATTCGCAGATTATAATAGCGAATCTGCAGCTAATTTTTATTCCAATCTAATGTTAATAATCATTTAGCCTGTTCTCCGGTAGATCATTTTTACTTTTGAGACAACCTCGTTTTTTTGCGTCCATCATATTTTATGCCATGAGGTACGCTTTAAATTCGTTATAGCTTGTGCCCATGGCTACCGCCTGTTTTTTGTTATCCATAATAGCTGCCACGGACGCAGGCACCGGAACTTTTTCATGTATGATCGGTTCTACCACGTCGTAGAATTTTACCGGATGTGCGGTTTCAAGAAACATACCTTTTGTACCTGGTTTGTCTGCCAGATAATGTTCGAGGGCAATGTAACCAACAGCTCCGTGCGGATCGGGCAGATAATGATGGCTGGTATACACTTCTTTGATAGCTGCTTTCGTTCGCTCATCGTTGATGCTGTAACTGCTGAAGACTTTTTTAAGATCGCCCAATTGATGATGAAATAATTCCAGTATGCGTACAAAATTGCTGGGGTTGCCCACATCCATGGCATTTGAAATGGTGGCGATGGCTTTTTTAGGCTGGTAATTTTCTGTTTGCATAAACTCAGGAACAGTGTTATTGGCATTGCAGGCCGCAATAAAATGATTGACCGGCAAACCGCTGATATATGCCAGGATACCGGCGCAGATATTTCCAAAATTGCCGCTGGGAACGGCGATAACTGGTGGATTTTTTTTGTCGGCCCATTGTTTCCATGCAAAAAAATAATAAAACTGTTGCGGCAGCCAGCGGGCCACATTGATGGAGTTGGCAGATGTGAGAAATAGTTTTTCCCGTACATCTTTGTCTGTAAATGCCTGCTTTACCAATTGCTGGCAATCGTCGAAGTTGCCATCTACTTCTATGGCGCGAATGTTTTTACCCAGGGTTGTTAATTGTTGTTCCTGCACAGTGCTTACTTTGCCGGAAGGATACAGTATAACAACGTCTACACCTTCCACACCATAAAAACCATTTGCCACTGCGCCACCCGTATCACCCGAGGTGGCCACCAGCACAGTTACCTTCTTATTATTGTCCTTTACAAAATAGCCCAGGCAGCGGCTCATAAACCGCGCACCAATGTCTTTAAAGGCGAGGGTGGGCCCGTGAAATAATTCGAGCGAAAAAATGTTTTCAGTTACTGGTACCAGGGGGATGCTGAAATTCACAGTTTCCGCAACAATACGCCGCAGTTCATTTTCCGGTATAACATCTCCGGCGTAGGGGTTGATAACCCTGAAAGCGATTTCTGCTTCGTCGTAGCTTTCAATGTTATCGATAAATTCTTTGGGAACAGCCGGTATGGATGCAGGAAAATACAATCCGCTATCGGGTGCCTGCCCGTTGATGGTGGCTTCCTTAAAATCAACTACCGGTGATTGTTTATTGAGACTATAATAATTCATATTTAATTCCCGCGGGTAAATTTAATTTCAGTTAAAGGGCGTTGCGAACCTGATGGAGCAATGCATTGTTGTGCAAAAATTAATGTTGTTTTTGAACCTGGTCTATGAACTGTGCACTATTTTAACTCCTTCGTAGTTGAGGGTGGTAACGTAGGTCTTAAATTCGATGCCGATCTTGCCAAACACTGCTGTCATCAATTTTTCGACCTGCCTGGCAGTGTCTTCTTCTTTACTAAGCATAAAAATAGAAGGACCCGACCCGGAAATGCCGCCACCCAGGGCGCCGGCTTCCTTGCTACTTCTTTTTACTTCATCAAAACCAGGAATCAAAATGCTACGTACCGGTTCAATAATAACATCTTCGAGTGAACGGCTGATTAGTTCATAATCACTTTTCATAAATCCCGCAACCAGCCCTGCAATATTGCCCCATTGTTTAATGGCATCTTTAAGCAGCACTTCCTTACGCAGGATCTGCCTGGCATCAGAAGTCTTTACTTCAATCTGCGGATGCACTACGGTTACATACAGCGGGGGTGCACTCAGTTGTATAATATCCAGTGGAAATATGGAGCGGATAAGTGTAACGCCACCATAAATGCAGGGTGCAATATTATCTGCATGTTTTACGCCGCTGGCCAGTTTTTCGCCATTCATGGCAAAACGTACCAGGTCTTCTTTAGAAAAGAAGCCATTCAGTAAATGGTTGGCGGCCACTACTGCGCCTGCCGAGCTTGCTGCGCTGGAACCAAGACCACTCCCGGGCTTTATACATTTCTCAACTACTAAATCGAAGCCGATATTGGTATCATACTCTTCCATCAGGGCCAACAGGCCGGCACCCGCTACATTCTTTGAGGGTTCTGTCGGTAAATCGTATCCGTCGGTATGTTTAATCCTTAAGCCGGGCTTATCACTCAGGCTTAGTTCCATAATGTCCTGCGGATCATTTAAAGCCATACCCAACACATCAAAGCCGCAAACAAGGTTGGCAACTGTTGCCGGAGCTGCTATTTTTACATACCTGATCCCTGCTGGCTGTGGTCTATTTTTGGCAATAGTCATGTATTGATTATGTTTCTGGATTTATAAATCAGCTTCATCTAAACCTTTCTTATCGTTATCAATTGCTGGCCGCCCTGATGATGTCGGCGAAGACACCGGATGCAGTTACCTCTGCACCCGCGCCGGCGCCTTTTACAACCAGGGGTTGCTCATGGTAGCGTTCTGTATAAAATAATACCACATTGTCTTTGCCGTATAAATGATAGAAATCGCTTTGGGGGTCGATATGCTGCAGACCCACACCCGCCTGTATGCCGGTTGCAGCGGCTGCAAATGAAGCAACAAATTTCAATTTCTTACCTGCTGCCGCTGCATCATTGTATAATTTCTTAAAATGGTCCTCTTCTTTTGCCATCGCACTATAAAAATCAGATACGGAACCGGTCATGCAGGAAGCTGGCATAAAAGAAGTGTTGCTGATTTGTTCCATTTCCAGTCTTGCGCCGGTTTCCCTGGCGAGTATCATAATTTTACGCATTACATCGGTGCCGCTTAAATCAAGCCTTGGATCAGGTTCGGTGTATCCTTCATCCTGTGCCTGTTTTACCACATCCGCAAATTTTACAGATCCGTTATAATGATTGAAAACGAAATTCAGTGTACCGCTGAGCACCGCTTCAATTCTATTGATCTTGTCTCCACTGCGCATTAAATCATTCAATGTACCTATTACGGGTAAGCCGGCACCCACATTTGTCTCGAACAGGAACTGGCAATTGTGCTCCCGTGCAAGGTCTTTTAATTTTTTATAATATTCATACGGCGAGGAGCAGGCTACTTTGTTACAGGCGACTACTGAAATACTACGCTGCAACAATTTATCATAGCTCATAGCAACCGCGTCGTTGGCGGTGATATCAACAAAAACGGTATTGCGCAGGTTCCGCGATTGTATAGAACCAATGAATTGCTCTAAATCCATGGGCTGGCCTTCTTTCAGGAGGTCTTTCCACTTATTAATGTTGATGCCTTCATCACTGAAAAGCATTTTTTTGCTGTTGGCGATACCCACTACTCTTAGCTGCAAACGAAGATGGTGCTGCAGGTATTCCTGTTGTTGTTTCAACTGGGCCATCAGTTTGCTGCCCACATTGCCCACACCGGTTATGAAAAGGTTTACCTGTTTATAGGTGGTTTCAAAGAATTCTTCGTGCAGGATGTTTATCGCTTTTTTTACGTCGGCGGTGGCAATTACCGCGGAGATATTCCTTTCTGATGATCCCTGCGCGATGGCCCGGACGTTTACTCCATTGCGACCGAGCGCACCAAACATTTTGCCACTGGTGCCGGGATGGCTTTTCATATTATCGCCCACCAGTGCTACTATCGACAACTGTTGTTCTACAACGATTGGCTCAACCTTGCCGGTTTCAATTTCATAGGTAAAAACGTGATCGATGACTTCTTTGGCTTTCGCAGTGTGTACCTCATCAATGCCCACACATATAGAGTGTTCTGAGGAACCCTGGGTGATCAGGATTACATTGATGGCCGCATTGGCCAGCGCCTCAAATAATCTTTTTGAAAAACCGGGTGTGCCCGCCATACCGCTTCCTTCCAGGCTCAGCAGTGCTATTTTATTAATGCTGGAAATACCGCGGATGCTGTTGCCATTTTTAACAGCGGCGTTTTCTATGATGGTGCCATCATCTTCGGGTGCAAACGTGTTTTTCACCCATACCGGGATGCTTTTATTCATGACCGGTTGAATTGTCGGCGGATAAATAACCTTTGCACCAAAATGAGAAAGCTCCATGGCCTCCTGGTAAGATATTCTTGGAATTACTTTTGCCGTTGGCACCAGTCGCGGATCTGCTGTCATCATGCCACTTACATCGGTCCAGATTTCCAGCGTAGTTGCTTTTACGGCAGCAGCAATAATGGCCGCAGTATAATCTGATCCACCACGGCCAAGGGTGGTTGTTATTCCGCCGGCAGTTGCAGCTATAAAGCCGGGAATGATAAATAGCTGCTGAGGGGCCGTTGCAAAATAAGCTTCAATCTTTTTATCACTGGCGGCAAAATCTACCAAGGCGTTACCATAGTCAGTATTGGTAACAAACAGTTCCCTGGCATCTTTCCAGGCAGCTTCCGGTTCATTACCGTTAAAGCGTGCAGCAATGATCTGAGAAGAGATCAATTCTCCATAGCTCATGATGCGGTCTTTTGTCCTGGCCGACAGTTCACGGAGCAGGAAGATTCCATTGCAGATATCTTCTATCTCATTGCAACTTTTTTTTACCATGCTCAATACACTGCTTTGACGGGTAACCGGTATCAGTGCTTTCACCAGCTCCAGGTGGCGCTGTTCTATCTGCAATAATATGTCCTTGTATTTTTCGTCACCTTCCGCTGCGGCATGTGCGGCACTGATTAAGGTGTCGGTAATACCTCCCAATGCCGAAACCACCACTACCGTTTTGTCCTTTTTTGCCGCCTGCCCGGCGATATTGACCACTTTGTTGATGTTTTCCGCGTTTGCTACCGAAGTGCCACCGAATTTTAAGACCTGCATATATTGTTGTTAATGATAGTAAAAATTGTTTGGAAGATATACGGCTATCCTGCGTTGTTTCAGCCAATAGCCCAATGGTAATATGGAAATATACAACCCTTAACGGGTTGTTGAAGTGGTAATAATAATGGAAGAAACTGCAGCAATCAGATTTGCCGAACCGGAAGAAATAATATGTTTATTTGCTGGTACCACTTTTTTTAAGAGGCCGAAGATAGTACCCCGCACTCATATAACAATCGTTAGTTTTACTGATTTTTCCAGTAATAAATAATTGTCCATTAAAATAGTAGACATAGTTGCCGCCTCGTGTACAGGTTTCGTTCTGTATTTTACCTGATGCATAAACAATGTGAATGGGTTTGTAAGCCTCAATAAAAATAACCTTGTTGCCGGTATTTCATTTTTTACACGTATTTTCATTGCCCCGATTGACGCTTGCAATACATGAATAACACTTTTAAATTCTTCATCATCAATGGATCATCAGTCATCGCGCGGGTTGCAGCAATTCAAAAATTATGTTGGAATAAAATTTCAGCTGTACAATAGTCTTTTTACTTCTTTGCCATTTCATCGTATTGAGAAGACGGGCATCCTGTTATCGCTGCTGTTATCCGATTGTGAAGACGGTTTTAAAAAGAAGCAGAGTCCTGTTGAAATACTGGACGATTTTTTCGCCAAACATACTGGGCAGCTAAATGAGCGTGAACGGCTCGACCTCATGTTTCGTTTTGTGCAATATACAGAGCGGCAGGTAGTATTGTTCGATGCACTGGAGGACGCTTCTTTCAAGGAAATAAATGATGTAAACGGTGCAGGTTCATTAAAACACCTGGAGTCGGAAGTATTGCAAAGTGGTAAGGAAGAGCAATTGTCTGAAAAGCTAAAACATTTTGCCATACGGCTGGTGTTAACAGCCCATCCCACACAGTTCTATCCGGGATCCGTGTTGGGAATCATCAACGATCTTTCAAAATCTTTATCGGATAACAATGCAGCACAGGTGCATTTGCTATTGCAGCAATTGGGTAAAACACCTTTCTTCAAGCATATCAAACCTACACCGTTTGATGAAGCGGTGAGCCTAATCTGGTATCTCGAAAATGTTTTTTACGCAGCCTCTGGCCGTATCATCAATTTTTTAAAAAACCAGTTTCCGCAAGCCATTTCTGCGGGCAACCCGATTATTACCATGGGCTTCTGGCCGGGTGGCGACCGGGATGGCAATCCCAATGTAACAACCGAAATTACCCTGCTGGTAGCAGACGCCTTGCGGGTTAGCATCATAAGATGTTATTACATGGATGTGCGGCGTTTAAAACGCAGGCTTACTTTTAAAGGCGTAGAAACCATACTAGCAGAGCTGGAAAAAACATTGTACAATAACATATTTGTTCCGGGGCACCGTACAGAATTAAAAAAAGAAGATATAGAAAAGCCACTGCAAAAGATCAGGGAGATATTGATCTACCAGCACAACAGCCTTTTTCTTGAATCGCTGGATAACCTGATTAGTAAGGTAAGTGTATTCGGGTTGTATTTTGCTTCGCTGGATATACGGCAGGAGAGTACCGTGCACACCAAATTACTGAATGTGATTTCCAACGTATCGGATGCACTTCCCGGTAATTATGCCAGTCTTGGCAGCGATGAAAAAATAAAGGCGCTGCTGGCTGTAAAGAAGCAGGCAGACCCGGCATTGATAGAAGATGGGGTTATGCGCGATACGTTGAAAAGCCCTGGTGCGGTAAAAGGGATACAGCAGTTTAACGGGGAAGAAGGTTGCAGCCGCTACATCATCAGCCAGTGCAACAGTGCGCTGAATGTGATAGAGGTATTGGGATTATTCTTGCTAAACGGGTGGAAAAAAGAAACGCTTACAGTAGATATTATTCCCTTGTTTGAAACCATTGATGATTTGGAGGCCGCTTCCGAAATTATGCGTGTGCTGTATGAAAACAAAGATTACCGCGAGCACCTGTACAGGCGTGGTAACAAACAAACTATCATGGTGGGCTTTTCTGACGGAACGAAAGATGGCGGTTATTTTATGGCCAACTGGGGTATTTATAAAGCCAAGGAACAACTGACTAGTATATCAAAAGAATACAATGTTGATGTGGTCTTTTTCGACGGACGCGGCGGCCCTCCTGCACGGGGTGGTGGCAAAACACATAAGTTTTATGCGTCGATGGGCAAAAACATTTCAAATAAAGAAATACAGCTTACCATACAGGGGCAAACCGTAAGCTCTAATTTTGGCACCATTGATTCAGCACAGTTTAATATCGAGCAATTGCTGAATGCTGGCATATCAAATGATCTGTTTTCTACCCGTGCCATTACCTTTAAAAAAGAGGAACAGGATTTATTGCAATCACTGGCCGATGAAAGCTTTAAAGCGTATACGGACCTGAAAAATCATCCTGATTTTCTTGATTACCTGGCGCATGTAAGCCCGCTGCGGTTTTATGCAGAAACCAATATCGGCAGCCGGCCGGCCAAACGTTCGGGCGGCGCAAAATTGAACCTGAAAGATCTCAGGGCCATTCCTTTCGTTGGCGCATGGAGCCAGTTAAAACAAAATGTAACCGGTTTTTACGGTGTTGGCACTGCCCTCAGGGAACTGGAGAAACGAGGCAGCTTTCCCGCTTTAAAAGAATTGTACCGGAACTCGCTTTTCTTCAAAACATTGATGGAAAATTGCGAAATGGCCATGAAGAAAAATTATTTTCCGCTGACAGAGTACCTTTCCAGCCACCCCGTATATGGGGAGATATGGAATAAAATCAATGCAGAATACGAACTGACCAAACGTTATGTATTGCAGTTGTCGGGCAACAATGAATTAATGGCCAATTACCCGGTTGAACAGCTATCTATACAAATGCGGGAGAGAATAGTGTTGCCACTAACCACCATACAGCAATATGCGATGTCCAAAATGAGGGCAATGGAAGAAAAACTGATAACCAACGATCCGATTAAGGAAAATTATGAAAAGCTGGTCATCCGCTGTTCGTTTGGGATCATCAATGCTGGCCGAAATTCTGCCTGAATTAGCCGATGTATCGCCTACCTAAGTATTGATACTTACACCTACGCACCAGCGCCAGGGTTTTTCGATTTCTGCATCGGTTTTATTAAGTGTATGTATGTAGATTTTGCGCGGCATTCATCTATATTATAGAAAAAAATTCCATTTTTTGGAAAATTATGCTGACGATGGAACAAGTTCCCAACCGCTGTTTCTGGTACAAACAGCTGTTATGCAAATTGCTATATATGCCTTAAAGATGGCAGATGGTATCGGCATGGGCCTTGAACAATGA
>Ga0068860_100005761_pt1 | contig 12492 bp, 17 predicted proteins | sample KBSSwiS32_FD_66597 | JGI IMG/M metagenome (GOLD analysis project Ga0068860, IMG submission 66597) | Switchgrass rhizosphere microbial communities from Kellogg Biological Station, Michigan, USA - KBS Switchgrass S3-2 | ecosystem: Host-associated > Plants > Roots > Rhizosphere > Soil ... | reverse complement strand
AAGCTTCGAAAACCAACAGTAATAGAGGAAGCACTCATGAAAGTACTTGGCATCATCGGTGCAGCAGCCCTGTCCTTGCTTCCCGTAATCGCTGGTCCGGTATACGCACAGCAGGACCAGCAGGACGAAAAGAAGGGCCATCTCGAACAGTCTTTGGAGGATATCCGCGCTTCCAGTACGGCGGCTACTGGATCACTACCGTTGACCCGTGGCCGGGGAATACTGGGGAAATGACTGGCACGACCACGACGACGTTTATATCGTCTATGTTGACAACGGCTACTACTTGTACAACCAGAGGTATCCCAGCGTCGGAATCGCAATCAGCATATCGCTGTAGTGGTAGATCGGTGCAACCTCAGACGGGGCTACATCAGATCGCAGTTGTTCCTGTCCGAATACAGGAAGTAAGGAGTGACACATGCTTGGAACAATATTGATCGTAATTTTGGTCTTAGCACTTTTTGGTGCGCTCCCAAGATGGGGGCACAGCTGGGGCTATGCGCCGAGCGGTGGCCTTGGACTAATCCTCCTGATCGTCGTCATTCTCCTGCTCCTCGGCAGGATTTGAACTTATGCGTAAGTTGCCAACATCGTCAGGCGCTATGGCCAGCGTGTCGCGCCTGCTTTGTGTCGATGCGACGGCGCTTCTGCTCGTTGTGCTCATGTGTAGCGGTGGTTCACCCGCGTATTCCGTCCTCACGCATGAAGAGATTGTGGACCTGGTGTGGACTGACCAAATCCGTCCCCTGCTGCTCCAGCGATATCCGGGTCTTTCGGAAGACCAGATTAAAGAAGCCCATGCCTACGCCTATGGAGGCGCCGTCATCCAGGATCTCGGCTACTATCCCTTCGGAAGCAGAGATTTCAGCAACCTGGTGCATTACGTTCGTAGTGGAGACTTTGTTCGGGAGCTGCTGCTCGAAAGCCAGGATGTCAATGAGTACGCCTTTGCGCTGGGCGCTCTCTCGCACTATGTGTCCGATATCGCCGGTCACCCCGCGGTCAATCAGGCAGTCGCGATCGAGTATCCGAAGCTGCGAGCAAAGTTTGGTAAGTCGGTCCGCTATGCTGAGGACAAGACGGCGCATCTTAAAACCGAGTTCGGTTTCGACACGGTGCAGGTCGCGAAGAATCGTTACGCCTCGCAGCAGTATCACGACTTCATTGGATTTCAAGTGTCAAAGTCACTGTTGGAGCGGGTCTTCCCCGTCGTGTACGGAGTGGAGTTGAAGGACGTGCTTACCCACGAAGACATGGCGGTGGGTTCGTATCGGTTCGCCATCAGCCGTCTGATTCCACAAATGACTCAGGTCGCACTTCAAACCCATAAGAAGGAACTCATGCGCGAGACGCCGAATTTTGCCAGACGGAAGTTTCTGTACCGTCTTTCGCGCTCCGGTTACGAAAAGGAGTGGGGAAAAGACTACGTGAAGCCGGGCGTGGGCACCCGCATCTTATCAATCCTCCTGCGATACTTCCCGAAGGTCGGGCCCTTCAAAGGCTTGGCATTTAATAACCCAACACCGCAAACCGAGGATTTGTATATCAAGAGCATCAATGTTACGGTCGATGAATACCGAAACTTTCTCGAGCAGGTGCGCACCGACACTCTGGCATTGCCCAACTGCGATTTGGATAGTGGCAAGCCGACCAAGGCAGCGGAATACTCGCTCGCCGACAACGGCTACGCAAGGTTGCTGGCACAGTTGTCAGAACGGAAGTTTGATCGGACGTCGCCGGAGCTGCGCGACAACATTCTGCAGTTTTATTCCGACCCTTCCGTACTGATCGAGACGAAGAAGGACCAGCGCAATTGGCAAGACATATTGACCGAATTAGAACAGTTGAAGTTGGTCACTCCAGTCGCGGCTGTCGCGAGCAGCCCTGCGCCCTGATTTCATCCTGTCGTCGGCGCCGATTGCGACTGATACAGATGATGGTGGATCGCGTGGCGCAATCCCCAGGAGAGAAACAATGGCAGACGAGGCATGGACGGTTAAAGATTTAATGGAAGGCTTGAAGCGGTTCCCGGCACAAGCAAAAGTCTATTACGAGATGGGACCAAATGGCCCCAGAACAATCGGAGAGGCGCAATACGTCAAGGTCTGGGGAAACGAGGAGATGGGAGTGTTGTTGGGGCGATAGCAGTGATTGTTCTCCTAGTCGTAAAACCCCACACACGCTGAAAGAGCAGCAGGGTGGGCTCGACAAATAGCTCGTACATCAGGGTCCTCAGTGGATGATCCATTTAGGTCTGCGCCGGGCGTGAGGGACCCTTGAAAGCTCCGGATGCCCCCGAGCTGGAGTTTTTGACCGCGCACGCCGGGATGCTGTTTCTGAAGCCACATGAGGCGGCGGTCGGTTACGGTCAGTGTCCAGGTAGGGGGGTTGACTGGGTTCATCTTTGACTGCTGAGTGCTCTCTAAACCAGCGACATAAGACCTCTTCGCAACCTATTGAGTCAGCTTCCTCTCTTCTTTTGAGTATGCAGTAGCATCATCCACGCTTGGGCTTTCGTTGGGACAGCCTTCATCGCCCATTCGCAAAGAGCCATCGTCGTTTGGGCTGAGAACTTTGGGCTGGTCGGGAAATCGCGCGAGCTGAATCCGGTCCCGGTTCATCAAGTCCTTACCAGCACGATTCGCGTTTTTGTTGATTTCGAACATTTGTCCCCAAATGTATGTCGTAATCGGGTCGCGACGGAACGCTGCTTCGAGTCTCGCGGCCCGCGCACGCTAGGCACGTGGCTTGCAAGGCCATGTCAGCTCCTATTGGCCGGCCGTCACATACCACATCTTTAGGTTCCCGGAGTTCCGAACCGTTCTACTCGGACGGGCTGCCGTTCGCCCGGATAGAACGAGTTTCCTCCGCGGTGAGTCGGGATAGATCGCAATAACCATGGCCTTTAAAACAAGCCTTGTAATTGCGTTTGTGCTCAGCATCGGCAAGGATCTTGGTTTCGCGGGCAGTAAGGTTTGAATAATCGCAGGTTTCCTCTCCATCTTTACATGCCGAGAAGTTGCGCTGGTGCTCTGCGAATCCGGTTTGGCGTTCCTCCGCCACGGTAAGTTTGGAGTGGTCACAGTCTCCCCACCCGCTCTGACAATTGTCTGCATTGCGTTGATGGTCTGCCCTGTTTACTACCGTGGTCTCTGAAGCGGTCAGTAAGGAACGATCGCAGGTCCAGCCCCTCATGCAGTTGGACAAGTTACGCTGGCGCCAAGCAACATCCACAGCCATGAGTTCAGGTGGAATCAGTTTGGAGCGGTCGCAGGCGCCATAGCCATCTTGGCAGTTGCCGATGTTGCGTTGCTGCTCCGCTATTGACGACTCGCGAGCTTCGGATTGAGTTAATCGCGAAGGGTCACAGGGAGTTGTACCATTTTTGCAATTAGAAACATTGTGCTCGTGATCGGCCACGGCCAACGCAATGCCTTCGGGTTCGGTGAGTTTCGAACGGTCACAGGGATCGTAGCCATTCCTACAGTTCGCAAAATTGCGCCGGTGTTCGGAGCGTGCCACATCGGACCTTTCGGACTCGCTCAACCGGGAGCGATCACAACTCTCCCAACCACTTTTGCAGTCGGCCAGGTTCTGGGTAAGATCAGATGACTGCGCGCACAGAAGAACGGGCCAGAGACTTAGGCATACCACCTGTGCCCAGCGATATTTCGAGAGATTGATTTTCATATTTGCCGCCTTTCAGGCGGGAAGAAGAATCACGCCGATGAAGCGTGTAGGACCAGATCTTGTCGATTCTTCAAGTTCAGGAAATGAACGATCCAGGCGATGCAGCGTTGTACGTTCACTTCCGTTAGATTCAGCTTGTTTGCGATATCGTGGTCGTTCAAACCTTGACCAGCGAGCGATAAATCGGGCCACAAACGCCCGTTTGTTCTCAAAAGCAGCGCATTCCATGCCTCCTACCTGACCTCAACCAAGCACTGACCGGAACCATTACGTGGTTCCGGGCAGTGGGGGTCCTTACTTATCTACTTCTTGTCTCGTGCTTCTGCAAGTCGAGCTTGCTGGCCTGCATCTGATACGGCCTTCATGAATGCATCGGCACTCTTGGGGGTTGATACCTTTCCTGAAAGAATGTTGCGAAACTTCATGTTCTTGCCATAGATAGCGCGAGTCGAGTCGTCATCCTGCCGCACAACAGCCCCTTCGAGTGTTAGGCCGGCGAACGCACCCTTTGAGCGTGAGTAGGTTAGTACCTGAGTGTTCATTTTCCAGTCCGTTCCCGCGGACGCGTGACGGCCGACCGGGCCGGCAGCAGCTGATCCTTCGCCCGTCAGTTGGAACTTACTGGACAGCAGATGCTGGAAACCCTGGTCGTTCATGACCAGCATGACCAGATCTACGCCTTCAACTCCGATCTGCAATCCCCAACTTCCGCCACCAACTGAGACGAACGCGGGCGCGCTCCAGCCTGCGGATGTGCGGCAAGATGCCACGCCACGTCCGTGCTTGCCGCCGAAAATGAAGCCTCCCTTAATCAAGTCTGGCACTACCAGGATGCACTTTGCGTTGCTCAATACTTCTTCAGGGATGCCTTTGTCCGGAGCCGCCATAATGGCCTGCAGAACATCGACCGACGATTGCAGACGCGCGACCGAGTCCTCGCGGGCTGAGCCCGCCCATGCGTAGCTCCCAACCAGACCGATACAGCCCAGTAGTAGTAGGGACACTATTTGTTTCATGATTTTGTTCCTTTCAGAACGACGGAACTAAGGGGAGAAAACTTCAGATGGGCTGACTTAGTTCAGAGAACCTGAAAGAGAGAGCGGAATTGCTCGCTCCAGCATTATGATGGCCCTCTACGGAAGGAATAGCTGATCTCAACTGCTCACTTTAACTCTGGAGTCATTTTCACGAGGCTACGAGAGTTTCTGCCAAACTTTGTGTATCGTGACCTGCCGGGAGAACTGTCGGCGGGATACCGAACTGTTACCGCACGTTGGAGGCTGATTGGACTCGGTGTCGAACATGCCGAAAAGACAAATGTCGGGTTAGTCCAGAGCGTCGCGGTTGCCCTAAGCATTCTCGTTCTGCTCGGTTTGGCAAACCGAGGTCAGCGCCCACGGCAACGTTCTCGGACGCCGTCATCACGGAAATCGTCTAATTGAGGAGACTTCGGTTTCGCGTCATCGGGCTCGAAGGAACCGCTTCAGCTCCAACGGTACTCATGCCGTATCCACAACGTCAACCACGCCCCGCGGCCTGAGCTGCTTTGTGAATTGAGGCTCGACATAGCTGGGGCATCCCGCAATGAGCGAAATTGCATTTTCCCGGAGCTTTACAAGCGGTAGGATTGTAAAGAGCAGTATGGCATTGAAGGCTCCGGGGGGTTCGGTGCTTGCGTTAGGTTTGGAGTCAGCGTGGTTCACATTTAAACGATCGCTAATAACCATCTACAACGATGTTTACGATGAACATCTCTTCGTTTTTGCGGCTGGCCTGTCCTACTATTTCGTGCTCTCATTGTTTCCACTGCTGATTTCGTTGGCGTCGCTGCTCGGGTACGTACCGATTCCTCACCTGTTTGAAGGCCTTCTAAGCTTAATGGCCAAGCTTGTCCCTGGAGATGGAATGAGCTTGGTGCGCAACATCGTTTCTGATGTCGTCAGTCACAAACATGCCCACTTTCTTACGCTGGGGTTGATCTTCACGATTTGGACAGTTTCGAGCGGATTTGCTGCCATGATCGACGGTCTTGATATCGTATATCGAGTCCGCGAAACACGCCCAGTTTGGAAAACTCGACCAATTGCTTTAGGACTGACGTTGCTTGCGGGCTCTCTGTTACTAGTAGCCGTAGGGTTGATGGTCGAGGGGACGTACTTTGGAGTATGGTTTACAGACAGATTCGGTCTCAACCCCGCTGTACTTGGCGCCTGGCATTACCTGAGGTGGGGCATAGCTGTTGTCTTTGCCGTACTTGCAGCACAACTCCTCTACCATTTCGGTCCGAATCTTAAGCAGCGCTTCCGCGACAGCCTAACCGGGGCAGTCGTTGCAGTGCTCGCCTGGATCGGGTTGTCATTCCTGCTGGGGAGTTACTTCCGACACTTTGAATCTCTTGATAAGACTTACGGACCCTTGGGTGCCGCGATCGGTTTATACGTGTGGTTTTATCTTTCGGGCTTTGCCATACTATTCGGCGGGGAAATTAACTTCCTGCTTAGCGACCTGCGGAGACACAGGAACCCGCAACCGTCCAGCCATGCACATACTCCCCTCGACGATCTGAATGCTGCGGCGTGAATGACTTGCAGGAACCGGTGGTCGGAACAAACGAGTGGCAGCAAGTGTTCATCCTTCGCGATAAATCAATTTTGACATCGAAAGCATGCCGTGGATCCTCCGACAACGCGCAGAACGGGAACGATTGAGAATGCGACCCGCAGGAATGTATAAGCGGACGGGATTCCCCAGCCTCCAATCGTCGCTCGCATATTGACCCTCAATCGGTCCCCGTTGCGCTCCTGCCGTTGCAGAATTAGGAAAGACGGATGCAGAGCCCGCCGCCGATTTTCCAGGAGGAGTACGATGGAAAATTTCCTCAGAGTTTTCGTGGTCGCGGTCTGTGTGCTTTTGCCCCTGTCTTCTGTCGCGCAGAACCAGCGTTCCGATGACGACCGGCGTCCCAACCGGGGCTACGGCATCTCCCACGATCGCTGGCAAGGGCGCTTGTCCGCCGAAGACCAGGCCCGGTTTGATAGCTATTACTCGCGTTGGCTGGATTACGTCCAAACCAACGACCAAAACAATCGAAACAGCATGGAAGACCATATGCGAGACGTGATGTCTCACTACAACATCCCGTCTGACGTGCCCTTCGATCAGATCGCATCGAAAAATATTAAGGGCTACGGCATTCATCGTCGTCCCGATCAGGAGGGCGACAACGACCGAGGCCAGGGTGGTGATCGTGACCGCCAGTGGCAGAGCCGCTTGTCAGCTAAAGACCAACACCGGTTCGACCCTTATTATTCGCGCTGGCTGCAAGCCAGGGAGGCCGGAGACTGGCACGAGACCGCCAGCATGGAAAAGCTCATGCATGATCTTATGGCTCACTACTCCATTCCTCCGGACGCGCAATTTTCCATATCGCATCGGGCCCAGCCCAAAGAAACAGGCGCCACTGAAGAGTGGGCGAACCAGGAGTTTAAATGCATCGCGAAGATCTACTGAGCCGTGATCTGCTTAGCGAAATCGTGCTGTTGGGCTTCGCCGAGCTGATATTCGTATCCCTGTTGCTGTTCTTAATGGCTGCGCTCAGACGCGCTTGAGCGCCACCCAATTTTTTCTTCGGGAAGAGGATTCATGCCGGAAACCGTTCAAGTCGGTACGATTTTGGTCAAGGAATCGCCGCTGATGCCGGAACTCCTTGGTCGCGAGCTCGAGCACTACTCGGGAAACTGGAACCTGGTCAAAAAGCTAGATGGATTCGCCCTAGATCGCAAAATTCGCGGCGCGGGATGGAACTTCTTTTTCATGGCTGCAGAAGTAAAGGCAATGTTCTTTGGTGCTCCTGGGGCGAAGAAGATTCAGAACGCATTGCATCGAATCTTTGGGAAGGTAAGGCAACCCTACAACGCTCTCGAGGTCACCCGAATCGTCAGGAAGCGTTTTCTCGGTGTGCCCTATACGCTCGTTTCGGCGCACTCGCGACATATCCAACAGAGCTGCTACTTGAATGAAGAAAAGGGACGATGGACGTCTCAGATCACGACGTGGAACCGGTCAACGGCGGAGCGCGAGCTGCGGTTCCGGCGCGCATTGTCATGAAATTCACCGACAATCACACGCTTGAGCAAATACTTGAATCTGCAATTGTCGCATCTTGGGAAGGCCTGACAAATGGTGCTTCACCCGAACTGATTCATATTGAATACAACTTCACTGCCGGCGGCACTGTGGATGATCTGAGGATCTGGTCTTCCATAGCCCGCGGCCATTGGCTTCTGGTCTGTGCGCACGGGATTTCTGCTTCCAATTCCCACACCGACAGCGTCCGCTTCGATAATGGATACCACTCAGAAGGTCTGGCACACACGCTTGAATTCGTGATGCAACACCAGAACTCTTTTGCGCTTCCCCCAAATCTGGGCCGACCGGGATTACTCCAGATTCCACGTCCCACAGAAGCAGAAATCGCAGCAGCCACGGCCTTAGTCAGCGAAGCCTTCAACCATGTCAGCCCGGAGCTCGCCGAGCCTGTTCTAGCCTGATTTCTGGCTTTCTTCGTGTTGAGGATGGCAGATCATTGGCCGAATTCTGGCCAGTGCGAGAAACCCCCACAGCACGCTACTCCCTTACTTGCTCAGTTTGAAATAAGAAAGCGACTTTGAGCGTGACAGCCCGCTATTCCGAAGCTTAGCGGTGCAACGTGATTCCGCGTCCCAGCACGCCAACATAGACAAATGCCGGAATCGCCGCTATGACAATCCACGCATAGCTCCGGCCAAGTTGTTCGCTCGTTCGCTCCGGGGCGGTTCCTTGCGGGATGTAATATTGCAACCACAGCAACCCGCTTTGACCGCCAGCGGTCGCAGGCAGGGCCGATTGCCACAATAGTTGTATTCCGAGCGGATTTAGCACGCCTGCAACGCCCGACAGCAGAATAGCCGAGACATACGGCATGATGGTCAACTTTCGCAATCGCCTTTGCTGGTCCCGCGGAACTCCCACGTAACGCACGAGCCCGATTCGCACGACGCGGACAGCCGCGTAGTAGGTAGCAGCTCCTCCGACCACGAGCAAAGCCCGCCACAACCAATGTGGATACAGTCCTGAAATCACGGCCGCCCAATCGCCGAAGTTGGTCACACCTGAAAAGAAAAAGTACCCAGTTCCAGTGAACAAGTTGAATGCACAAGTGATGAGCAGGAAGTACCGAATAGACATGCCTGCATTCTCGGCACTGTGCAAGGCCCACCAAAAACTAGAGCAGACGCCAAATTCACCAGTGTTCCGCCTGCCTCGACTAAACGCGAGTCGAATGCACTCGACCATGCTACTGTGGTCAGTACCCCAGAGTTTGCTCCGGTTAGCAGAGCAGTCAACCCGTGCCCCACACCTTCGTGGAGCACATTGGTCAAAATCGATGCCACAACGCTAATTGCAGAAAGGGTCAGGGTGTCATCAGCCGTTCCGGTTGCTCGTTCTGACTTCGAGACAAGGGCAATATTCGAACCTTCGGCCATCACTCTCCAGTCACTCGACATACCAGTCTGAGTGCGCTGACCACCGGGCGCACGAACGGCACCGAGTCTCGGTACACTCGCGAAGGCAAGCGCGGTATATTTCTCCCGTGTCGCATGTTCCACGAATCCCACAGGGGCAAGACCGCGCGGTCGGTTTGCGAGGAGACTAGTTGCAGATCGGGCAGCGAATGCGTGGGCCTGAAGTGTCAATGCTCTTCTCTTGATCGGCTTCGCGATCCAGAACAACGGACGATCCGGAGGATACACTCAGGAAGTAAAGCATCCCAGCCATTAATGGCGCAATCGGACTCACCCCGGCCTGCGCACTTCGCAGCCGCAGACTATCTCGACCGTTATCGCTTCCAACCGCGAGGGTTTAGAACAAACTGATACTTTCCGAGTGGGACAATCCAGAAGTTTTTTATACGTGACTATTTCGGCTCTGTAGATAGCGGGTCGGTGTCGCGAATATTGAGGCCGGCTAGTGTGTATTGTCCTAAGAGGCGTACCGTAGCGATAGCGTCGAATGAAACGGGTATCCACATACCGTTCAGTTCCGAGTATTGCAGAGTGATATGAATATCCTTGATCCAAAAGGAGGGACTTTTGGCAGGGACTCCTTCAATTCGGCGGATATGGAAAGTGCTCGCATCTACCCAGATCTGGCCGCGTAAGAGGTATTTATCTTTCCGCTTCGGGACGATCCGCAAAACGTACTCAGGCGCGCCGCTGAAGTTTTCTTGCCTAAGGAAAACGAAGTCATAGTTCGTCCGACCGATCTCGCTGCCACCTCTTTTCTTCGCCGACTCGGTTTCCCGGTCTAAAAGCTCGCGAACTATTTTTTCTCCCCTTGAGTTCCCTCGCGCCTGCGTAATCTTGTATGTCTTCGTGTCGGGAGGAACGAAATTGATCTGCGCCATGACCTTAGAGGTGGGTTGCGTATCATAGCCGCGGAAAACTTTGTATTCTCGCGTTACCTCGTATGGTCGGGATTGAGCGGGGTCCTTATGCTGCACCTCCTCCACGTGTTGCAATATCAGGTTCAGATCGGGAGCTGTGATTTCAGAGGACGCGGAAGGCACCTGTGACGACGAGGCGGGGCTCGCCAGGAAAACGATAACCGGGAACCACAGTCTTGCAGTAGCTGTTGGGGTATTTTCTGTTTCGTGAGTCACGGTTTGGCTGAGCATCTCTCTCGGTTATTGAGATGCCTTTCAAACGTACACGGTGAACACTTTGTCAGAGCTCGTGGACCTGCAGTTGCAGCATTGGCGGGCTGGCGAAGACATGCTGACAGGGCCGTGCAAGTCGTTAAGGCGGATATTAGCCGCCTTCCTGTGGGAGAGCTCACAGTTCTAGGCTGCTGTGTAAACAGCGATCTTATGGAAGGTCGACATAACAACGTCAGAGGTCTGAACTTGCGGCAGGACTGTCAATAAACGCGGCCTGACGAGTGCCCGGCGTGTACCCAAGTGGCTGCTGCGAGCTGGGGTTAAACCCTTGGTCTAGTTGCAGTAAATCATGAAGCGGGTTTTCCCGCCTGCACTTTGTTTAGTGACTAGCCGCGGTGCACGCGTTCCTAGGTAATCAGTCCCGTTTTCTATCCCGGCACCGTGACCAACAGCTGACGACGCTAAGGTCATTGCCACATTGTTCCGGCTGGGTCGTCCTCAACGCTTCGCAGTCTGGAGCTTGGACAAAAGTGGCCGTATTCCTGAAAGGGCCGCGGCGTCTCCCTTCGCTAGATCGCCCGTGATCTGATCGCAGATTGCCAGGCTGTCACGGAGTAAGTTGCCGAGTGCGAGATCCTCTATGCTACTGACAATTCGCTGAGCTTGATCGAAAAACTCCTTCGCGTACTCGCCGGCCAGTCCGTAGTTCTTTGGCACCGCCTCCAGATACATCATGGTGGCTTTGTCACAAAGCTGCGAGAATTGTTCGCTGCTTTGACAGGATCCCAACTGCCTTGTCGAGCCCGATAGTTCCTTCTGCAACCGCTGCAGTCTGGCATACTGCGGGATGAATCCAACAAGAAATCCAGCAATCAATAACACAAATCAGAGGACGAGTTTATGTCGAATTGATGTTTCCCTCCACTTTCTAAGCCTCCACGCCAGTAAGCAGCAAGAGCAGCCGACGCAAAAACTGCCTGGTCAGTATTCGACTCATGGAGACACCTAAGCCGCGACCGGCTGGAGCTGCACGACCATCTCGGGTTTCACCTCCTCAGCAACGGAGGCTGGGGCAATGGTAAAACCCGGAGCTTGCGCCGGCAACGATGGGAAGTTTTGGAATAGATGGTCCATTCGGGCAAGTTCCAGAAGCGTGGCCGCTTCGGGTGAAACCGCTCGCAGTTGGATGGCACAATCATACCTGGCAATTTCTTGCATGCAGGTCAACAATCCGTGCACTCCCGCACAGTCCATCGTCTTTACGCGAGAGAGGTCCAGAATCACGCGAGGTGGTTCCTTTTTAATTTCGGTTTTCAACTCCCGCATGATCTTCTTTGCTTCTTTTGAGCCAAGAGATTCCGGCAGGTTAATCACGATCCCGAAAGAGGTAACCATGTCAGCTTTCTCAGTTGGCGACCTGATGAATTTCCGCTCGGCCACTTCCGTTTTGGGAACCTTGAAACACCATAGCTGGCAGTTGCACGTGAATGATTTCGGTTCGCACCGCATACAGAACCAACTCAACGGTGGAATGAAGATTCAGCTTGATCATGATATTGCTGCGATGCGTTTCTGCCCCCCACATGATTCCCACGATGAACCGCATTGATCAGGCACGCGGTCGACACGAATTTCTCGGCGAACTTCAGACTTCATAAATTCTGGCAGTCGTGGTTCCTGAGGTCTGGTCAAAAGTGCACACCTGACCAAGAGCGTGCTTATCCCCTTTATTGGCGACGGCGCCCATGCGGTCGGCCCAGTAAAACGCCGGAAGTGGCGGCGGACGGCATACGCCGATCATTCGGTTTAAGCTGTTTTGCAAAGACGGGCAGATTTCGTGATGCGAGGCTTTGCCATCTCGGCAGTAACCCGAGACAAGGTGACTTCAGGGGATTCCTTTTGCGATTTCAGAAAAGCGGCTTTCCAGGCGGCCCGCTTTTCAGGAGAGTTCACAGAACGGGAAAAATCAATGATGTAGGTTACTTCGTGGGGGCAGTAGATACAGGGTGTTTTCAGAACTTCCCCAGTGGGCTCATGGTCAACGGTGAATGGAAACGATCTCAAACATTGCGTACATGTCAGGACGACGAAAGGTTTGCCGT
>Ga0068860_100005756_pt1 | contig 12499 bp, 14 predicted proteins | sample KBSSwiS32_FD_66597 | JGI IMG/M metagenome (GOLD analysis project Ga0068860, IMG submission 66597) | Switchgrass rhizosphere microbial communities from Kellogg Biological Station, Michigan, USA - KBS Switchgrass S3-2 | ecosystem: Host-associated > Plants > Roots > Rhizosphere > Soil ... | reverse complement strand
TCGCCTGGGTCAATTCGCGCTGGTAACGCGCCTTGGTTCCGGTGATGCGGCTCGGCACGATCTTGCCGGTTTCGCTGATGTACTGGCGCAATGTGTTGAGATCCTTGTAATCGATCTCGGTCACGCCTTCGGCGCTGAAGCGGCAATATTTCTTGCGGCGGAAAAATTTGGACATGGCGGGTTCCCTTATTCAGTGTCGACTGGCGCGGCGGCGCGCGGCGCGCGCTCCGGGCGTTCGCGGCGTGGTTCGTCATCGTCGCCAAAGCCAAAACCGTCTTCGTCGCGGCGGCGGCCACCCTTGTCGTCCTTGTTCTTGAGGATGAACGACTGGTCGGTGACCGGGCCGTCCTTCGACAGGATCAGATGGCGCAACACGGCGTCGTTGAAACGGAAGCCGGACTGCAGTTCACCGAGCACCTTGTCGCCGCACTCGATGTTCATGAGCACGTAGTGGGCCTTGGCGAGGTTGTTGATCGGATACGCCAGCTGGCGGCGGCCCCAGTCTTCGAGGCGATGGATCTTGCCGTTGTCGCCTTCGATCAGCGCCTTGTAGCGCTCGATCATCGCGGGCACCTGCTCGCTCTGGTCAGGGTGGACCAGAAACACGATCTCGTAGTGACGCATGTTGTCTCCTTATGGATACCGGGCGGGAAATTCCGCGTCGGCAGCCTCCCGAATCGGTGAGGCAAGGTCCTCGAGCAGGGTTAGCCTGTATCTCGGGGCGCGAATTGTAGGGGAATCAGCGGATTGGCGCAACCGCGGCCGTCTACGCCGCCGAGTCGACCGTGAAGCTCTCACCGCAACCGCATTCGCCGGTTACGTTCGGGTTGCGGAACACGAATGAGGAATTCAGACCCTGGCGGGCGTAGTCGATTTCGGTGCCGTCGACAAACGGGATGCTCTTGCGGTCCACGACGAGCTTGATGCCGTCCTGCTCGATCACGCGATCGCCCTCGTCGACCTGATCGGCGATTTCCACGACGTAGGCGTAGCCCGAGCACCCGGTTTTGCGCACGCCAAAGCGCACGCCGGCCGCTTCGGGTTTGCTGGCCAGGAAGTTTTGCATGCGCTCGCGCGCCGCTGGAGTCAGTTGGATGTTCATTGGCGTATTTTAGCAGGCAAATCCGCTATGATTCGCGCCCTGCTGCAAGCAGGAACATGGCGTTTTTTCAAGGAGTTTCAAGGCATGTCGGTCGTCAGCGTCAAACAGGCTTTGTCGGGCTCGATCGCAGCGAACAGCGAAGTGACAGTGCGCGGCTGGGTGCGCACCCGGCGCGATTCCAAGGCCGGACTGTCGTTCGTCAACGTCAGCGATGGCTCGTGCTTCGATCCGATCCAGGTCGTCGCGCAGAATTCATTGCCCAACTACGCCGATGAAGTCGCCAAATTGACCGCTGGTTGCGCCGTGATTGCGACCGGTCTGCTCGTGCCCTCGCAAGGCAAGGGGCAGAGCTTTGAGATTCAGGCTTCGAAAGTCGAAGTCGTCGGCTGGGTCGAAGACCCGGAGACGTATCCGATCCAGCCCAAAGCCCACACGATGGAATACCTGCGCGAGGTCGCGCACTTGCGCCCGCGTACGAACACGTTCGGCGCAGTCGCGCGCGTGCGCGACTGCATCGCCAAGGCGATCCATCGCTATTTCCACGAACGCGATTTCTTCTGGATCAACACGCCGATCATCACCGCGTCCGACGCCGAAGGCGCTGGCCAGATGTTCCGCGTCTCCACGCTCGACATGGTCAACTTGCCGCGCGACGACAAAGGCGGCATCGACTGGCACAAAGATTTCTTCGGTAAGGAAGCGTATCTGACTGTTTCCGGCCAGCTCAATGTCGAGGGTTATTGCCTTGCACTGAGCAAAGTCTATACGTTCGGCCCGACCTTCCGCGCCGAGAACTCCAACACGACGCGCCATTTGGCCGAATTCTGGATGATCGAACCGGAGATCGCCTTCGCCGATCTCAACGACGACGCGACGCTGGCCGAAGACTTCCTCAAGTACATCTTCAAGGCTGTGTTGAACGAGCGGATGGACGACATGAAGTTCTTTGCCGAGCGCCAGGAAAAGACGGCGATCTCGCGGCTGGAGACCTTCATCAATGCGCCGTTCGAACGAATCGACTACACCGAAGCGGTCGAAATCCTCAAGAAATCCGGGCAGAAGTTCGAGTACCCGGTCGAATGGGGCCACGACCTGCAGACGGAACACGAGCGCTATCTGACCGAAAAGCACGTCGGCCGCCCGGTTGTCGTGATGAACTATCCCGAAGCGATCAAGGCGTTCTATATGCGCCTGAACGACGACGGCAAAACCGTCGCCGCAATGGACGTGCTCGCGCCCGGCATCGGCGAAATCATCGGCGGATCGCAGCGTGAGGAGCGGCTGGATTATCTCGACCGACGCATGATGCAGTTCAAGCTCGATCCGGCGCATTACCAGTGGTATCGCGACTTCCGCCGCTATGGCACGGTGCCGCACGCCGGCTTCGGCCTCGGCTTCGAACGTCTCGTCGTCTACGTCTGCGGGCTGGCCAACATCCGCGACGCGATCCCTTATCCGCGCGTGCCAGGCAGCGCGGAATTCTGATCTAGCGTGCGCGGCTTGAACGCCGCGCACCATGCAGTGCGGCAATGCGGCGCGCCGTCTGGGCCATTTGCGCGCGCAGCGCGGGTGGTCCGAGCACGATAACCTCTTCGCCCAGACGCAGCAGTTCGCGCACGCCATCTTCGATTGATTCTATCGGCAGACGGCAACGTACCCAGCCTTTGCGATCCGGTTTTCCGGCGGTCTTTTCGGCCGCGCTTGCCACGTATGGACCAAGCCCCAGCAAGCGTTTCATGCCGCGCGCGGAAAGGCGCACGTCAGCATACTCACGATAGACACTCGTCTCGTATTCGCGCACGGCGTCCTGCCAATGCGTGGCAAGCTCAAAGTGTTTCGGCCGCGTGAACTCTTCGTCGCAGATCGCAACGTCGTGGATATTCGCCGCGCGATACGTCAGCACGCGTTTGCCGCTTTGCGCGACGAGATACCAGACCCCGCCTTTGAGCACGAGACCCAGAGGTGCAAGTTTGCGTGCTACCGCTTGGGTTTCATTGGCACGCACATACGAAACCTCTAGCATGCGCTCGCCCCACACAGCGCGCGCCAGCAGCGGCAAAGTCGGCAGTGCGTCGATGCGATGGAACCACGGTCCCACGTCGAGGTGGAAGCGCGCGGCGATGCGCTCTGCACCCGGCTTGATGCTGGCCGGCAGCGCCGCCAGTAGCTTGAGCCGCGCTGTCGACAGCGCATCGGCAAACCCCAACTGCGCGGCCGGACCGGGGACACCGGCAAGGAACAGGGTCTCCGCCTCCGCTTGCGTCAGTCCCGTCAATGTCGTGCGATAGCCGTCGCGCAAACGGAAACCGCCGCTGCGTCCGCGTTCGGCATAAACCGGAATACCGGCAGCGCTCAGCTGGTCGATGTCGCGATGGATCGTACGCACGGCGACTTCGAATTCCGCCGCCAGGTCGCGCGCACTGACGCGACCGCGCGTTTGCAGCAGCATCAAGATCGACAGTAGTCGGCTCGCCAGCACAGATCCGATCCTTTCGAAATATATATGCCATTAGGTGACATATTTATCATGACATGATGCGGATCGCCAACAACCCAAAAGGGGCTTCGCATGAACCACGCACGCAAGATCCTCGGGGTCACCTTGCTCGCGGTGACCGCATCTTCACCAATCCATGCTTCGCAGGATCCGCCGCCGCCCGCCCAGCTGGCGCAGGATTTGCGCGGCCTGCACAACTTCGATTTCCTCAAAGGCGACTGGAAAGTGCACCACCATCGTCTCAAGGAACGGCTCATGGGCAACCATGAGTGGATCGACTTCGAAGGTACTTGCAGCATGCGTCAGCTCATGGATGGCTGGAGCAACGTCGACGACAACGTAATGAACATGCCCGGCGGCGCATACCGCGGCGTCGGCCTGCGCGCCTACGACCCCAAGACCGGCCAGTGGGCGATCTGGTGGCTCGACAGCCGCAATCCGCATGGCGCGATGGACCCGCCGGTCAAGGGTCAATTCGAAAACGGCGTCGGCAGTTTCTACGCCGACGACACGTTGCGCGGCAAACCGGTGCGCGTGCGCTACACCTGGTCGCAGATCACTCCCAACTCCGCGCATTGGGAACAGGCGTATTCGCCTGATGGCGGCAAGAGTTGGGAGACGAACTGGAAGATGGAGTTCGAGCGGACGAAATAGTCAGCTCGGAGACGGGGCGCGACATGCGCGCCCCTATTCCAGATTGCACGGCCCCACTTCACGCACTTCGACCGTTGCATACTCCGCTGCCGGACACTCGCGCGCGATTGCCAGCGCTTCCGCGCGCGTACCCACTTCGAGGTGAAAAAAACCGCCGATGATCTCCTTGGCCTCGGCAAACGGTCCGTCGACCGGCTTGCCGACACGTGTACCGTCGGACAGCGAACGCAGCGATTCACTGCCCAGATGCACGCCGCGCGTCTTCAGGCTCTGCTGGAATTTCAGCATGGCTTCGCGTTCGGCAAGGCCCTGCCCCGGCGCGCGGTTCTTGCGCCGCTCAGCCTGTTCCATGATCAACAACATATAGGACATCGTCTCCTCCGTTATTTGTTGGCTGCGCTTGCAGCGCGTTCGAGCAACAGGTCGCGCTCGCGCGCGTTGCGTGTTAGCGCTGCCGCGCGCTCGAATTCGGCGCGCGCCTCGGCGTTGCGCCCGAGCTTTTCGAGCAGATCGCCGCGTACCGTCGGCAGCAGGTGATATGACTTCAGGGCCGGCTCGGCGACAAGCGCATCGACTAATTCCAGACCAGCTGCGGGGCCGTCCGCCATCGACACCGCGACCGCCCGATTGAGTTCCACGACCGGTGACGGCGCCACTTCGGCCAGCGTCGCATACAGTTGAGCGATTGCCGCCCAATCGGTCGCGTCGGGTTCGCGCGCGCGCGCGTGACAGGCCGCGATCGCCGCCTGCAGCGTATAGCGCCGGCGGCGCCCGCCCAGGTTCTGCGCCCGATCCAGTGCCTTCAGCCCGCGCTGAATCAGCAACCGGTCCCAGCGTGCGCGATTCTGCTTGAGCAGCAGGATCGGTTCGCCGTTCGGCCCGATGCGCGCGTGCATGCGCGAAGCCTGCAATTCCATCAGTGCGACAAGACCGTGCGCTTCAGCTTCGGTCGGCATCAACCCGACCAGGATGCGGCCGAGGCGCAGCGCTTCTTCGCACAACTGCGGGCGCATCCAGTCCTCGCCGGCCGTCGCCGTGTAACCTTCATTGAAAATCAGATAGATCACTTCGAGCACCGACGCCAGGCGCGCGACCAGTTCGTCGCCGCGCGGCACTTCGAACGGTACTTCCGCTTCGCTCAACGTGCGCTTGGCCCGCACGATACGTTGCGCGATCGTTGGCTCCGGCGCGAGAAACGCGCGCGCGATCTCGTCGGTCGTCAATCCGCCGAGCATGCGCAATGTCAATGCCACGCGCGCATCAGTCGTGAGCACGGGATGGCAGGCCGTGAACACCAGCCGGAGCAAGTCGTCGCCGAACGGATCATCGAGCACGGCTTCGGCGCTCACGTTGGCGTCCTGCAGGGTCGATTCGAGCTCATGTGCCAGTTCCACATGCTTGCGTTGCAATAGCTCGTCGCGCCGCAGTTTGTCGATTGCCCGGTGCTTGGCGGTGGCCATCAGCCAGGCGCCCGGATTGTCGGGAATACCGGACTGCGGCCACTGTTCTATCGCCGCAACCAGAGCGTCCTGCGCCAGTTCCTCGGCGATGCCGACATCGCGCACGATGCGTGCAAGCGCCGCGATCAGCTTCGCCGATTCGATGCGCCAGACTGCCGCAATGGTTCGATTCAGATCGGTCGCCGTCATGGCGACCGATCAAAACATCATGAACGCTTCGAGGCAAGTCCTGGAAGAACTACGCCGCTTTTTCCCCCATGCATTCTTCCTGATCCATGATCTGATACGTCACGCATTCGCCGTCGCCGGCGACTTCAAGAAACCGTCGCGTGCCCTCGATCGCCGCTTCGTGCGATGCGAACTGGAGCATCGCGAACCCGCCGACCATTTCCTTGGATTCGGCATACGGTCCGTCGATGATCGTGCTCTTGCCGTTCGTGCGGCGCATGACCACGCCGCTTGTCTTCAGTGGCAGGAAACCGCCGCCGGACAACAGCTCGCCGCGGGCGAGAGCGCCGGCCGCGAACGCGTTCATCTCTTCCTTGCGCTTGCCGGTCGAAGGTCCGGTCGGGTTCGTCTTCGGGTCTGGGATATAGATGCTGAAATATTTCATGATCGTCTCCGGGTTCAATGATTGAGTCAGTGCGTGGCGGTTTTGGCAACTTGGGCGCGCAGGCGTTCTTCCTGTTCGCGCAGTTCGGGGGTGAACTCGGCGCCGAAATCCTCCGGTTCGAAGACCTGGCGGATTTCCAGTTCCGACTCGCCGTGCTCGAACGGATTCGGTGCGCGCTTGGCCCATTCGATCGCCTCTTCGAGCGATTTGCATTGCCATAGCCAGAAACCGGCGACCAGTTCTTTGGTTTCCGCGAACGGGCCGTCGACCACCGAGCGTTTGTTGCCGTTGAACTTCACGCGGGCGCCCTTCGAGCTCGCGTGCAGGCCTTCTCCGGCCAGCATCACACCGGCCTTGACCAGTTCCTCGTTGAAGGCGCCCATGTCCGCAAGCAGTTTTTCGCTCGGCATCACGCCCGCTTCGCTTTCTTTCGTTGCCTTGACCATTACACAGAATCGCATCGCAGTTCTCCTTGGTTGATAAGGTGCTTTCACTGAATACGTCGAACGGAAATGCCGAAAATCGACAGGCTCGCAGCAAACTTTTTCCGTTCGATCACACTCGCATGACAGACGTCGAACGGGGGTAGGCAAAATCGACAACATTCTTCCCCGGTCGGATTACAATCCACGGATGTCCAGCAAACACGAACAATGGTGGATCGCCTCGCTCGGCGACACGATCGTCTGGGCGCGTCTGCGCATCTTGAATTCCGGAATGGCCGAAGTGTTCGACGCCGCCGGCGAAACGCTGCACTACGACGACGAAGACGCCGCACATGCAGCGCTGCTCGATGCCGAGTTCCGTGCCTTCGACGGTATCGACGACGAGGATGCGGCGATCATGGGATTCGAACTGGGCGACGTGGAGCCGCCGGATGGCGGCAGCGATGAGGAGTTGCTGCCGCTGATGACCGAGAAATTCCAGCGTGGAGACGCCAAATGAATCTCGACCTCGGCGGCAAGCACGCCCTGGTCTGCGGCGCCTCACAAGGCATCGGCCGCGCCGCGGCGATCGAGCTGGCGCAGCTCGGCGCGAGCGTCACCCTGCTCGCGCGCTCGCGCGAGGCGCTGGAATCCGTGCTTGCGGGGTTGCCGAGGGCCGGCGCGCAAACGCACGCATGGATCGCAGTCGACATGAATGATCACGCCGCACTGCGCGAGAAAGTGGAGGCGGTCACAGTCACGAAGCCGGTGCAGATCCTCGTTAACAATACGGGAGGACCGCCGGGAGGACCAGTGCAATCCGCCACGCTCGATGATTTTCGCATCGCCTTCAATCAACACCTGATCGCCGCACAGATCGTGCTGCAGGCGGTGCTGCCGGGCATGCGCGGTTCGGGCTATGGGCGCGTTATCAATGTGATCTCTACATCGGTCAAGGAACCGATCAAGAATCTCGGCGTCTCCAACACAATTCGTGGTGCAGTCGCGAGCTGGGCGAAGACGCTGGCTACCGAACTCGGTCCGTTCGGCATCACTGTCAACAATGTGCTGCCGGGGTACACGAAGACGCAGCGGCTCGAACAGATACTTGCCGATCGCGCGAACGCGACGGGCCAACCCCAGGAAAGCCTGGCGAAGGCGATGCTGGCGACCGTGCCGGCAGGCCGCTTTGCCGAGGCGAACGAGATTGCAGCCGTTATTGCATTCCTTGCGTCGCCGGCTGCTGCTTACGTCAACGGCATCAACGTGCCGGTCGACGGCGGGCGCATGCAATCGCTCTGAGGATCAGAACGCGCCGCCTAGTCTTCGTGCAAGCGCTGTGCGAGCAGACGTTCGACCCGATCCAACCGCGCGCGCAACTCCGCGTTCTCGGCAGACAACGCGGCGATCCGCTCATCGCGCGTCTGTTCGGCCACCGCGATCTCCTGCACTGCCGCGATCGTCGTGATCAGCGCCGGATGGATATCGACCTGGAGTATCTCGTTTTCCGGTGTCGGGACTGCGCCGGGCAACAACTTGCCGGAACTGTGGACCGCTTCAGGAAATACCTCGGCGAACTCCTGCGCGACGACGTTGTAGTAGCGCTGCGCGCCGATGCCCGGATGCGCCGCGCGATAGTCATCGTTGTACTGGAACGTTACCGGGCGCACGCGCAGCAGCGTGTCAAGCGCGTGTTCGACCGGGCGGATGTCATGCTTGATGCGCGCGTCGGACGCCGCGGTCCAACCCCCGGCCGTTGGCTTGGTTGCAACGTCGCTGGTGATCGACAGATCACCGTTGGAAGCCAAAGTCATCCGCGTCGTGTTACCGCCGGTGCGAAACTCCATCGCGTTGCTGCCGGCATTGTCGTAGAAGATGCCGCCGTCGGCGATTGCGCCCGGTTCGCCGAAGATCAGGCCGCGCTGAACGCCAGCGGCGCCGAAGATCGTGATGAAGGAATTGCCGCTGTCTTTTTCCGCGAGCAATACGGTGCCCGGATCGGGAATCGTGCTGAGACTCGTCGTACCATACTGGACATGCAGCGGCGCGCGCGGCGCATTCGTGTTGATGCCGACATTACCCGCGGCCCGGATCAGGAATTGGTTGGGGCCGGTCGAAACGAAATAGGACCCCTGGTTGTCGGCCCACGCAAACGTACCCTCGTCGCCGTCGGCATCTACGCCTGCGCACAACGGGGAACCTGCAGGTCCGCGAACATTAGCGTGATGTCCGGCCGCGAAGCTGCGGTAACCACCCGCACAATTGCTATCGCCGCCCGGCACCGTCGCAAAGGAACCGGCTTTATTGAAGTTCCCACCGCCGACCGTCGATGCATCGTCGCCAGCGAAATTCGCATATCCGCCGGCGACCGTCGCAGAGGAGTCGTTGGAAAGGTTGGCCGTGCCACCACCGACGGTTGACCAAGGACCGCTGGCCGTATTCGTTTGTCCTCCGCCGACAGTCGCATAGTCGCCTGTCGATGCGTTGGACTGTCCGCCGGCAACGACCGAGAATTTGCCGGTCGCGGAATTCCCGCAGGTCGAACAAGCGGTGCCGGCGCCATTCAGCGTCGAACCCCCGCCGCCCACCGTGGCACCAACGGCCGTGCCAACGGTGTTGAGGGGCATACCGCCGATGACATTTGATGTGAACCCGTAATTTGCATCAAACTTCGATTCGAGTCGCAACACGCGACTATTGTTTGCGCGTAACTCCAGCGGCGCATTGTCCGCCGTGCCGAGATAGCTGCCGGCCGGGTTGCCGGCATTGCCGCCCAGCGTCCACGCGCCGGGGCAGACACTCGTCAGCGCACTGGGTGAGACCGGCGAGCGCACAGACAACGCGGAAAACTCCGCGGCGCCCGCGTTGCGCACCTTTACACCGAGCCAGGACTCGCCGGGACTGTTCACGAGTGGGCCGAAATCCACCTCGATGCTGAAACCGCTTTCATGCACCGGCACCTTGTACAGCGTAAGCGGGCCGGCGATCGCTCTGCCGCCGCTCGGCGCCGAATACAGCGTCAGCTCCAGATCGTAGTTGCCCTCGGCCGGCTTGCCCGAATCCTGCAGGTTGCCGTGATAGGTGAACGTGGCCGCATCGAGAGCGCCACACTGGCAGGCGAGCGCCAGTGCGAGAACGGTGGTGGTCGAAAAACGGTTGAGCTTTTGCATGACGTCTCTCCCCGGAATCGTGCACTCAGCCACAGCTGATGGCGCCGACAACTAAAACCCGTCGCCGTCGAAGTCATCGCGAAAAATCGTGTCGTTGTAGCAGACGAGCGAAGATGCGCTCAGGAATGCGGTCAGCTCGAAGCCGCCACCGGATTGCGCCGGCGGCGCTTCGTTCGCCACCGCATTCGGCGCCAGCGTCGCCCGCAGACGCAGATCAGCGCTGCGCTGGGTCGACGGATCGACGGTGAGCGTGGCGCTGCCGGTCAGTTCGTAGCGCTGCGCGGATGTGGATTCTGCGCTCACCAGCGAGACCGATCCCGCCGTGAGGATCACAGCGGTGACCAAGGCGGTGCGCAGCGCAGTGCGAGACATGACACTCCTCCCGCGAGGATGGTTCCAGTCTACACCCAGGTCCGAAAGAAAGATGATTCGCACCCGGCACGGCTCATCGAAGCACCCAGGACAGCGTGACGTGCGCCCCTGCCCGCTCGTGCGCAAAGCGGCTAAGCTTCACGCATGGTCGCCAAGCTGATTCTCGCCAACTACATCGACGGCCGCCTGTGCGCGCCGCGCACGGCGCGCTATCTCGACGTATTCGAACCCGCTACGGGGCAGCCTTATGCCGACTGCCCGGATTCGGGCAAGGATGACGTGAACGCTGCGGCGGAAGCGGCGCAACGCTCTTTCGCGGCGTGGTCGGCGACGCCATCGTCACAACGCGCGCTGTTGTTGAACCGCATTGCCGACCGCCTCGAAGCGCGGCTCGACGAATTCGCCGCCGCTGAATCACGCGACAGCGGCAAGCCGGTGGCGCTGGCGCGCAGCGTGGATATTCCGCGCGCCGTATCCAACCTGCGCTTCTTCGCCGCCGCGGCGACGCAATTCGCCTCCGAAGCCCATGCGATGGGTGAGGAAGCGATCAACTACACCTTGCGGGCACCGCTTGGCGTGGTCGGCTGCATTTCGCCGTGGAATCTGCCGCTGTACCTGTTCACCTGGAAAATCGCGCCGGCACTCGCGGCAGGCAATACGGTCGTCGGCAAACCATCGGAAATCACGCCGGCAACGGCGACGATGTTCGCGCAGCTGTGCATCGAGGCCGGCTTGCCGCCCGGCGTGCTGAACATCGTGCATGGCACTGGGCCGGGTGCGGGTCAGGCCCTGATCGAGCACGGCAGTATCAAGGCGATCTCATTCACCGGCAGCACGCGCACGGGCGCAGCGATTGCCGCTGCCGTTGCGCCGCAGTTCAAGAAACTGTCGCTGGAGATGGGCGGCAAGAATCCCACAATCGTCTTTGCCGACTGGGAGGCCAGCGCGGCAAACCTCGATACCGTGGTGCGCTCGGCGTTTTCCAACCAGGGCCAGATCTGTCTGTGCGGCTCGCGCATCCTCGTAGAACGGCCGATCTACGATACGTTCAAAAGTGCTTTCGTAGACCGGGTGCGCGCCTTGTGCGTAGGGGATCCGCAAGACGCGGCGAGCCATCTCGGCGCGCTGGTCTCACAAGCGCATTTCGACAAGGTGGTCGGGCATATCGCCATCGCGCGCGAGGAAGGCGGCAAGCTGCTGTGCGGCGGCAATCCGGTCAAGCTTTCCGGCCGCTGCGCCGACGGCTGGTTTGTGGCGCCCACGGTGATCGAAGGGCTCGGGCCGCATGCCCGCACGAATCAGGAAGAGATCTTCGGGCCGGTGGTCACGTTGGCGCCGTTCGACAGCGAAAACGAGGCGCTCACGCTGGCAAACGCGACGCCCTACGGCCTGGCTGCGTCGGTATGGACGACAAACCTGGCGCGTGCGCACCGGGTGGCGTCGCGCCTGGAATCGGGGATCGTCTGGATCAACTGCTGGATGCGCCGCGACCTGCGCACGCCGTTCGGCGGCGTCAAACAAAGCGGCGTCGGGCGCGAAGGCGGCGTCGAGGCGCTGCGTTTCTTTACCGAACCGAAGAACGTCTGCATCGAACTGGGGTGATCGGAGATGAAATTATTGACGCGTAGAGCGCTCATTGCGGGCATCGCCATGGCAGCGAGCGTATGTGGCGCAGAGACCATCAACGTGAGCCCGAGTTCGAGCGAGATGTCGCCGGGCGAATGGCGCCAGCGCCAGCTCGCTGCGGCGGACAAGTCCGACGATATCATGCGTGCCGCACGCAAGCAGCCCGGTCTGCTCGGCCAGTACCTGCACATGCAAGCCAACTACGACGCCAACCATGAGCGCGCGTTCCAGGTGATCTTTGGCCAATACTTGTCGTGGTTTCAGACTTTCATCGGCGACTACGACGGTGCGGCGTCGAGCTTCTCGATTGCACAGCCGGCGCAGGACGACGATGCGCCCTCGCCGCTGACTGGCGGATACACCGCGCGGCCGGCGGCGGACGTCATCCTCGAACTGGCCAAGAATCGCAAGGCGGTATTCTTTAACGAAGCGCACAGCGCACCGATCACGCGCACGCTGACGGTCCAGCTGCTGGCGAAGCTGCGCGCGCAGGGCTATAACTACTTCGCTGCGGAAACGCTGTATCGCACCGACAAGGACATGCAGCAGCGCGGCTATCCGACTCCGGATAGCGGCTTCT
>Ga0068860_100005755_pt1 | contig 12501 bp, 8 predicted proteins | sample KBSSwiS32_FD_66597 | JGI IMG/M metagenome (GOLD analysis project Ga0068860, IMG submission 66597) | Switchgrass rhizosphere microbial communities from Kellogg Biological Station, Michigan, USA - KBS Switchgrass S3-2 | ecosystem: Host-associated > Plants > Roots > Rhizosphere > Soil ... | reverse complement strand
GGGATGGACGGCATGGCTGCGGTGCGTAGAGAATTAAGCGCGATGGGTATTGATACACCTCTCGCAAGCAACGTAGCCATCACTTCTTTCCGTGATATCCCCGAATGTGTGGCAAAAAACGCCGTGCAGGTTATTTTATGTGATCATCATTATTGGGGAGGCATGAGGCAGGTGCAGCATCTTGCAAAACTGGCTGAAACTTTTGGTATCGGCCTCTCCATGCATTCCAATAGTCATCTCGGCGTTTCATTGATGGCGATGGCGCACGTGGCTGCAGCAACGCCCCATCTCACGTATGCCTGCGATACGCATTATCCATGGCAGCAGGAAAAAGATGAAGTAGTGGAAGGTGGAAGGATACCGATAAAGGACGGTTGTGTTAGTATTCCTGATAAGCCGGGACTGGGTGTTAGCCTGGATTTGGACCAACTGGAAAGAGGTAAAGAAAGATATCGAAAACTTTCTTATAGGAAAAGGGATGATGAATCCGAAATGCGTAAGCATGTTGATCCTGATTGGCAACGAGTTTTGCCAAGATGGTAGCGGTGGTTAGTAATTGGGAATTGGGAATTAGTATGGCGGATCTAAAGATAGATAGCAATTTGATATTTTTGTTTGCTAACAACTAATAGCTAACAGCTGTATTATCATGAAAAACATTAAAGAAAGAATTTTTGCCGGTGAAACAGTACATGGAAGCTGGGTAAACCTTGGTTCAACAGTGTCTGCCGAAATTACCGGTAATGCGGGGTTCGACTGGGTGCTGATTGATCTTGAGCATGGTGCGGGAAATGACGCGGTTATGTACCAGCAGTTACAGGCATTGGAAAGTACGGCTGCAACAGCACTGGTGCGTATTGATGAACTATCGAGACCCAAGGCGCAACGCATCCTGGACGCTGGTGCTGCGGGCATCATGTTCCCGCGTATTGATACGCCTGTAGAAGCCGCTTTGGCAGCCGGTATGCTATACTACCCGCCGAAAGGAACAAGAGGTATGGCAAAGATGATAAGAGCCAGTGGTTTCGGAAAATCGGTGAATGACTATGAAGACATGCAGAAAAAATTGTTGGGTATTGTACAGGTAGAAACAGTTAATGCAGTAAAGGAGATTAATGGCATTGCTGCAATAGACGGTGTGGATGTATTATTTGTTGGCCCTTCCGATCTTACCATGGCGCTGGGAATATTCAACCAGTTTAACCATGCCGCGTACCAGCAGGCCATACAGGAAGTGGCGCAGGCCGCAAAAAAAAATGGAAAGGCCGCAGGTGTTTTGCTGCAGGATATCAACGAATATAAAATGTACCACCAATTGGGCTATCGTTTTATTGCCTGCGGGGGCGATGCTGCGTTTGTATCACGAGGTGCTGCGCAGATGGTAAAACAGATGAATGAGAAGCGTGAGGCGTGAGAAGTCAGTCGTCAATCGTCAGTCGTGAGTCATGAGTCGCGCTGTGGTCGGTACCGCACGCCGCGGTTGGTGTCCGCACCAACCGCAATATAGTGCCGCGGTCGGTATCTCACCGACCGCAATACATCCGCAACACAGTAAATTATGTTATCAATAAAACGGATCCACATGGAAAAAATAGGATTTATTGGGTTGGGTATTATGGGTAAGCCGATGGCAAGGCACTTGCTGCAAGCCGGTTACCCCCTTTTTATTCTTTCATCCAGCGCAGGTGCTGCGTCATTAAAAGAAGAAGGCGCTTCCATACTTGAAACAACTGAAGCCATGGCAAAGCAGGCAGATATTATTATTACCATGCTGCCCGATTCGCCGGAAGTAGAATCAATGGTTATGGGTAAGGGAAATCTTTTGCAGGCGATGAGGCCGGGATCGATGTTTATAGATATGTCAACTATTTCACCCGCCACCAGCATGCACCTTTTTGAACAGTTCCGGGAAAAAGGGATTGAAGCATTAGATGCACCGGTTTCAGGTGGGCAAACAGGCGCCGAAGCAGCTACGCTTTCTATTATGGCTGGTGGAACGGAACCTGCTTTTAAACGTGCTTTGCCGGTCTTTGAAAAAATGGGAAAAAATATTGTACATATTGGTAAGCAGGGTGCGGGCCAAACCGCTAAAGCCTGTAACCAAATCGTCGTGGGGATGACCATACAGGCGGTGGCCGAAGCACTAACCCTGGCAAAGAAATCGGGGGTGGATATTGCCAAAGTGCGGGCGGCATTACTGGGCGGATTTGCGCAAAGCAAAATACTTGATCTGCACGGCCAGCGGATCATTGACCGGAATTTTAAACCCGGATTTAAAATAAAGCTCCACCGGAAAGACATGCGCATTGCATTGCAGGCCGGTCAGGATCTTGCTGTTCCTTTACCCGGTTCTGCCGTAGTGGCTGCGCAAATGGATGCTATGCTGGCAGCGGGAAACGGTGATCTTGATCATAGTGCACTGGCTTTATACCTGGAGTCCGTTTCGGGATTGTAGATTTTTGCCTCGGACACTTTTAATTGAATATAAGTGCGGGCTCACCCGTTATTTAATTGCCCATATTTTCTATATTGATACCAGTGGAATTTTTCAATTTCACAATTTCCACCTCCTTCGGCTTTGCTAATTTTATATTGCTGATTGTTGCACCTGTCACATCATCTAAAAAAAATGGGAAGCGGTTATCGGTTTGCTCATAGAAAAAACTACTGTTCTTTACCGTTAGCCCTGCCACATGCCTTGCCCAGATAGCCCAGGAGGGTTCTGTTTTCAGGTTGGACGCATTGTATTGCCCAACACCCAGTTCCGGTGGTATAGCCGAAGTGTCTGATGCCGGGTTTCCGCCTTTTACCAGCACCTGCACGTCATTGAAAACAATATTCCTGACATAACCGGTATGCATGTCATTGGGTAATTTGAAATTCAGGCCGCTTTCTACCACTGCTGCATCAGGAAGTTTGTACCCGGCAATAATGGGTGTAGCCCTGCGTTGGGTGCCATCGTAGGCTTTCCACCTTTCATTTTTAGCCCCGTAGGAGCTGCCGGCATATACTTCAGTAATATCAATACCATTGAGGATAATATTTTCTACCATCCCGATATTTACATTCGTCACCAGTAATTCATCATGCTTTACGCCATTCTCATCAAACTTATACCGGGCGGCATCTGCACCCAAAATACGCCCCCGGTTAGAAATAGAAATAAAGAAGGGTGTGTAGGTACGCAACATCTTTGAACGTGAATGAAGCGAACCGGTATGACCGCAGTTGAGGTGTACGTCTTTAATGTGCGCGCCATCATTGGTAGAAATGGAAAACCCTGCTTTGTTGGCGCCCAGTACATAAATATTATCAACATGCACATCCATGATATCATCTGCCGTTTCAGAACCTATCTGGAAAAGATTGCAATTGGTATCGCCAATAATATTACGCACCTTACAGTGTGCGGCCGGGCGGGTAAAACCCAGCGAACAATCAGAACCCGGCTTGATGATATCATCTGAAGTCACCTTACAATAAATATTGGTAGCGGTAACATTGTTGCAGGCCATAAAATCGTAAATGTCACGGCTATTGGAGTTGTTATTTTTCCCGAAATAAGTGTCGTGTACATAGAGATTATCTGTGCCCGTAGCCAGTAATGCGAAGTGACCGCTTCGGTCGATGTGTAACATATTGTCTATGGCAAAATCTTTAGATCCGTCTTTGTTGATATAGTACGGTTCATCTTTTGTAGAATCGTACCATAGATCATCTTCGCGGCGAATGCCACCTATTTCAAGGTTGGTGCACAGTTTAAAGCTGAACATTTTATCGGTCCGGTTACCGGCCGGGTTCTTCATAACATTATCGCCGTTCACCAAATTTCCATTGCCGGTAATAAGCCCATTCCCAATGATCTTGATATTATCCAGGCGCTCACCAAAAAACATTGCGTTATTGAAATAGTGATGTCCAACATCCTGCTTGGTCATATAATTTTCCGGGTCTTCATAAGGGCCGGTATCAGTTGGGGATAGACCGGAGCGGTACTTCTTATCGCTAAACCACCCGGCTTCAGGTTCGTTACCGCCTTTTATCGCTTTAATGATGGCTCCTTTCTCAACATACAAATAAACATTGCTTTTCAGGTAAACGGTCCTCACATTATAAATGCCAGGGCTAAACGCTAAGGTACCACCGCCCGCCTGACTAAGATATTCAATCGCTTCATTTATTTTCTCCGTATTGTCTATCGCGCTGTCTGGTACAATGCCGAAGCTCTTTGTATCCATTTTCCCGGAAAAAAAATAAACCGGGTTCGATAACCCCTTGTATACGCCATCAGCAACAGAAAGTTTAAACTGGTAAAGCTTATTCGGTACCAGCCCGGAAATATTGGCCATAGATTTCAAAGGATCAATGATGGCTGCCGAGCGTGACCAGGTTTTTCCCCTATCTGCAGATTGTATTATTTGAACGGCTGTATTGTGTAAAACAGATCCCCATGTAAAACTGCATTTTGAATAGGTATCAGGTGTTTCCCTGTAAGAAAGCCCTTTATCAATCACTCTTTCAAAATCCGCAATAGTGGCGGTAGCGGTAAGTGTGGCCGTTTCAGTACCCGTGCCGGCACTTGTTAAAATTGCCGGTTGTGAAGTTGTATAACTTGCGCTCAAAAGATACTTCCCCGCCCTGTTGAGCGCAACATTTTCAATTACTATTATAAGGTCTGCACCATTGGCCGGCCGCAGATCAAGATGTTTGAATAGGAGTACCGTAGTTCCATTGGCCGATTTTATTATTTCAGCCTCACCAACCTTATTATAAGAATAATGGCTTCCCGTACGCCCGATTGACTGGGTAGCCAGGTCTCGTAGTTTCACATTACCTCGACCAATAATATTTACGGTTGTGTTTTCTGATGTTACCTGTATACCCGGTGGAAGAATGATCTTAACCGTTGCATCGGGCGTTCTTTGCCCGGCGGTGAAAAACAATGTTAGATCAGTATTGGTATGCGCCGTTATTTTATTTTTTTTTAAATACAGTTGGCCGCCGACCGCCATCGGCTTTGTAATAATGTTATAGGTTTTTACTGCTTTGCCATTTTCCGCTGTCACAATAAGATGATCACCCGCTAATAAGGGCGTTTCATTTTTTGGGTTGCCGCCTTTATCAGTTAGCTGGTATTGTTGAGCGGATCCATCTTTGGAATGTATTTCCCGGAGTAGCTGTTTGATGGTTGGTTTGGTAGAAACCAGGCCCTGATCTTCGGGGGTATCAACCGTATACGAAAAGGTGGTTCCATCAATTACTATAATTGTATCCTTTGTAACGTGGATATGCGTAGAATGGCCGGCAATAATTTCAGTACTGAATTTTGACGGTTGGATTTTCTGGCCTGCTGCACCGGCCTGCACTAAAAACAATGCTATAACTGCCGGCGATACAAATTTGCGCATACTGGTGAATAAAAAAAGTTTATGAATACCGGATGCCGGCAACAGGAAATTCCGGCATACATCATGAAGGTATTTTAAAAATTGTGTGGCTAAATAAAGCCAATTGTCATTAAGCTGTATTTAATTGGCATGTGTTTATTCTTCAGACAATTCGTAGATATTGCTTGTCAGCGAATTTACCCGGCCGGCAGAGAGATTCATGCCAATGCTCATGAGGTATTCACCTGTTAAAACCTTGTCGTTATCGGGCTGGGCCGATTTTGTTTCCGGAAACAGGTTGATTTCTTTAATGCGGTATTTTTTATTAGGGTCCAAACCGCGGAGCTGCACCCTTGAAAAAATATCTTTTCTCCGGATATTGGTAATATAATTAAAAAGAATGGCCTTGCTTTTGTTTTCATTCACATACATCAGTACGGCACGGCTCTCTTCATAAGGAGAAATAAGCCGGTACAGATCGCCTAACCAGATGATATCACTGATCCTTTTGTAGGTTTTTACCGCTTCCTGGCTGAACTGAAGTTCCTGCGGGGTAAAACCATTAACGCGTATATCATAGCCCAGTTTCCCCATCATAGCCACATCTGTTCTGAATTTCAAAGACTGTTTGCCCATGCTGGTAACATGCGCGGAAATGGTATTGGCAGGAAAAAAATAAGAATAGCCCCACTGAATAAAGATTCTTTCCAGCCCGTCTGTATTATCGCTGGGCCAGAATTCGGTAAAATATTTCATGGCGCCGTAATCAATACGTCCACCGCCTCCCGAGCAAAGCATAATGGGCAAATGCGGGTATTTGGCACGAATGCGATCCATTACCTTGTAAAGGCATTTGGTATATTCTATATAAAGATGGGTTTGCTTTTCTTTCAGGTAGGGAGAATAGGCATTGGTCATGCTGCGGTTACAATCCCATTTAATGAATGCAAGGCCCGGATATTTGGTCAGCATGTCATCTACAATGGAAAAGACAAAGTCCTGCACTTTAGGGTTGATAAGATCCAGTACCAATTGATTGCGGCCATAACTTTCCGGGCGATTGGGCAGTTTAAGTATCCAGTCCGGATGTTTTTCATACAGTTCGCTTTTGGGGTTTACCATTTCAGGCTCCAGCCAGATGCCGAATTTGATTCCTTTCTTTTCTGCCTCTTTTACCAAAAATCCAATACCGCTGGGTAATTTCTTTTTATCTTCCTGCCAATCGCCCAAGCCCGCTTTATCATCGTTGCGCGGGAATTTGTTGCCAAACCAGCCATCGTCTAATAGAAAAAGATCAACCCCCAGTTTTTTCGCTTCATCAAACAATTCCACCAATCCCGTTTCGGTAAAATTGGTATGTGTGGCTTCCCAGTTATTGAGCAATACCATCCTGGGGCCTTCGCCATCCAGCACGGCATATTTTCTGGCCCAGCTGTGAAGATTGCGGCTGGCCTGACCCTTACCGTTAGCTGAATAGGTAAAAGTGAACGCTGGTGTAATGAAGGTTTCGCCTGCTGGCAAATTATATTCAGAAGCATAGGAGTTAATGCCTGCATGAAACCGGAGACCATTGCGCTGATCAACTTCAAAACAGAATTTAAAATTGCCCGTCCAGTCCAATGAACCTGCTATCAATTCCCCGGCTGTTTCTGTAGATGGTTTGTTAAGCGATAGAAAGAATACCTGCGACTGGTAAAAATTGGTTCGCGTGCCCAGTTTGCTCTCAATGGATTTTATGCCATTGGTTAATTGCTCTTCTACCATATTCATCTCCCTGGCCCAGTCGCCATGGAACTGGGTGAGCCAGTATTCATCTGCTGTAAAATGCAGTAATGAAGAATTGTAATGGGTCAGTAACACGGGTTTGGCTTCCTTGTGTTTTATTTCCGTCCAGGTCTTTATAACATCTTCATTAAAATAACTGCTGTAGTGCAGTGCAATTTCTACCGGGTATACCGGATCCTTCAGCAGTATGGTTGTTTGGCTGATATCGCCATTAACAACTGTCTGGTGCGATGCATATTTCAGTTCAAGTGAAGGGTTGCCATCTGCATGTATCATTCTTATGGAAGGTTCAAACTGATTCTCCATACCGGCAGTCAGGTAAACTTCCTGCCCGCCCCTGAGCTGTTCATAATCTGCTGTATTCAATTTTTTGCCCAGGTAGGATTGGTTGAGGTTTTGATTGTTATCGACAGTTAATACAAGGGCAACTGTTTTTGTTTCTATGATGATGGGCTTTCCCGGCTGTGCAAAGCCTGTAAATGAACAGAACAGCGGCAGGACGTAGATCAGGTATTTTTTCATAAATAAATTTAGCAATGGCGTGCAGAAATGAATATGGCAGTAACAAAGAAACAGCCTTCAGCAGAATAAACCGCATAAAGGCTGTCTCCTTATTGAAATATTTTAGCAAACGGTAAAACTTCCGGGCCTGCTTCGGGTGTTTTTAGCAATCATACCATTTTTATTATGCGGTTAGCTGCCCCATAAATTCGCGCTGGTAGGTAAGCGGGCTTTTACTGGTAATAAGTTTGAAGTATTTATGAAAGCTGGTAAAGTTATTAAACCCGCTTTCATAGCAAAGCTGTTTAATGCTGAGATTGTTTTCAATCAGCAATTTGCAGGCATGGCCCACGCGTATCTCAATCAAAAACTGGGAATAGGTTTTCCTGGTTCTTGATTTAAAATAGCGGCAGAAAGAATTGGGGCTGATATTGGCAACACCGGCAATCTCTTCCAGCTGAATGGTGCGTTTGAAATTCTTTATGCTATAGTCGTAGATGGCATTGATACGATCTTTTTCATCCTCCGCCACATCGTATTTAAAACCGAGGGATGACAAAGTGGTCAACTCTTTGCAATTGGCAATGATATTGAGTGCTTCCATCAGTAATATGATACGCAGGGTATCGGAAGTATGCAGCAGGGCATCCAGCAATTCCGCTACTTTTTGACGGGGTTTACCGGTTATCTGGAGCCCTCTTTTTGCCTTGTCCAGAACGGTTTTGATATGAACGTTTTCCGGCAATTGCAAGAATTGGCTGCCCCAAAAATTCTCGCAGAAATGCGCCACCCGTACATCGGCTGCTACCGGGGCACCCTCTTCAAAATAACTATCATCAAATCTCCAGTAGTGCGGCAGGTTTGCGCCCACCAGCACTACATCGCCCGCTTTAAATCTTTTGATATTATCTCCGATAAACTGTGTGCCTTCGCCTTTTTTGAAATGAATCAGTTCAACCTCGGCGTGGTAATGCCAGCGGTTGTTGACATAAGGCACAATGTCCTGCCTTACACTAAAGGAATGTTGCGGCTCTTTGGATACTTTTAAAAGTTGAGGTCTCATAAAGCAAATTTTCGTTGTTAGCAATCATATCGGGAAAAACCTGGAATCGATACCAAATTAGCTTATCGCACATCTGCTTCACAAAAATTTTACTTAAACGTTTTCGGAGTGAACTATCATCATTAAATAGTTGATAATTAATAATTTATAAATAAAAATGAATAAAGTATGAGCCATTTTTTTTGGAAAAAGACCTGGAAAAATCTACGCAATCGTTCCCGGAAATCGGTTTCATACGGGTACCCATAACCGAACCCCGCACGATATACGGATGCTAAAATTGCTGAATACTAAGGCAACTGTTTCGAAATGGCCTGCACTATTATTTCTTTATTTGCAACCATGTAGATTGCGTCTTAAAATGCAGCCACGAGCTGTATAAACATTAAATAAATGCCATGGGAAGATATTTTTTGTGCTTTTGCTCAATCGTTTTTATTTTTTCAGGACTCTATGCAAATGACACGGCGATTGTTGTGTCAAAAGGAATCCGGTTTCCGGCAGATAATGCAGGATTGAAATTGCCCGCGGGTTTCAGTGCGCTGGCCATCGTTGACAGCCTGGGCAAAGCGCGCCATATTGTAACAACAGCGCAGGGCGCCGTTTATGTTAAGCTGGATAAGCTGATAAATGGAAAAGGTATTTTCCGGTTGAGAGATAATAATGGAGATGGAAAAATAGATGACCTGAAAAGTTTCGGTGACTACCGTGGCACCGGCATTACCATTAAAAATGATTACCTGTATGCATCTTCCAATGACGAGGTGTTCAGGTATAAGCTTGATAAAAACGGCGAAGTGATCAATCCTGATTCACCCGAAAAAATAATCAAGGGTTTGATTAACGGCCGGCAGCATAATACCAAGTCAATTGTGCTGGATGATAAGGGGAATATTTATGTAAATATTGGTTCACCGGAAAACTCCTGTCAGCTTATCGATCGGGGGAAAGAATCTCCGGGAAAGGACCCATGCCCCATACTGGATTCTGCGGGCGGCATTTGGCAATTCCGGGCCGATAAATTAAATCAAACCTATGCCGATGGCGTGCGGTATGCAACGGGTTTGAGAAATGTAATGGGCCTGGATTGGAATTACCAGGTAAACGAATTGTTTGTAACGCAGCATGGCCGCGATCAACTGGATATGTTTCCCCAGTATTTTACCCCTGAACAAAATGCTGAAATACCTGCCGAAGAAATGTTCATGATAAAAAAAGGTGCTAACTGCGGCTGGCCCTATTGTTATTTTGATGTGCCGCAAAATAAAAAAGTACTGGCTCCTGAGTATGGAGGTGATGGTAAAAAAACCAACCGTTGCGAAGGTGTGGAGCAGCCCATTGTAGCATTTCCCGCGCACATGGCACCCAACGCATTGTTATTTTACACGGGCAATATGTTTCCTGAAAAATATAAAAACGGCGCCTTTGTTGCTTTTCATGGTTCCTGGAACCGTTCACCCGAAAAGCAGGCAGGATATTATGTGGTGTTTGTTCCTTTTAAAGACGGCAGGCCATCGGGCGCCTGGGAGGTTTTTGCTGATGGTTTTGCAGGCGTAGAAACCGTAATGTCTACCCGGCAGGCCTTGCACCGTCCTTGTGGTTTGGCGCAGGGGCCAGACGGTTCATTGTATGTAAGCGATGATGTAAAAGGAACGATTTACCGGATTGTGTACAAGCACGGATCAAATTGATTGCTATCTGCATAAAAATGATATAATAGAAGTGCTGTTTTCTTCTCTCGTTATTTAGACTGGAATATGGATACCCGGTAAAGCCGGGTATATGTTTTATCTGTCGGGCTAAAAAATCCTCAATAAAAAATCACTTTGCAAATTCATCGAACGCAATCGGCTAACCTTCCTGTATGGTTTACCGGATATCTCACTGATAGCTTAATGGTTTGTTTGAAAATATGGGCTCAAGGATCGCCTCAATTTCTTTGTACCATGGTACGGGTAAGCCGTTAAGAATAATACATCGGCTCTCTGCAACGATAGTTAAGTTGCCTGTACTGGTAAATACGGTAGTGCTATCCGTACTAATACTGATCGGGTTGCCGCCTGATTTAATGATTTTGCAGCCGACCTCTTTTTAGTAACCTTTAAATCTAAACTTGTATGAGTAATTTTATCAGCCTCGAACAGGCAGTGGCAATGACCACACTGTATCGTAAAGAAATGAACGCAATTCTGGCGCCGGAGTACAAAGGGAAGGATATTCTCCCGCTTTGTGAGACTTTCGATCGATCTTCGTTTGACAAATTGTTATCTGAAACCGACGCAACTTACATCAGGATTTACTTTGGAATGGGTGAGGATAGTAAAATACGCGTCATCGCGGTAGCAGCGGATTCAAAAAATATTGATATTTTACCGGCTGGCGGCAAAGTATTGAACGATGACGGGAGCATTGTTGAAGACGGCATCCGTTGTCCAACCAATTGTCCACCTGCTTCTCCGCTTAACCCCTCATAGCAAGGGTAAGCCTGTTGCAGTTGCTGACAGAGAAAACTGTTTACCATGAATTTTATGCTCAGCGTAGTCTGCAGTATGAGTATTGTCATTGCTGCCATTATCGGTGCCTGGCGATTTAAAAATATCAACGCGGTCTTCAGGCCATTTTTATTTTGCCTTTGGCTGGGACTACTCAATGAAATTGTGAGCTTGATTGCTGCAAAAACCATTCATAACACAGCTGTCAACGGCAACCTGTACGTACTGTTTGAATCACTGCTGCTGCTATGGCAGTTCCGGAGATGGGGCCTGTTCGGCAGACACCGAGCTGTTTTCTACCTGATCGGCTGTATCCTGTTGCTGGTATGGCTTTTCGAAAATTTTATCCTCTTTAGCATTGTCCAGTTCAGTTCCTGGTTCCGGATAATATATTCTTTTATTGTTGTCCTGCTGTCTGTCTCTATGCTGAACCGGCAAATACTGGTGGAAAAAGGCCCCCTGCTAAGGAACCCGGTAGCTTTACTTTGCCTGGCATTTATTATTTATTATACGTATAAAGTTTTGGTGGAAACATTCTGGCTATATGGTTTGAATGAAAGCAGTACCTTCCAGACCAAGGTCTATTTAATATTGGATTATTTTAATTTATTCAGCAACCTTATTTACGCCCTGGCTGTTTTATGGATGCCCACCAAACATCGATTTACAATGCCATTCTCGTCTCCAGCGCCATCCTAGGGATAATAATGCTGTACTTTATTGCATCCATTATTTACCAGCAAAGGCGGAACAGGCTTATGTATAAACGTTCTCTGGAAGCAGAAATCGAATTACTGGAAAAAGAACGAAGCAGGATCGCCTCGGATTTACATGACGATCTGGGACCGCTATTGTCATCGATCAAATTCAGCGTTGGCAGCCTGGATATCTTTTCTGATACGGATACCAGGACTGTTGACAGGGTCTACGATCATATTGATTCGCTGATGTTCCGCATGCGGGAGATATCGGCGGATATGCTTCCTCACACGCTGGGTCGTAAAGGACTGGTTGCTGCGATAGAAGAGTTTATCAGCAATTTGCCTCAGTCTTTGGCTGTGAAGACACACTTTGAACATTGTTTACTGCCTGAATTGCCGGTAACCCAGTCCATCCACCTCTACCGGATCATCCAGGAGATTGTGCACAATACAATTAAACATGCCAATGCCGGCATCTTATTGATTGAACTGAAATCAAGCGGAGACCAGCTTGTTTTACTATCAAAAGACAACGGGTGTGGATTCGACTATAAAGTTCAGTCTGCAAAAAG
>Ga0068860_100005752_pt1 | contig 12507 bp, 10 predicted proteins | sample KBSSwiS32_FD_66597 | JGI IMG/M metagenome (GOLD analysis project Ga0068860, IMG submission 66597) | Switchgrass rhizosphere microbial communities from Kellogg Biological Station, Michigan, USA - KBS Switchgrass S3-2 | ecosystem: Host-associated > Plants > Roots > Rhizosphere > Soil ... | reverse complement strand
GACCCTCATCCAAATAATCCTTCGTCGAAAGGCCATGATAGTCCCTCGCTGTTATCTAGTTGTTGCCTAATCGTTGGCGTTACCGGCGGAGATCTGGACCACGTGCCCGTCGGGATAGGTCACTGTCTTGAGAAAGCCCAACGGACTTCCATCCCTCGCGCCGAGGATCTTCACCGTGATCTTATCCCCGGGATGAAGGGCATTCGGTCCGGTTTTACCGATCCCCCTTTGCGCGAGCGCGGTGGCGGAGCCGAGTGTCATCACCCACTCAGTAGTCGTACCGTCCGCATTCTTCACCGCGATCGTAAGCGAGCCGTGGGGATTTGAAAACTTGATCTGCTCGACCTCCCCCGACAGCTCCATTTCCTTCTTCACATCGTATGTGGCCGCCAGGGAATGATGAGCCAGCAACGATCCACTGCTCATCAGCCACCCGCACAACGCCACACATCCTATAGTTCGCTTCATCATTTGCGCACCTCGCAAAACTGTGATCGGCATCGGATGCTATTCGTCGCAACCGCAAGCGAGTATAGCACCGCGAACGAACGTCGCGAAAGGGCCGCCCTCCTAAAAGTGCGTTGATTGGAGGCAGTTCTTTTTCATGAGGGCGATCAGATACTTAATATCGGATTCGGACATCAAAAAATTCACGGTGCTGGAGACTTCTAACAACCCCTCGTGGTAGGAGCACTCGTTACGCTTGCATCTAGCCTCAATAATCTTGGCTATCGCATGTTCGTGTTCATTGGTGGGTTCCGGCTCCATCAAGGATCATAATAACAATTCGCTAATACCCCAAATAGGGTCAGTGATCCGCAGGCGCACCTCCTTCTAGGCGTTGAATATGGCCAGGCAGGCGCGCTAGATGACGCGAGGGCGGAACGGATGCAGGCGGTACTTCAGAATGCAAATGCCGATGCTGCGCGGCGGCTGCTGGAAAATTTGCCAGTAGTACGCTAAGTCGGCGCAGCGTGGATGCTTGGGGACACGCCTCACGGGGATCCCTCTTTATTGGTATTTTGAGAAGCTGAACGGTACCCAAATGGCTTTGCATAAGATGCCCTGTCGACGCCTGCTCTTCCTCGCCATCTTCTCGATCGCGATGACCTCCGCCCAGGACCCCAATCCGGGACGCCAGCAGTATGAATCGCGCTGCTCCCGCTGCCACGGTGCTGACGCCACCGGCGGCGAATCCGGCCCCAACATCGTGTCCCAGATCGACGCCCTTACCGATGCCGGCCTCGGTTCGTTCCTCCGCACTGGCCGGCCCGCCAGGGGCATGCCCGCCTTCGATCTCCCTGCGCAAGATATGGCGGCGCTGGTGGGCTATCTGCACATGCTGATTCCGACCGCGCGCAATCAGCCCCCGGTGATCGTCCGCAAAAGAGTTCAGACAGCCAGCGGAGAAAGCATCGAAGGCCGCGTGCTCAACCAGGGTATGAGCGAACTCCAGCTGCAGAGCGACGACAAGCGCATTCATCTCTTGCGCAACGCCGCAGCGGGCCGCTACCGCGAAGTCACCTCGCAAGCTGAGTGGCGCACTTATCATGGAGACCCCAGCGGCAACCGCTACACCAAGCTCACCCAAATCGACAAGAACAACGTGTCCCGTCTCCGCCCCGCCTGGGTGTTCCCGATTCCCAACGTTTCCCAGATCGAAAATACGCCCGTCGTGGCCGACGGCGTCATGTATGTTTCGAGCGCCAATGAAGTGTTCGCGCTCGATGCCGGCAGTGGACGCCAGCTCTGGCACTATCAGCGGCCCCGCACCCAGGGGCTTACCGGTAACGCCGCCATCGGATTCAACCGTGGCGTGGCTATAAATGGCGACCGCCTGTTCATGCTTACCGATAACGCCCACATCATGGCCCTCAGCCGCGTCAACGGCGAATTGCTGTGGGAGACGGAAATGGCGGATTGGCATCAGAACTACAATGGAACCTCCGCGCCGCTCGCCGTAGGAAATATGGTGATCACCGGCACGGCCGGCGGCGATGAGGGCGTTCGCGGGTTTGTCGCCGCCTACGATCAGACTACCGGCAAGGAAGTCTGGCGTTTCTGGACCGTTCCCAACCCAGGCGAGCCCGGTTCGGAAACCTGGAAGGGCAAGCTCACCGACCACCGCGCCGGCGCTACTTGGATGACCGGCACATATGATCCCCAGCTCGACCTGGTGTACTGGCCCACCGGCAACCCCGGTTCAGACTTCGACGGCGACGATCGCCAAGGCGACAACCTGTACACCGATTGCATTCTCGCCCTCGACGCCAAGACCGGCAAGCTGCGCTGGCATTATCAGTTCACCCCGCACGACATTCACGATTGGGACGCACAGGAGCCCCCCGTGCTGGTCGATACCAACTGGCAGGGACAGCCGCGCAAGCTGCTGCTGCACGCGGACCGCAACGGCTTCTTCTATGTCTTCGACCGCGGCGATGGCAAGCTGCTGCTCGCCAAACAATTCCTCAAAAAATTGAATTGGGCCACCGGCATAGGCGCGGACGGCCGTCCTATTCTCAACGATCTCCAACCCTTGCCCAGCGGCGAAGTATACGTATGCCCCGGCTTCCAGGGCGGTACAAATTGGTATTCCACTTCTTTCAATCCGGGTACGGGCTTGTATTATTTCCAGGCGCTCGAGCGCTGCAATCTCTTTTCCAAGCGTGCCATGGAATGGCAGGCAGGCAAAGGATTCATGGGCGGCGCCGCGCGTCCGGCCCCTGGCGAAACGTTCACCAAATCGGTGCGCGCGCTGAATATTCAAACCGGCGAAATCGTATGGGACCTGCCGCAAGTCACGGGCAGCCTCACCGCGTCCGCCGGGTTGTTATCCACGGCTTCGGGCCTGGTGCTGTTCGGCGAAAACAGCGGAGCCTTCATGGCCGCGGACGCCTCCACCGGCAAGCCGCTGTGGGAGTTTTCCCTCAACGCACCCAGCCGCATGTCGCCGATGACCTATATGTTCGACAACAAGCAGTACGTGGTGACCGCGTCCGGCCAAAGCATCGTTGCCTTCGCGCTGCCCGACCAGCCGTGAGGCCGATCGACTAGACTAAATCCTGGCATCACCGGAGCAATTTGCGCGTTGCTGAGGAAAGGAATCCATTTTGCTATGCGGACGATTAACAACAGGCACATATTTCGCTGGATGCCGGGGCTGTGTCTCGCAATGCTGGCTGGCGCCGGCTTGTGGATTACGACATTTCAGGCATATTCCCAAACCGCGAAGCTCCCCAAAACCCTCAGGCTATACGTGTTCGATTGCGGCACCATACACACCACCAATGTGGATGCCTACTCGCTGAAAAAAGAAGAGGTGGGATCGACGGAAATGTCCATTCCGTGTTTCTTAATCGCGCACCCCAAGGGAATTCTGATGTGGGACAACGGCGACATCCCGGACAACGCATTCAAGCCCGCTGGCGGACCCGTTCAACAAGGTGTCGTCACTCAGTCTGCTCCGTTGTTGCCTCAACTCGCGGCCGTGGGCTATCGGCCTGCAGATGTTACGTATCTGGCGATGTCGCATTATCACGGCGATCACGTGGCGAATGCGAATTCCTTTGCGGACTCGACTTGGCTGGTACGCAAGGTAGAGCGCGACCGTATGTTCTCCGATCAACCAATTCCGCGGTCTAACCCCGCCAACTACAACTTGCTCAAGAACAGCAAGACGGTGATCCTCGATAAAGACGAGCATGACGTTTTCGGAGACGGAACCGTTATCCTTAAATCGACTCCAGGTCACACTCCCGGCCATCAAGTACTGTTTCTGAAACTGGCGAAGACCGGGCCCGTCGTTTTGAGTGGCGATCTCTACCATTATCCGGAGGAACGTACACTCAATCGGCTGCCCGTGGCCGAATTCGACGGGAAGCAAACCGCCGCATCGCGGGCCGCTCTCGAAGTTTTCATCAAGAAAACACGCGCGCAGCTCTGGATCCAGCACGATTTCATCGGCAATGCCAAACTCAAGAAGGCGCCCGATTTCTACGAATAGACTTGCTATTAAGGATTGCGCTGGACGGTGGCGAAGTTACTTCACCGCCGGAAGTACAGGCTTGCCTTCGGGAGAACGCTCATCGACGGCGATGGCAAAATAGCCGCTCACCGCGTAGGTGTTCATCACGGCCACCATGTCCATTGTGCCGCGCTTGCCCCACAATTCAACGGCCTTCGCGAAGGTGGCCGAATCGACTTTCTTGTCATGGAGCATCTGCCGGCCGAAACGGATGACGGTGGCGTCTTTTTCATTCATACCGGCAAGCGGACGGTTGTAGCGAACGACGTCGATCAACTTAGCATCGAGTCCCGCCTTGAGACCGATAGCCTCGTGCGCGTTCCACTCGAGGTTGTAGTTGGTTTCGCGGCAGGCCACCAGAATCGCGAGCTCACGCGTGTGCGGATCGAGCGTTCCGCCCGGCACGGCAGCATCATGAAGATCGTGCAATGCCTGCCCGACCGCAGGGTTATAGGAAGCGTATGCGAGAGGACCGCGCAGGATCTCATCCTTACCGGCACCCGGTAGAGTGTCGAAAATCTTCTGGCCCTTCGCGTCCATATCGGACTTCTTCAAATACGGCAGGCGCGCCCGCGATTGGGAATCAAGGTCCGCGGGGAGCTGCGACTGAGCATTCGCAATGAAGGACGACGAGGCTGCGAGCAAAATTGCAGCCCGCCAGTGTGCGGATGGAGGAAAGGTCATATGTGTATTCTTCCTTCGTTGATTCTACTACCGCGGCTGGTCCAATCTGGCGGCTCGCCGCGGAGTTTGCCAATAGTGAACTTTTTTCGAGAGAACCCGGTTCCACCACATCAAAGCGCCGGTACCGGCGAGCACAGCAGGCGCCAGCCCCAAAACCGTCCAAAGCGCCTCAGTTCCCCTATTGAACCGGCCAAAATGCAGGCGAGTGATCCAAAAACGAACTTCGCTGCCAAGGAGAAAATTGAGAACCCCCGGGAAGCAAAGGCAGATTCCTGAGATTCCCCAAATCAGCACCAAAAGGGAGCACCAAAAGCCGACTGCACTATGTAGATCCCAATTGAAGCGGGCGAACCGGGCTTTCCGGTGGACCGTAATACTTCGCCGCCAGTTCTTAATTCCAGGCCACCAGACAATAGTTCCCGTGCAGGAAAGTAACACAACCAGAAACGATCCGATGCCGTTTAATATGCGACCGGTCAGTCCCGAGAGCAGGTTGTCATGCAAATCCGCAAGCCACCGCAGAACACGATCAAGCCCAGACCGAGGATCGCCTAGATCTGCTCCCGTGTAAGGGTCGAACAGGCGCGCAACTCGCTCTTTGCGGCCCTCCAATAGAACCAAGACCGGTTGGTCCGGTCTCTGCGGCTCAGCTACGCTAAGGACTTCATACGTCGGGTAGGCTCGCCGAACGCTCTGTTCCACTTCTTCGACACGCATTCGTGGGCGGCCCGTATCGGCAACAACTACGGTCCTGTGTAACTGCGGGCGGTAAACGATCGCGCTGCCAGAGATACTAATCACCGCGACATAGATGCCAACTCCTATTCCCACCCACAGGTGGATCTGGAAGAGGATCTTGCGAACCCACAAACTCTGCGGCCGTTGAACCCAACTTTGCCAAGGTGTCATTCGGACGTCCGGAAGCCGCTAAAAAACATAGCACACGTTAAGCCCCCCCGATAAAGAACGCGACGACGGATGCGTTCACGGTTATATTCCCGGGATCTGAATTATTTTACCCGGCTAATATTGACAAGCGATTTATATCCGGGTATATTACCTGAAGATATGATTCCAACCATTAAGACATGCACGGCCTTTAAGGGCAGCCACCGCTTCGCCTCCGGGCCTTTGGCTGAGGTCGCTCTTGCTATGCGGGACGCGCCGGAAGGTGTTATGTTTCTGGTGTTTGACGACGCGACCGGCCGGGCAATCGATATCGATACACACGGAACGATCAACGAGGTCATCACCCGCTTGGCACCGGTTCCGGAACCGGAGGAAACGCCGTCCGGACCGCGCGGGCGTGGACGCCCAAAGTTAGGAGTGGTCGCGCGCGAGGTGACCCTGCTGCCTCGCCACTGGGAGTGGCTCGGCTCGCAACCGGGTGGCGCTTCTGTAGCATTGCGCAAGCTAGTGGACGAGGCACGGCGCACACGCGGAGATCGTGATCGAATACGCACCGCACAGGAAGCTGCGTATCACTTTATGTCGGCGATAGCCGGCAACCTGCCGGGCTTTGAAGAAGCCGCGCGCGCACTTTTCGCTCACGATCGGCGCCGATTCGTCCAACTGATCGCGGCGTGGCCGGAAGACTTACGCGACCACGCCATCAAACTCGCCTTCGCGGATCTTAGTCCGGCCGAAATCTAACGCGCCGCGAGGAACGCGGATTTGAGTATGCGCCATCCTTACTAGATACGGACTTCTCGGTGGCGGTGGTGACATCCCGAGCCCCTTCCGCCACCACTCATCTAGCGAACAAGGCAGTCCGTTTGCGGTTTGCTGCGGGATAACGGCGATCGGTGCGCACCGCTCCAGCACTTAACCCAATAGCCGCCACGAAAGCGGCCAAGATGGGGACTACTCTTTCCTTGCAAGAACGACGTATTGCGTTCCGCACGCTCGAATCAATGGGAATCCATCATCGGCCAAGCTCTGTAGTTTGGAATGCAATTTCAATCCCAGTGGTTCGGGCACCACCTCGCGGGAGAGCAACGAGAATGGACCGAACCCCAAAGTGAAGCTCTGCAGCTTGGAGAGTCCGGCCGCTCGAAGCAACCGATCGAAATGCCGCCGCGAGCAGGTGTGGGCGCTGGCCGAGGGAGCCGTTCTCACCATTCCCAAACGCCGCAGTGTTTTTCCCAGCAGCCGCCGCCCTCCCCACAATGGATCCAATATGTGATTAAGACGCCAACGATTGTCTACACTTGCGACCATGTAACCGCCAGGTTTCAGGACGCGGGCGATCTCCCGCACGATCGGATCCAGCGGCGGGTAGATCCAAGGCAGTACGCCCATGGCGACCACTAGATCGAAGCAATGATCGGGAAACTTCAGATCCCGGATATCGGAAACGCTGGTGCAGACGTGATCTTCCACCTTCGCTTCGACCGCTAAACGGCGCGTGTAGGAAACCATGGCCGCGACAAAATCAGTGGCCTGTACGAAGTGTCCGCGCTCTGCCAGCGCCACGGCCATAGAACCCGCGCCACAGCCGGTTTCGAGCACCGTGGATCCCCCAGGTAACGCCAGGCCATCGATCAGTCTTAACGCTCTGGTGCGGCGCTGCTGATGGATCGTCTCGTAGACGCCGGGCCGCTCATAAATAGTTTTCCAATCGAGGGCATGGGCATCGAAGTACGCCGCTACGCGACTCTGCTGCTGATCCCGTTCGACTGCGGAGCTCGACATCATGCGGTCCTCCCTCGAAAAGTGAATGCGACGCCACATACCAGCAAGCCAGATGCCATCTGCCGTGCAAGCCTGCGATGGCCTACCGTTGTTTCGGTTGCCCGGCGATAGAGAGGTTCGGCAGTTCCACTCTTATCCCTTCCGATGCTCTCACCGGCGTGGTCTGGCCGAATCATTGTTGGAACGTCGCCAGCACGGCGCTCCAATTGGTGCTGGTGCTGAGAGTAAAAGTGCCGGCATAGGTACCGGTTGAGGCAACAATTGTGGTTTCCGTCACGGCCCGCGATGTTCCTGTATCTTGTTGCTGAAGCGTGTATCCGCCACCCGCCATCGCCGTTCCCGTGTAGCTATTGGCGAACCCCGCCGCCGCAAACACTAGCTCATTCGCGCTGGTGGTGATAGCAGACCCACCGCTGTTGGGACTGACATTGCTGCCTTGCGCATGCGCGGTCCGGTCGAGCGGATTAGTGGTACTCAAGCCACTGTACTCGTAGATGGCCAGCCAAGGGTGATTGTTGGTTGCCGAGAACGTGGCGGTGACCGTATTGGCTCCCGCTTTGATGTTTTTCGCATAGAAGATGTGCACCTGGTGGCCGTCGGAAGTTTGTGCTTGCGAAACGGCATCCACATAAGAGTTACCCGCCGAATCCGTGATCGTGACAGTCTGCGAGGTACTGGACATACGCACAAAAGCGACGATCAAATTCCCCGCCGTATTCGCGGACAGGAACGAAACCGGAATGGACGCGGCACCCGTGCGCTCCCCGGCATTTGATTGAACCATGGCAATGGGGGCTGCACTGCCGGAGTTGATCGTGATGGTGAACGCCTTGCTATCCGTCATCCCATTGGCATCGGTCACTTGCGCTGTGAAAGTGAACGGTCCTGTTACCGAGGGTGTGCCCGAGATGACTCCACTGTTTGACGCCAGCGCCACCCCGGGCGGCAGGCTGCCGGAAACAATCGACCAGACGTACGGCGTAACACCGCCCGTAGCCGCCAAGGTCGTGCTGTAGGGAGTGTTCGACGTTCCGCTGGGTAAGGTAGTCGTCGTAATCGTCAGAGCCCCGGAGCCGCCTGCCGAGGCCACGAAGGTCGCCAGCACGGCACTCCAGTTAGTGCTGGTGCTGAGAGTGAAAGTGCCGGTATAGGCACCAGTCGAGGCTACAATGGTGGTCTCCGTCGCGGCCCGCGATGTTCCCGTGTCTTGTTGCTGAAGCGTGTATCCCGCGGTCGCCGTTCCCCCGTAATTACTGGGGAACCCTGCCGCCGCAAATACTAACTCATTCGCGCTGGTGGTGATAGGAGACGCACCGCTGTTGGGACTGACACTGCTGCCTTGCGCATGCGCGGTCCGGTCCAGCGGATTGGTGGTACTCAAGCCACTGTACTCATAGATGGCCACCCAGGGGTGATTGTTGGTTGCCGAGAACGTGGCGGTGACCGTATTGGCTCCCGCTTTGATATTTTTCGCATAGAAGATGTGCACCTGGTGGCCGTCGGAGGTCTGTGCTTGCGAAACGGCATCCACATAAGAGTTACCCGCCGAGTCCGTGATCGTGACGGTCTGCGAGGTGCTCGACATACGCACGAAAACGATAATCAAATTTCCCGCCGTATTCGCGGACAGAAACGAAACCGGAAGGGAGGCGGCGCCGCTGCCCTCCCCAGCATTCCACTGCCGCAGAGCGATACCGCCGGATGCTGCGATCGCAATTTGGGCAGAGAACGTAGTGCTCGAACCAGCAGGGTTGGTCGCAGTGACCGAAGAGCGCAGCGTTAAGCCCGCGTCGCTGGCTGCCACGATATAGCTGCTGCCAGTTGCGCCTGGGATCGTCAAGCAGGCCATGCCGTTGGGATCGCAGCGTACCCATTGATAGCTATATGCCGTCGGATTGTTGCTCCAGGAACCGTTGGAAGTTAGCAGAGTCTGTCCCATCGCTGGAGTGCCGGAGATCACCGGCGGCGCCGTATTCACCGGGGGTGCGGCATTGGTCACGGTAACCGTTGCACCGTAGAAGCCATAGGTGCGGTTGTCGTTCGACAAGGCGCGAATGCCCAACACGTGCGTTCCGGCTGCGAGCGTCGTCGAATCCAGCGTGTAGAGATAAGGGGATGATGAATCTGTCTGCCGCAACACACCGTCCACATAGAACTGGACGAAATTCACCTGCTGGGCGGGAGTCGCCTGCCACTGTAGAGTACCGCTGAGGGTCGCGCCATCCAGGATGGTCGAGCCGATCGCAAACGGCGATGATTTCGGCGACACAATCGCGCTCGCAGCCGCTGGCGTCGTGGCGGAACCGGAGAGGTTGGAGGCCGTGACGGCAACGCCAAGTGTGGCTCCGATGTCGGCCTGCGCCAGCATCGCGTAGCTCTGCCACGTGGCTCCTTGAATCTGCGAGCAGTTCGTCCCATCACTGGCACACCGATACCACTGATACCGATACTGCGTAGGCGCACCCGACCAAAGGCCCGCCGATGCGCTGACCAGCGATCCGTATTGAGGCACTCCGGTGACCACCGGCGGCGACGCATTCAGCGGCGTCCCGCTCACAACACCGCTACATCCAGGCACGGTTTTGCAAACATTCAGCCGGCCCCCGGTGCTCACATAGCTGCTCAACGACGGCAACGGGTCTACATTATTCAATATCATCGTGATCAAGCTGTTGACGGAGGCGTAGCCGCGCGACAAAATGAGGGCGGCTGTGCCTGCCACCTGAGGTGACGCCATCGAAGTTCCACTGATGTAGCCGTAGTTACTCAGCCGCAGGGTCGAATAGATGTTCACGCCAGGGGCCGCCAGTTTTACCGTGGTGGTGCCGTAGTTAGAGGAGCTCCAGGGATTATCCTTTTGGTCGCTCGCCGCCACGCAAATCATATTGGGCCGGTTATACGAACACGGGTAACGGGGCACGGTATCGTTGTTTTGGGCCGTGTTGCCAGCCGCGGTCACGAACAGGATGTCATTGGAGCCGAGGAGGTCGATTTCATCGGAAAGCGCTTGCGAGAAACCGGTACCTGGCCAGGTCGCCGAGTCATTCATGACTCTCACATTCACGCCCGCTTGTTTCGCATGCACGACCCAATCCATGGCCGTAATCAGATCGCTGGTGGCGCCTACGCTATTGCTCGTTACCCATTTGACCGCCATGATGCTTGTGGTCCAATTGACTCCTGCGACGCCACTTGCATTGTTGGCGACCGCGCCAAGAATCCCCGCCACGTGCGTGCCATGTCCGCCATACGACGTATCGTCATCCATGGGGTCGCAAGTGAGATTTAAGACGTTATATCCGTGTGTTCCGGCGGGACAACCACCGATGCCTCCGGGATTGTTCCACATGTTCGTCAACAGATCCGGGTGCGAATATTGCACGCCCGTGTCGACAATTGCCACGACCACCGCATTCGTTCCTGTGGTGACGGTCCAGGCTGCCGGCAACCTCTCATCGGCTCCCGCGATTCCCGTGACACCGTTTACCGTTTGCCCGCTGTTTTGGATCGCCCACTGATTCGCAATAGAGGTGTCATTGGGAAGGGTACCGCCGTCCAGGGTCTGTAAGTAGTCCGGTTCCGCGTAGCGGATCACGTCCAGACTCTTCAGAATCTGGATCGTGCTCAGGACCCGCCCGGGGGGTACGCGCAGCACATGCACACCAACACCAATGCGCCTCATTTCACTGGCCTCGACACCAGCGAGGATCGCATTGGCCTGGCCTGGGAGTATATCGCCACGGAATGAGATCAGCACGACACCGTCTCGAAACGCCGCGGGCTCATCGCTGCGAGGGCCCCCATATGCCGCGATCCAGGGCAACATCATGGGGAGTAAGAATTGTACCGGGAGGTGGGCGAGTCCACGTACGTGTCGAGCGGCTTGCGCTAACTTGCGGGCACTTCGAATCAGTGTTCCCATGCCATACTCCAAGACTTCGAAACGCCGACCCATCTCGGGTGCGGAAATGAGCACTCCGGTTGCCAGGTCGAAGCCTTTTCGGCTGAGTCGCGCAAATACAGGAAGAACACGGTAGAACAAGCGCAGTCAACGGGAAAGAGCCCCGCAGAATGAGAATGAGCGTTCCCCAACAGGGAAGTCGGCTGCTCATGTCTCAAGAACCAGTTGGTTGACCAGCCTAGCCGGGTCTTTCACCGTAACCCGAGGTGGACCCCCTGATAATGTCGCCGCGGGTGCTGTTATGCCGGGTGTAGCGAGTAGCATCAGCACAATCTTCTCGCAGGCCGGCTCGCTGATGGCCATCGCCTCCACGCAAGGCAGCGGTGGGCTATTCGGCCTTACGCAACGGCCAGAGATTGAAGAACTCGGCGTAGAAAACCAGCGACGGGAAAGTTACGCTGAGCAGCGCCGAGGCCAGCCAGATTTCGAAATCGTACGTCGGCAACCCCGGCTGAGCGTTCCCGTGATCATGGGACTGAGCGCCCCATACACCTTGGCGAGCAGGCCTCCCACCACCGCGATGGTGACTGCCGTAGCGACTCCCTTACCCGGCTGTGTGAGCTTGCTGTACAGCGAGCCTTGCAGCATGTTCAGCACCACGATGGTCCCGAAGATGAACGGAATCGGCACCGTTACCATGAAGTTCGCGATGTCTATTTTCAGCACTCCGATGCCCACGTAAAACACCAGGGCGGCCACGGCTGCGGAAAGCGCCGTCCACGCCAGCCCCAGAACCGGCTGACGCATCATTCAACGCCGCAGGTAAAACCGACATCCTCATTCGCGCCGATAACAAGAATGTCTTTCATTCGGCCTCTGGACCTTCATCCCGATGGGAAGCGGTTCGTTGTGTTCGAACGGCCTGAATCCGAGAAAGAGAGTGGGAATCTTCATGTCACGTTCTTGTTAAACTTCGCAGACGAGTTGCGGCGGCGCGTGCTTTCAGACAAATAACGTCACTCTCCGTTCACTATTAGATGGTTGGCGGAATAGCTCCCGAATTGTCGGACAACCTGTCCACTATTGGTGTCCAGGCACTGGTAGTGGACGAACCGGAAGTTTGCCGTCAACGCGAAAATCGCTAATGGTATGGTCCGCCGCAGAAACGCTTGCTCGGGGCTCACCACCGGGAAACAAGTCGTCT
>Ga0068860_100005745_pt1 | contig 12514 bp, 8 predicted proteins | sample KBSSwiS32_FD_66597 | JGI IMG/M metagenome (GOLD analysis project Ga0068860, IMG submission 66597) | Switchgrass rhizosphere microbial communities from Kellogg Biological Station, Michigan, USA - KBS Switchgrass S3-2 | ecosystem: Host-associated > Plants > Roots > Rhizosphere > Soil ... | reverse complement strand
ATTGCATTGACGTTCGCCCTGCCGGCGATCGTCATGATCCTGGCGATCGACGAAGACTTCTTCCGCGCGATCAATCCGATCGCCTGGATCGCGCTGGCGATCCGCCTGCGCGGCACTTATCTCGTGCTGGTCGGCGTGTTCGTCGCCGCCGTATTCGTGCAGAGCGTGATCGCTGCGGCGTTGGCCAGCGTCCTGCCGTCTGTGCTGACGCTGCTGCTCGTCTACTGCGTCGTCAATTACCTGATGATCGCGAATTTCCATCTGATCGGCTGGGTGATCTTCGAGCACGCGGACGAGCTCGGCTACACCGGCCACATCGAGCTGCAGGACATACCGCCGCAGGAAGAAGGCCCCGATGCGCGAATCATCGACAGCGCGCGGCGCCGCGCGGCCAGCGACGACGCCGAGGGCGCGATCGCCCTGCTGCGCGACGAAATCGCCGTGCGCCCGGATGCACTGGCGCTGCACGAGGAATACCGCCACTGGCTCGGGCAAGCCGACGCGCAGACCGAACTGCAGCGCAACACGCGGCACTACATTTCGGCGCTGCTCGCCCACGGCAAGGACCATGCGGCACTCGACGTGGCGCGCGACGCGTTTGCGCTCGACCCGGGCTTTGCCCTCGACAAGCCCGAGGACGTCACGCGCCTCGGCGCCGCCGCGGCGGCCGCGGGCCAATCGCAGCTCGCGCTGAGCCTTCTCGGCGGCTTCCACAAACGCTTTCGCAACCATGCCGACATCGCGCGCAACTATTTGCTGGCAGCGAAGATCATGGCCGAACGCGTGAACAAGGAAATGCAGGCGCGCGCATTGCTGCAGCAGATCAAGATCGTGCTGCCGAACGATCCGCTGATTCCGGAGGTCGATGCCTACCTCGAGTTTCTCGACCGGCTGGCGACCACGCCGGCAAAACCGCCGGCGGCAGGCTGACGATGCGGACCGCCGCCGGATCGGCATTGGGCAGCCTGTCGCCATGAGCCGCTGGCGCGCGCCGCAGGCTGCGTCGACCGCGATCATCACGGCCGACGGTCATCGCAAGCTGAAGACCGAGCTGGACCACTTGTGGCGCGAGCGCCGTCCCGAAGTGGTCAGGGCGCTCGCGGCGGCCGCGGCCGAAGGCGATCGTTCGGAAAACGCCGAGTACACCTATCGCAAGAAACAACTCGGCGAAATCGACCGGCGCGTGCGCTATCTCAGCAAGCGCCTCGAATCGCTCAAGATCGTCGACCAGAAACCGACCGACGCCCGTGCGATCTTCTTCGGCGCCTGGTTCGAGGTGGAAGACGAAACCGGCGAGACGCAGCGCCTGCGCATCGTCGGTCCCGACGAGACCGATCCGACGCTCGGCTGGATCAGCATCGACTCGCCGTTGGCGCGTGCGGCGCTGAAAAAGCGCATCGACGACGAGTTCGAGGCGCAGCTGCCCGGCGGCCGCCGCCGTTTCGTCATTGTGGGGGTCAGCTACGAGCCGGGCGACGCCGCGGAGAACGGCGCCGGGTAGCGCCGCCCGCTGCGCAGCGGGCGGAAGCACGGCGCCTCGCGATAGAACGATTCCGCATCGTTGTCGGGATGCCAGCCGGGAATTCCGGACAGCGGCAAAGGGCGCAGGCCTTGCGGATCATCGAGCAGTTCGCCGCCGCGAATCGCAGCGGCGATCGCATCGATCGTTTCGCAATTGTCTACTATTCCACTTTGCGGCATCGCAGCGACGAGCGCCTTGCCGACGAGCAGCTGTGCCGGCACGAGCGCGTGCTCGAGCAGCGCGTGGCCGAACACCACGACCTCGGCGCGGCCGTCGGTCCAGGCCTCCCGGTTCGTCCAGAACAGCCCATACCAGTCGTGGGCATCCCAGACCGCCAGTAGTACCGGATCCCGCAGCAGCACGACGATGCCGGCCTCGTCGAAATGCGTCAGCGCACATTGCGCGCGCGTTCTGACCTTTGGTCCAGCAATCGAAATCTCGGCAACCTGGCGCGCATTCAATGCCGACTTCAGCTGCGGAAAACGCAACCAGATCAGGGCATTGATCAGATCGTGCCAGTTGCGCTCGCGTGTCGCGATCTGACCGCGCTCGGCGATCCGCTGCTCGTAGTGCAGACCGTCGCGCAACAGTTCGGGCGATTGCACGACGAAGCGCGGCGCCGGCGCGAGGACCGGTCGCGCTGGCGGCCGGTTCGCCGCGCTCCAATCGCCCAAGGTCGCGACCGACGGCCACTCCGATCCGCGCAGCAGATCTGCGAATTCCAGCCACTGCGCGAGCGGCGGCCGCTCGAAGACGATCGGATCGACAGCCGCGCGTTCGGGTGCGACAAAGCGCATCGATCTCAACTCCTCCTGCCCCGGCTTCGCGGCAGAAGATCGAGCTGAGCGCGCGGCGCGAGAACGTCGAGACGTCTTGGCTTCAACGCGAAACCTGTCGGCGTCGGCTAGTCGGCGAGGCGGCCGACCAGGTCATGCTCGTCGGTTGCCGTGACGAGCACCTTGCCGAACTGGCCGGACCTGAGCTTCTGCCCGTTCGTGACGCGCAGCACGCCGTCAATCTCCGGCGCGTCGGCTGCAGTACGCGCGATCGCGCCGCTCGCGTCGACCTGATCGACCAGTGCGTCGACGACGCTGCCGATCCGCCGCTTCAGCTTCGCCGCGCTGATCTTCGCCTGTGCCGTCATGAATCGCTCGAGCCGATCCTGCTTGATCTCTTCCGGCACCGCGCCGGGCAGCTCGTTCGCCTTCGCGCCGTCGACGGGCGAATAAGCGAATGCGCCGACACGGTCGAGCCGTGCGTCGTCGAGGAATTGCAGCAGTTCGTCGAACTCTGCGTCGGTCTCGCCGGGAAAGCCGACGATGAACGTGCTGCGGATCGTCAGATCAGGGCAGACATTGCGCCAGGCGCGGATGCGCTCGAGCGTTTTCGCGCTGGCCGCCGGGCGCTTCATCAGCTTCAGGATGCGCGGGCTTGCGTGCTGGAACGGAATGTCGAGGTACGGCAGCAGCTTGCCGTCGGCCATCAACGGAATCACTTCGTCGACATGCGGATACGGATAGACGTAGTGCAGGCGCACCCAGACGCCCAGTTCGGCGAGGCCCTCGCACAGCGCGGTCATGCGCGTGGCATACCTGCGGCCGCGCCACTCGTGTTCGGAATACCTCACATCGACGCCGTACGCGCTCGTGTCCTGCGAGATCACGAGCAGTTCCTTCACGCCGCTTTTCGCGAGGCGCTCGGCCTCGCGCAACACGTCGTCGACCGGGCGCGACACGAGGTCGCCGCGCATCGACGGGATGATGCAGAACGTGCAGCGGTGGTTGCAGCCTTCGGAGATCTTCAGATACGCATAGTGCTTCGGCGTCAGCTTGACGCCGATGTCGTCTGCGGCTGACGCGATTGGCAGCGCCGAGGCCTTGCGCGCACGCTTGCCCGGCACGAGGTCGACGAACGGATCGTGCTTTGGCGGCAGCTGCGCGTGGACCGCGCTCATCACGCTCGCGTAATCCTGCGGTCCGGTGATTGCGAGCACGTCCGGGTGCGCCTCGCGGATCACGTCGGCGCGTTTGCCGAGGCAGCCGGTGACGATGACCTTGCCGTTCTCGGCCAGCGCCTCGCCGATCGCGTCGAGCGATTCCTGCACGGCCGCGTCGATGAAACCGCAGGTGTTGACGACGACGACGTCGGCCGCGCCATAGCTCGGCACGATGTCGTAGCCCTCGACACGCAGCTGGGTCAGGATCCGCTCGGAATCGACCAGGGCCTTCGGACAGCCGAGGCTGACGAATCCGACTTTGGGGTTCTTGCGCGACATGCGTTGGCGGGGACGAAAAGGGCAAAACGTGATTGTACCCGGCGCCGCCGCCGCAAGCTCGTCAGGAACGCAGACCGGCCCGACACGGCCGCAGGACGCGCACCACGCGAAGTCTCGTGCAGGTCTAACGCTTTACATCGAAGCGTCGCGCGCCGAGAAATTCCGCGACCTGGGATGCCGACAGGCGCAGAAAGTCGCCGGCAACCGAATGCTTCAGGCAACCGGCAGCCAGGCCGAAGTCGAGACTCTCCTGCTCGCTCATGCCGCTGAACAGACCGTGCAGCATGCCGGCGGCGAACGCATCACCGGCACCGATCCGGTCGACGATGTGTGCGATGCGATGCGTCGCAGTCCCGTAGGTTCGCGTGCGCGTGGCCATGCCCGCGGAAAGTTCGTGATCGTCGACCGTGTGTTGCACGCGCCGGGTCCAGACGATGCGCTGCAGCTGCGGAAACACAGCGAACGCTGCGGCCGCGGCGGCGCCCTGGACCTGGCCGGGCGCGCCGTCGAAATCCCGGCCGAGCACGATTCCGATGTCGCGGTGATCGGCGAACACCGTGTCGGCACAGGCGAAGATATCGTGCAGGATGTTCCCGGGGCTCGCGTTCCAGGCCTGCCACAGCTTGCCGCGAAAATTGCCGTCGAAGACGACATGCATCGCGCGCTCGCGCGCCGCCCGCACGGCGGCGATTGCCGCTGCCGCCGCATTCGGGCCGACCGCCGGCGTGACGCCGGACACGTGCAGCGCCTGGGCGCCATCGAGCAGCCGCCCCCAGTCGTAGCGGTCCGGCGCTACCCCGGCGAACGCCGAATGGGCGCGGTCGTAGAGCACTTCGCTGGGGCGATGCGCCGCGCCGGTCGCGAGGAAATACAGTCCCATGCGTCCGGGCGCAGTCGTGACTCGCGACACGTCGACGCCGTGGCGGCGCAGTTCACCGATCGCGGCCTCGCCCAGTTCGTTGGCCGGAATCACGCTGACCATCGCCGCGGCATGGCCGAAGCGCGCAAGAGCGACGGCGACGTTCGCTTCCGCGCCGCCGATACAGGCTTCCAGACGCGGCGACTGGAGCAACAACTCGCGCCCGGGAGCGGCCAGGCGCACCAGCAACTCGCCGAAGCAGATGATTGTCGTCGATGCCATGCTCGTTCCAGAGATTCAGCGCGGTTGCCGCGCCGCGTTGGACAATTCTAGCTGCGCATGCGGCTGTGTCGCCGCGCGGCGCTGCTTTTCGAACTTCATTGCGCATTGCAACATTCGCCGCACCTGGCGAAAACGGCGAAACAGCGCCGTTTGCGGCCATTTCCACCGGCGGAATATTTCCGCTTGTTTTTGCGCTGCGATGTTTGCTAGGCTTGTCGATGTCACCGGTGTCAAGAATAACACAGAGAAAATGCTACCGGTGTCATTTCAAGGGGTTTCATCGAATCGATGTCATACGGGAGGATCTGCATAGTGAGTACTCGTTCTCGCGACATGCGCACGCCGTTTCGCCTGGCGCTGTCCAGCGCCATTCTGGTCGCGTTGTATGGCGCGACGCCGCTGGCTTTGGCGCAAGCGGCCCCGGCGACGACGCCCGACAGCGCGGATGCCGCTGCCCAGGCGCCCGCCTCGAGCGGAACCAAGGATACGCAGAGCATGGACGCGATCACCGTGACCGGCTACGCCGCCTCGGTGGAGAAGGCGATCGAAATCAAGAAGGACACCGTCGGCCAGGTCGATGTGATCATGGCCGAGGACGTCGGCAAGTTTCCCGACCAGAACCTGGCCGAGTCGCTGCAGCGCATCCCCGGTGTCGAGATCGTGCGCGAAGGCGGCGAAGGCCGGCAGATCTCGGTGCGCGGACTTTCCTCCGACTTCGTGCGCATCCGCCTGAACGGCATGGAGGCGCTCGCGACCACCGGCTCGAACGACAATTCCGGCGGCAACAACCGCGGCCGCAGTTTCGACTTCAACGTGTTCGCATCGGAATTGTTCAACAAGATCGTCGTGCACAAGACCGACCAGGCCGACATCGGCGAAGGTTCGCTCGGTGCGACGGTAGACCTGAGCACGCCGCACCCGTTCGATTTCAATCGCACCGTTTTCGCCAGCAACGTGCAGGGCGGCTACGGCGAATACGCCAAGAAGGACAACTACAAGGCTTCTTTCCTGTTCGGCACGCTGTTCGACGACGGTCGCATGGGTGTCATGGTCTCGGCCGCCTACAGCCACCGCAACATCGTCGAAGAGGGATCCGGCACGGTGCGCTGGGACAACGGTCCTTCGAGCGGTGGCTTCGACAAGACCTCGCCGTTTGCCGACGCGCTGCTCGCGACCACGTTCATTCCGCGCATTCCGCGCTACCAGGTCTACACCTACGAGAAGAACCGTCTCGGCCTGACCGGTTCGTACCAGTGGCAGGTGACGGATCACACGCTGCTGACGGTCGATGGCCTGCACGCGCGCTACAGCGGCGACCGCAGCGAATCGGACCTCGAGGCGATCTCGTTCAGTCGCACCGGCGCCGGCAAGCCGCAGATGATCGTCAAGGACGGCTACGTCGATCCGGCCACCGGCAACCTGCTGTACGGCGTGTTCGACAAGGTCGACATGCGCGTCGAAAGCCGCTTCGACGAACTCGAAACCGAATTCGGTCAGGTCACGGCGAAACTCGAACAGCAGTTCACGCCGGACTTGAAACTGAGCCTGTTTGCCGGACATGCACGTTCCGACTTCGACAATCCGGTGCAGACCACGATCACGCTCGATCATGCGAACGCGATGGGCTACTCCTACGACTTCCGCAACAACGACCGCCTGCCGTCGATCAACTACGGCTACGACGTGACCGATCCGAACCAATGGACGTTCGGCTCGGGGTCCGAGATCCGCCTGCGTCCGAACACGACCGCCAACCTGTTCACGACGCAGCGCGCCGATCTGTCGTACGACTTCAACGAGAACATCAAGCTGACCGGCGGGCTCGACTACAAGGCGTACAAGTTCCAGACGACCGAGCAGCGGCGCGCATCGGAGACCAGCGTGCCGAATCTGCCGGCCGGAGTGACGCTGGCCGACATCACTGACGTCGTCAGCTACGGCGGCAACCTCGGCGCACCCTCGGGCACGCCGACCAGCTGGGTCGTGCCGAATCTCGACGCCTTCACCCAAGTGTTCGACATCTACTGCAACTGCGGCCCTTTCACGCTGTCGTCGAGCTCGCCGAGCGCCAACGCCAACAACCGCTACGTCAAGGAACAGGATACCGGCGGCTACGTGCAGCTCGACTTCAACGCGATGCTGTTCGGCCTGCCGCTGCGCGGCAACGTCGGCGACCGCTATGTCCGCACCGAGCAGACGTCGTTCGGCCTCGCGGCGATCAACGGCACGCTCGTGCCGGTCACGGTCGATCGTCCGTCCTACAGCAACAACCTGCCCTCGATGAACCTCGCGCTGTCGCTGCGCGACGATCTGATCCTGCGCTACGGCATGGCCAAGGTCATCGCCCGGCCGGGACTGGGCAATCTGACCCCGGGAGTTACGGTCAGCGTCAGCGGGTCGAGTCGTACGGTCACCAGCGGCAACCCGTTGCTCGATCCGTACAAGGCCGACACGGCGGACCTGGCGCTCGAATGGTACTTCGGCGAGCGCTCGCTGCTGGCCGGCGCATTGTTCTACAAGGACGTCAACTCGTACGTGCAGCAGCTGAAGTACACCCAGGCATTCAAGGATTCCGGCCTGCCGGCCAGCCTGCTCGACGGCACCGGCGCATCGCCGGACGACGACTTCAACTTCAGCGTTCCGCTCAACGCACCGGGCGGCAAGATCAAGGGCTTCGAAATCAATTACCAGCAGGGTTTCACGTTCCTGCCCGATTTCTGGAAGGACTTCGGTACCCAGGTCAACTACTCGTACGCGAAATCGAACCTCAGCTACCTCAACACGTCCGGTGCAGTCGTGCTGGTCGCGCCTTTGGTCGGCTTGTCCAAGGCGAGCTACAACGCGACGCTGTACTACGACAACAACGTGTTCTCGGCGCGCGTGACGCTGGCGCATCGCGACGGCTACCTGACCACCGTTCCCGGGCGCAACAACAACGACGTCGAAGGCACCAAGGGCACGACCAATGTCGACTTTTCGGCGTCGTGGAAACTCAACGAATGGCTGAGCCTGACGTTCTCCGCGATCAATCTGACCAACGAAGCCAACGACCAGTACATCGGCTCGGTCGGCGACCGCTCGGTCGTCTACACCAAGACCGGTCGCGAATATTACGCCGGCGTCAGTGTGAAGTTCTGACGCGCTTGATCCTGACTCCAACGGGAACTCGGCGGAGCGATTTTTGCTCCGCCGCCTTTTTTTACCGGCTGTGAATCCCGACCGCCGCCGCTTCATTCTCGCCGCCGCCGTGCTGGCCGGCTGCCGAGGTTTGCGCACGCCGAACCAGTTCGATGCGATCGTGTCCCGCGAGGCGGCAGATGGCGCGGACGGCACGCCGGTTTACCACACGTTCGCGGCGGCGCTGGCCGCGGCCCCGGATTCCGGCCTGCGACCGTGGCGCATCCGGATCGGACACGGCCGCTGGCACGAAAAAATCGTCGTCGACAAGCCGTTCATCCATCTGGTCAGTGCCGACCGCAGCCAATCGATCCTGAGCTTCGATGCCGCCGCCGGCCATTTGCGGCCGGACGGCACGGCCTGGGGCACGACGGGCTGCGCCAGCGTCATCGTCCGCGCGCCCGACTTCAGCGCGACCAATCTGACGATCGAAAACACGTTCGACTACGTCGGCGAGATCACCCGCCCCGCGCCGACGCTGCCGCCGATCGGCAGCAACGGCGCGCAGGCCGTGGCGTTGATGCTCGACACCGGCGCCGACCGTTGCCGCTTCGCGGATGTCGACATCCGCGGGCATCAGGACACGCTGTTCGTCGATGCCGGGCGCAGCCGTTTCGAACGCTGCACGATCACCGGCAGCGTCGATTTCATCTTCGGTGCCGGACAATGCCTGATCGAGCACGGCGAAATCATCTCGCGCCATCGTCCGGGCAAGGAGCGCGAAGGCTACGTCGTGGCGCCGAGCACGCTGCGCTCGCAGGAATTCGGGATCATCCTGCGCAGCTGCCGATTGACCAGAGAAGCGGCGGTGCCGGCAGCGAGCGTCGCGCTCGGCCGGCCGTGGCGGCATGCGCGAACGTTCGCCGACGGCCACTACGGCGATCCGGATATCTCGAGCCAGGCCGCCTTCATCGATTGCTGGATGGACGAACACATCGACGCGCTGGGCTGGGAAGCGATGCGCTATCCGGCCCGCGACGGCAGCCGCGCTCTCTACGACCCCGCCGACGCGCGTCTTGCCGAGTACCGCAGCCGCGGACCGGGTGCACGTGCCAGCGCCACGCGTCGCGTGCTCAGCGACGCCGAAGCGCAACGATTCAGCGCAGCGAACATCTTGCGTGGATGGTCTTGAATTTCGCGCACGCCCGCAATCGCCGTCAAGCGCGCTCGTAAGGATTCGCACAAACGACCCTAGTTCTTTCCGTCGCTCCGTTGCAGCGTGTCCAAGTCCCACTCACCCTCGACGAAAGCGCGCCGCGTCTCGGCGGGCGCTGGATAGCCGCCGACCTGTGCCTCGCTGTCGATGATTCGGCCGCCGCCGGTCCTTGCTTCCTCGACGAGCCGCGCATCGATTGCGTCGCGATCCCACGGTCGCGCTCCGGCGTTGGCGAGCACGGCATCGGTCACGAAGGCCGCAGCCAGCGCGTGCATATCCGGCGGCAGAAACGCCGGCGCGGCCGACTCGATGATCTTGCCCGTGGAATCGCCGTAACGGCCGATCGTCGGCAGCGCCTTGCCGTCGCGGTCGACCGCGATGTTGTCGCGCTGGTACAACTCGACGTCGCCTTCGCCGCCGATCATGAACAACGCGATATCACGGCTGGTCGACGCACCACCCTGGAGAACATTGCCGACGACGTCGAGCCGGCCGGTCTGGTGCGGATGATCGCCCCACTCTGCGGCCCACAGGTTGTAGTGCACGGCGCGCCTGCCGGGATCGAAAATGAAATTGTTGACGAACGCACCGCGGACGCCGCCCTTGAACAACGCGTTGCGCTGAGCGTTGTGCGCGTACAGATTGCCGACGATCAGGATCTTGCCGACGTTATCGTGCACGAGCGTGCCCTTGGAGTGTTCGCCCGGCTTGCCGTGCGTGGAATTGGCCAGACCTTCGGCAATGATGTTGTTGCTGTAGACGACGTCGTGCGACGTTCCTGCCCGCCACTGGTCCGCCGTCGTGCCGGAAAAACGCGCTCCCGACGCGGAAAGGTTTTCATCGGTTGCCCAGGCGAACGAGCAGTGGTCGACGATCACGTTGAATGCGCCCGAATGCGTGGACAGACCATCGCGTTCCCAGCCCGAATGCTTGGCGAATCCGGCCTCGCCGGTGCGCACGTGCAGGTGGCGGATCACGACGTCATGGGTGCGTACGTCGATGCCGCCGCGGATCAGCGTGATGCCGGGCGACGGCGCGGTCTGGCCGGCGACGGTGACCTGCGGATTGCGGATGTCGAGCGCGTGGCCGGCGAGGTCGATCACGCCGCCGACCTCGAACACGATCGTTCGCGCGCCCGTCGATTCGAGCGCGGCCTTGAACGAGCCGGGGCCCTCGGCGTCGAGATTGGTGACGCGCACGATGCGCCCGCCGGCACCGCCCGCCGTGACTGCCGCGCCATAGTCCTGCCGTGGAGCGGATACCGGTGGCGCCGGCTTGCCGCCGTGCTTCGATGACAGCGGCGCAGGCACCGCGCAGCCACTGACTGCCACGATCAGCGCGGCCAGGGACGCTCGGTACAACGGCCGCCGCACAGCCGCTGCGCGCGCCATCAGGCGCATTCCCGTTCGCGACTGATCGATGCGGGATGACCCATCCCGCGGTCGACACCAGCGCCGACCGCGACCGTGCAACGTCATGGCCGGCGCCGCGCCGGCCACGGCTTGCGGTAGGTCATGCTGTCGAGGTCCCAGGCGGACGGATCAAATGCCTGATGCGTCGGTTCTACGTGCGGATACCCGTTGACGTCCCTCTGGCTGTCGATGATCCGGCCGCGGCCCTCGATCGTGTCGGCAACGATGCGGGCGTCGTCGTGGTCGCGATCCCACGGCCGCGCGCCGACATCGTCGATCACCGCATCCTGCACGTGCGCGGCGCCCAGCAGTTTCACGCCTTCCGGCAACGCTGGCGGACTCTTCTGCTCGATGATCCGTGCCGGCCCGGTTGTGTAACGACCGATCATCGGCAACGGATTGCCGATCCGGTCGACGGCGATATTGTCCTGCGCGTAAAGCTCGATGTCGCCCGATCCGCCGATTTCGAACAGCGCGATCTCGCCGGCCGTCGACGGTCCGGCGCGCAGCACGTTGCCGATCAGGGCGAGGCTGCCGGTCTGGTAGGCATGCTCGCCCCACTCCTCGGCGATCAGGTTGTAGTGCACGGCGCGCTGGCCCGGATCGTAGATCAGGTTGTTGACGACCATGCCGCGTACGCCGCCCTTGAACAGCGGATTGCGCTCGTAGTTGTGCGCATAGAGATTGCCGACGATCAGGATCTCGCTGACATTGTCGTGGATCAGCGAGCCCTTCGAATGCTCGCCTTTCGGATGCGTGGCATTGGCCAGGCCCTCGGCGATGATGTTGTTGCTGAAGGTGACGCGGTGGCTCGTATTGCTGCGCCACTGCTCGGGCGTCTCGCCGATGAAGCGCTTGCCCGAGGCGGAAAGATTCTCGTCGAGTGCCCATTCCAGCGAACAGTGATCGACGATGACATCGGTCGCCGCACCGACCGTCGACACGGCGTCGGCCTCCCAGCTGAACTTTGCCGCGTCGGCGTCGCCGGTCCGCACGCGGATGTGCCGCATCACGACGTCATGGGTCCGGATGTCGATGCCGCCGCGGATCAGGGTGATCCCCGGCGAGGGCGCGGTCTGCCCGGCAATCGTGACGAACGGTTCCTTGATGTCGATCGTGCCTTGCCCCAGATCGATCGAACCGGCAACTTCGAACACGACGGTGCGCGGCCCGGTCGCCTCGATCGCCGCACGCAACGATCCGGCGCCGCCGGCATCGAGATTGGTGACGCGGATGATCTTTCCGCCGCGTCCGCCCGGGGTGTGGGCTGCCCAGCCTTGCGCACCGGGGAACGCCAGCGGCGCGACTCCGGTCGCGACGGCCGGCGCCATGCACACCAAGGCGAACGCACAAGCCGCGACACCCGCCTGCCGTGCCAATCCGCGGCGCCGCCGCAAGGCTTTTCGATCGAAACCGGTCATTCCCACCTTCCCTCCTGGCCACGCAGGCGCCCGGCCCGCGCCAGCACCGCTGCGCGGTGGATTTTTATACTCCAGCCTCTGTTTTGTCCACATCGTGCACCTGCCGATTGAAAATGACACCGGTTTCCTTTATACAGCATCCAGGCTACGACGGAATCGGCGGAGGCAGCGCAGGCGCGTGGAGCGAACGGAGCAAATCATCGACGCGGCCGTGGGCGGTGCAGCGGAGGACCCTGCCGCCGCAATTGCCCGGCACTTCGTCCAGGCGCGCGGCGCAGGCGCCGCGCTGGCCGGGTTCCCGGGGATCATCCCGGCGACCCTGGCCGACGCCTACCGCGTCCAGGCCAGTGCGATCGCCCAGTGGCCGGACACGATCGTCGGCTGGAAAGTCGGCTACATCGCACCGGAAC
>Ga0068860_100005744_pt1 | contig 12514 bp, 10 predicted proteins | sample KBSSwiS32_FD_66597 | JGI IMG/M metagenome (GOLD analysis project Ga0068860, IMG submission 66597) | Switchgrass rhizosphere microbial communities from Kellogg Biological Station, Michigan, USA - KBS Switchgrass S3-2 | ecosystem: Host-associated > Plants > Roots > Rhizosphere > Soil ... | reverse complement strand
GCGACGATCACGATCGCCGGCCAGTCCGGCAACTTCCAGCTCAATGTCATGCTGCCGGTCGTCGCGCTCAACCTGTTGCAGAGCATCGAGATTCTGGCCAACGCGTCGCGGGCCCTGGCCGATCGCGCGCTGGCCGGTTTCAAGGTCCGCAACGATCGAATCAAGGAGGCGCTGGACCGGAATCCGATCCTCGTCACGGCACTGAATCCGGTAATCGGGTATGAAAAGGGGGCGGCTACGGCCAAGCAGGCGTACAAGGAAGGCCGGCCGATCCTCGATGTCGCGCTCGAAACCACCGGTTTGCCCAAGGCGAAGCTCAAGGCGCTGCTCGATCCGGCTGCGCTGACCAAGGGCGGCGTGCACGGCGGATCGGCTGGGGGGTGAGGCCGAGCGCTTGCGCGATGCGTTGAATCGCATCGCATGCGAGGCCGAACGCCCGTAGCAGGCGACGGCAGGGATGCCGGAGGTAGAGCAACGCAGGAGCAGTTGCCGGATGCGAAGGGCCGGGTTGCTTGGCGAAGCCTGGACGGCCGAGCTTAGCAACGGCCCGAGCGAAGCGAGGTGGTGCGGCGTGCAGGCGCATCGCGCGCGAAGCCGAACGCGCCGCAGCAGGCAAGAAACGTGAGAGCGCGCCGGGTGTAACGTGATGTAAAACGTCGGCATCGGATGCCTTTAGGCACATGTGTTGCAAACAGTCGTCGGCAGACTGGCGCGTTTTGAAGACTTTCATGAACAGGGGCAGTGCGGAGATGGTGATGGCAAGAAGTATACTTTTCGCGGGCATGTTGCTCGCGAGCGGCGTGGCCTGGGGCCAGGACGTCGCGATCAGCGGCAAGGATTTCCTGTCCGGGGCGGCCGACGCGAAGATCGCCGAGCTGGCCCGTCAGGCGGCAGCATCGGGCAGGACCCTGGTGATTTCCGCGCCGCCGTACTGGCAGGACAAGGCCGCCGCGAAAGCGCATGCCGGCGCCGCCAACGCAAACGTGCGGATGAGCGATGCGTTCTTCGAAAACGTGATGGTCCGGGTCGAAGACAAGACGGCGGCCAAGGCCGTCGAAGCGCCTGCGCCGAAGGCGGCACCGCCCCCGGCGCCGCCCCGGCCCGAGCCGAAACCCGAAGCGAAGCCGGTCCGGGTCGAGCCGAAGGCCGTGGCGCCGGAGCCGAAGCCGGAACCGCCCGCGGCCAAAGCGGCCGCAGCAGAGCCACCGCCGGCACCGAAACCCGAACCGGTCGCTCCGCCGCCGGCACAGCCCGCGCCCGCTCCGGTCGTAGCAGCGCCTGCTCCTCCAGCGCCAGCGCCAGTTGCCCCGGCAGTACCGGCCAAGCCGGCCGCACCTGCGCCCGATCCCGCCGTCGAGATCAAGAAGCGGCTCGCGCAGAACCTCAACGGCGGTCAGGCGGCAGAAGGAAACCTGCAAGTCTCGCAGCTGCAAAAGGACGACCTGCTGTTCGTCGATGGTCCGGTCCGCGCGGTCGTGCGCCGTTTCGGTCCGCGCTCGCAGCTGTACTGGCTCGAAGGCGACCTGAATCTCGACCGTGCCGAACTCGTGCCGACCGGCACCGACCGGTACCGGATCACCGAACCGGTGCGCAACATCGCCAATCCGTCGCTGCGCGGCGGCAGCAAGGGCTCGCTGAAATTCACCGCCAATGTTCCCGCGCCGAATTCGGCAGCCCGCAAGGACATCGAAGGGCGCTACAACGACGGCCGCGATATTCCGGCGAGCCTCGCGCCGGCCGATCTGCGCCAGGGTGACCTGGTCTACACGAGCGAGGGCAGCGCGGTGGTGGTTCGCCGCACGTCGGGCGGTGTGGAACGGTACTGGCTCGTCGGACAGATCGATCTGCGGCAGAGCGGCTTGCAGACCCAGGGCAGCGCGATCCGGGTTCTGACCGACACGGTCAAGTGATCTTCAGGGCCGATTGAAAATGCCGTTCGTGGCGGCGGAACCACGAACGGCAGTGTTTGCGCTACGTCCGTCCATTCCCTTCGACGAAGTCACCGGCAAGCTCCGACAGTTCAGTGCCTGCCCCGGCGAAGGCCGGCCGGACGATCAGGGCCGGACCGGCGCGCCAGGCGTCAGCCGGCGGACTGGGTGACTGCACTCAGCCGCTGCGTTTGCAGTCAGCCACGACGTGTGCATCGATCACCGCGTACGGGCGGAACGCATCGACCTGGCCGGCGAGCAGGTTCTGCTCGGTCTGGACGACCGACAAATCCCGGCACACGGCCATGGCGGCCGCTGCGACTTTCTCCGCCTGTGCCTGGACCTTGCTGCCGATCTGGTCGGTCTTGCCATTGACCAGCCCGGAGACCACGCTGCCGAGCGCTTTTCCGGCGGTGCGCATGCCCTCCGCGCCGGTCGCAATCGCGTCGCCGTGCAGGGCGATCACGCCGGCGTAGTAGCGCTTGAGCGACTCCTGCTGCGGCGCCGTTACCGTCACGTTTTGCCCGGCGATCGCCAGCACGCCGTCGACCGACACGACCGCATCCGCGCTGCCGCGCCCATGCACGGCGATGTGCATGTCGTCGACAACGCTGATCCGCGGCAGTACCGAGTGACTTTCGCTGCTGCAAGCCGTGATGACCGCCAGCAGCACGGGCAGGGCTGATTTCCGGATCATGCTCATGCGAGTTCTCCTCGAACCGTTACGGTCAGGCGTACGACTCGGTGCGTTGACGGCGGAAGTAGATCGCGCCGGCGATCATCGCGGCACCGGCGACGATGCCGATCAGGAAATTCGGCGACGTGACGGCCTGGGCGATAGCGTCGAAGCTGAGGCTGCCGATGATCGCCGCCGGTCCTTCGACGTCGGCGCGGACGAAACCGTGGCTCATCGTCGTCGTATCCATCCAGCCGCCCGGGATGATGCTCAGCAGCACGCGGCCGACAATGTTGCGCCAGAACCAGCTGTTCGAAGCCGCTACGAAATGCATGACGCCGAGGTAGGACACCAGAGCTCCGGCGAGTACCGGCACCAGCACGGCCCACAGGAACGGCTTGGAACGCGCGAAACTCGAACACAGCAGCAGCCAGCCGATCGTCGGCAGGGCCCACAGGGCATTGACCGGAATCGCGATCAGCAGCTTGGCCCACAGGCTGACCAGATGCGTCGGCGACCACAGCAGCGGGAACGGATTGATTCCGTGCAGCAGCGAGTACAGGCTCATCATGATCAGGAACGCGAGCTGCAGCGCGACTAGCGCGAGCGTAGCCAGGACCGGAGCCAGCAACGCGGCGGCCACGACTTTCGACAGTACGGTGCCGGTATCGGATATCGGCAACGACTTCCAGAACAGCGCGCTGCGGTCGCGGCGATCGTTGTACAGCGCGCCGATGCAGTAGGAGAACACGACGAAGAACAGGCCGATCACGATCGGGATGCCGAGGGTCAGCATGCCGACGTCCATCGCCGAGTTCATCTTCTCGATCTCGTCGCTGCCGAGCTGGCGCCGCAACTGGTCGAGGTGGATGCCGTTGATCTCGATGCCGTTCTGGCGCGCCAGGAACTCGGCCGAGACCAGCACGATCAGCATGATCGACAGGAACACGAGGGAAATGATCGCGGGCGTCCAGAGAAACGCGCCGCGATATTCCCAGAATTCGCGTTTGACCAGCCAGGAGAACGTGTTCATAGGGGTTCCCGCGTTCATGCGTAGGTTCCTTTCATGGTGGCGACGAACAGGTCGGCGATGCTGGGCTTGTGCAGTTCGCCGAGCGCGGCGAGGCGCGCCTGATCGATGCCGTCGAACAGAAATACCGACTTTCCGAAGATCTGCCGCTCGCTGAGCGGCTTGAGCGCGCGCGCTGCGTCGGCCTTGTCCGGCGCGACCATCACCTCGGCATAGCGCTCGCCGACCGCGTCCATGCTCGCGTCGAGCACGATGCGGCCGTCCTTGATGAACACGAGGTCGGTCAGGATGCGTTCGACTTCCTCGATCTGGTGCGTCGTGACGAGAATCGTCTTTTCGTGATCGAAGTAGTCGTTGAGCAGGCTTTCGTAGAATTCCTTGCGATACAGGATGTCCAGGCCGAGCGTCGGCTCGTCGAGGACGAGCAGCCTGGCGTCGATTGCCATGACCAGGGCCAGGTGCAGCTGCACGATCATGCCTTTCGAGAGCTCGCGTACGCGCTGCGTGTGCTTGATCTTCGTCCGGGCCAGGAACGCTTCGCATTTTTCCCGCGAGAAGCGCGGATGCACGCCGGCGACGAAATCGACCGCTTCGCCGACCCGCAGCCAGCGCGGCAGCACCGCCACGTCGGCGATGAAGCAGACCTGCTGCATCAGTTCGGTGCGATGCGAGCGCGGATCGAGGCCGAGCACGGACAGTTCGCCGTCGAACTCGGTCAGACCGAGGATCGCGCGCAGCGCGGTGGTCTTGCCGGCGCCGTTCGGTCCGATCAGGCCGACGATGCGGCCCGGAGCGATCTGCAGGTTGACGTTGTCGAGGGCGACCGTCGCGCCGTAGCGCTTGCTCAAGCCCCGCGCGCTGACGATCGGTGCGGCGTTCTTCACGTCTGCGTGATTCATGCCTGGGTTCGCGGCGCTCATGACGCGGCTCCGTTCTTCGGCTGCGACAACAGATCCTTCAAGTCCAGGCCCAGCCGCTCGAGGCGATCGCGCAGCAGCGGCCATTCCTCGCGCAGGAAGCGTTCACGTTCCGAGTGCAGCAGTGCGTTGCGAGCGCCTTCAGCGACATACATACCGAGTCCCCGTCGTTTTTCCACCAGTTGATCGTCGACCAGTTCCTGATACGCCTTGGATACGGTAATCGGATTCAGTTGAAAATCCGCCGCAACCTGGCGCACCGAGGGAAGCGCGTCGCCCTGTTTCAGGACACCATCCAGGATCATCGCCACGACGCGGTCGCGCAGCTGGCGGTAGATCGGAGCATTGTCGTTCCAGGTAATGGTCATTGCTTCATTCCTTGCCCACGCGCGGCAACAGCTTGCCGAACGAGTAGTACGGCATGTCGAGACGCAGGGCCGGCAGCGCGGCCCCGCCGCGTTCGTCGGCAACGTCGGCCCGGCTATGCGCGGCGACGGCCTTGGCAAGCGCCGGAGCGCGCGTCGCAACGTGTGCGGCGGCGGCGCGGACGTTGACCGTGGCCAGGGTTACGATGGGCGGGGCGGCGGGGGCTTGCGCCGCCGGAACGGCGATGCCGGCCAGTGGCGCCGCTTGCACGGTCGACTCGCGCAGGGTGGTGCTCAGCAGGATGCCGAGGCTCACGATGCCGAGGTAGACGATGCGGAAAGTCACAGCTCGCATGTACATGGGTTTCTCCGAAACAGGGTGCGCTGTAGTTCTAGTGTTGTAGGTAAGTATAACACCTAGTCGAAACTTGTCAACACTCCGCCGGAAAAAAGTTTTCCGGAGACGGCGTGACGGGCTATAAAGCCAGAAAATTCAAATAATTGGACCGATCAGCGCGGTGCCGTTCGAGGCGCGGCAGCAGCGTTCCGGCGGGCCGTGACCCGCTGTGCAGCGGGCCGGAACGTCATCCGTGCGGTCGAATCAGGCCCAGCGACTCGAGTTTCAGCACGATTCGCTGCACCGCCTCGTCCGGGCTGATGTCGCTGGTGTCGATGCGCAGTTCGGCATCTTCCGGGACCTCGTACGGATCGCTGACGCCGGTGAATTCCTTGAGCTTGCCGGCGCGGGCCAGCGCATACAGCCCCTTGCGATCCCGCGTCTCGCAGATGCCGATCGGAGTGGAAACGTATACTTCGACGAACATGCCGTATTGCTCGATCATCTCGCGCACTTCGCGGCGCGCGTGGTGATACGGGGCGATCGGCGCGCAAATGGCGACGCCGCCGTTCTTGGTGATCTCGCTGGCGACGAAACCGATGCGCTGCACGTTGAGGTTGCGGTGCTCCTTCGAGAAGCCGAGTTCGCTCGACAGGTGCTTGCGCACGACATCGCCGTCGAGCAGCGTGACCGGGCGCGAGCCGAGCTCGAGCAGGCGCACCAGCAGCGCATTGGCGAGCGTCGACTTGCCCGATCCGGACAGGCCGGTGAAGAACACGGTGAAGCCTTGCTTGTGCCGCGGCGGATGCGTGTGGCGCAGTTCCTCGATGACTTCGGGATAGGTGAACCAGTCCGGGATCTCGAGGCCTTCATGCAGGCGCCGGCGCAGTTCGGTGCCGGAAATGTTCAGTACGGTTTCGCCGGGCTGCACTTCGTCGGCCGGCACGTACTGTGCGCGTTCCTGCACGAACACCATTTCCTGGAACGGCACCATCGTGATGCCGAGCTCGTCCTGGTGCCGGCGCACGAGTTCCTGGGCGTCGTACGGGCCGTAGAACGGCTTGCCGTCCGAGCCCTTGCCCGGACCGGCATGATCGCGGCCGACGATGAAGTGCGTGCAGCCGTAGTTCTTGCGGATGATCGCGTGCCACAGCGCCTCGCGCGGGCCGCCCATGCGCATTGCCAGCGGCAGCAGACTCAGCATCGTGGTCTGCTCGGGATAGTGATGGGTCAGCTTCTCGTAGCAGCGCACCCGCGTGTAATGATCGATATCGCCGGGTTTGGTCATGCCGACGCTCGGGTGGATCAGCAGGTTCGCCTCGGCGATCTGCGCGGCGCGGAACGTCAGCTCGAGATGGGCACGATGCATCGGATTGCGTGTCTGGAACGCAACGATGCGCTGCCAGCCGAGCTTCTCGAACTGCGTGCGCGTCTCGCGCGGGGTCAGGCGCAGGTGGCGGAAGTCGTAGTGCCGCGGCGGCTCCAGGCCGCGCAGCTTGCCGCCGAGATAGACCGGGTGGGTCTTGTTGAGCAGCGCGTTCGCGCCGCTATGCAGGGCGTCCGTGGTGCCGAACACGCTGCGCGCCTCGAGTTCGCGGTCCGGTTCCCAGCTCTCGGCGACGTCGAGCACGGCCAGGATCACGCCTTCCGGGTCGCGCAGCGCGATGCTCTTGGCGTCGCCGACCTTGGCGACGAATTCATGGGTCACGTCGAGCGTGACCGGCATCGGCCACACAGCACCGGAGGCCAGGCGCATCTCGGCGCAGACGCGGTCGTAGTCGGCGCGGACCATGAAGCCGTCGAGCGGCGAGAAGCCGCCGCACAGGATCAGTTCGAGGTCGCACAGCTGACGCGGCGTCAGGTCCCAGGCCGGCAGTTGTGCCGCTTCGCGCTTCAGCGCAATGCGCTCGGCGGCCTGGTGGGGAATGAGGTTGACGAGATGGCCGCCATGCGGCGTGATCAGCTGCGACATCGATTAGGATCCGGAAAGACGAGGGGTAGGGCAGGGCAAGCCGCCAATTATACGACAGCGCGCGACGCCGAGCCGCCGCCGGATATGACAGCACAGGCTATCGATATTCAGGACGCGGCGGCTTGGGACGCAGCCGCCTGCTCGAGTTCGCCCTGCGCCTGCAGCCACTCGTCCTCGAGCGTGCGCAGCTCGGCGGCGAGCGCACTGGCCACACGCGTGGTCTCGGCTACCGTGGCGGTAGCCGCGGTCTCGTAGAACGCCGGATCCGCGAGCTCTTTTTCGGCCTGACGCAGCCGGCCGGTCAGGTCGTCGATGCGCTTCTCCAGACGCTGGATGGTCTGGCGCAGCGCCGCGGAGCGCGCGCGCTGGCTGGCGCGATCGCGACGCTGGTCGCGCCGATTGCCGCTACCCGGCGCCGCGGCCGTCGACGCGCCGGACTCGTTGGCATTGCTGCGTTGCAGGTTGCGTGCGTACTCGTCGAGATCGCCGCTGTAGTCGTCGACGCGGCCATTGCCGACCAGCAGCAGGGTCTCGCAACACGCGCGGATCAGCGCACGATCGTGCGAGACCAGGACCAGTGCGCCGGAGAAATCATTCAGCGCCTCGGTCAGGCCTTCGCGCATGTCGAGATCGAGGTGATTGGTCGGTTCGTCGAGCAGCAGCAGATTCGGCCGCTGATAGACGGTCAGGGCCAGGCACAAGCGGGCCTTCTCGCCGCCGGAGAACGGTTCGACCCGGCTCAGCGCACGCTCGCCGTCGAAGCCGAAGCCGCCGAGAAAATCGCGTGCCGCCTGCTCGCCGAGCTTGCCGTCGAGGCGCTTGAGGTGATCGACCGGCGTTGCGCTCGCGTCGAGCTGTTCGAGCTGGTGCTGGGCGAAATAGCCGATCTTCAGGTCCCTGGCGGCGATGCGTTCGCCGGCGAGCGGCGCGATCGATCCGGCCAGCAGCTTGATGAACGTCGATTTGCCGGCGCCGTTGGCGCCGAGCAGTGCGATGCGGTCGCCCGGCGACAGGCTCAGCTTGACGTTGTCGATGACGTGGCGTTCACCGTAGCCGGCCGCGATCTCGTCGAGGCGCAGCAGCGGCACCGGCAACGCCGCCGGTTCGCGGAATTCGAAACGGATCGGCGATGCGGCGCGGATCGGTGCGATTTCGACCATGCGTTCGAGCGCCTTGATCCGGCTCTGCGCCTGGCGCGCCTTGCTCGCCTTGGCGCGGAAGCGATCGACGAAATGCTGCAGGTGGGCGCGCTCGCGCCGCTGCTTTTCCAGCATCGACTGCTGCTGCAGCAGGCGTTCGCTGCGCTTGCGCTCGAACGCACTGAGGTTGCCGGAGAACAGCTCGATGCCGCGGTCGGCGATGCTCAGCACGTGGGTCGCGACGGCGTCGAGAAACTCGCGGTCGTGCGAGATCAGCAGCAGCGTGCCGGTGTAGCGGCGCAGCCAGTCCTCGAGCCAGATCACCGCGTCGAGATCGAGGTGGTTGGTCGGTTCGTCGAGCAGCAGCAGGTCGGACCGGCACATCAGCGCCTGAGCCAGGTTCAGGCGCATGCGCCAGCCGCCGGAGAACTCGGCGATCGGCCGCGTTTCGTCGGCGCTGGAGAAGCCGAGGCCGTGCAGCAGCGCGCCGGCGCGCGCCCGCGCGGCATAGCCGCCGATCACATGCAGGCGCTCATGCAGCGTCGCGATGCGCATCGCGTCGTGCGCGGCTTCGGCCTCTTCCAACGCGCGCTCGATGCTGCGCAGCTCGATGTCGCCGTCGAGCACGTACTCGATGGCCATGATGCGCAATGCCGGAACTTCCTGGCGCACATAGGCCAGCGCCCAGTCGCGGGGACGTTCGAAGTTGCCGCCATCCGGGCTCAGTTCGCCGACGACCATGGCGAGCAGGCTCGATTTGCCGGCGCCATTGCGCCCGCTGATGCCCACGCGCCAGCCGGCGTGCAGGGCCAGGTCGACATTTTCGAACAACAGCAGGGGGCCGCGCCGCAGCGCGAGGTTTTCAAAACGCAGCATGGGCGAAGTTTAGCCGGTTGTGGGCGACGCGTTGCAGGTTGTCTGCAGCGCGACCGGGCCAGTCTTGCCGTTTCCTGACGAAAAAACGGCAGCCGACGATGCGGCAACGGCGGGCCGCGACTCCCACCAGCCCGGAAGTTTCCGCGGCTCCCCCGGGGAACCTGCGGCCCTCCGAGGAGTCCAAGCTTGAAGTTTGCCTTCCCCACAGGCTGCCGCCACAATACGCAGCCCCGTTCGAACCCGGTCTTCGCGCGTCGCGCGCAGGTCTGCAGGCCGGCAGGCATTCACCGCTGATTACCCACAATTGGAGCACACATGAATCAGTTTTTGCGCAAAACCCTGACCGCTGCGGCGATCTCCATGGCGCTGGCGTCGGCGGGACCGGCGTTCGCGGAAGAAAAGCCAGCTGCTCCGGCCGCCAAGCCTGCAGCAGCCGCTCCGATGGGAGCGCCGGGCGCACAGGCTGCGCCGGCCGTCGACACCAAGGCGCTCGACGCGAAGTTCAAGAGCGAGAAAGAGAAGTACAGCTACATGGTCGGCATGGACGTGGCGCGCAGCCTCGGCCAGATCAAGGAAGAGATCGACGTCGCCACCGTCGTGCAGGCGCTGCAGGCTTCGCTGAAGGGCGACAAGACCACGCTCACCGACGCCGAAGCGATGGCCGTGCGCCAGGACTTCATGCGCAAGCTGCAGGGCAAGCAGGCGGCGAAGATGAAGGAAGACGCCGACAAGAACGAGAAGGAAGGCGAGGCATTCCTGGCCAAGAACAAGGACAAGGCCGGCGTCAAGGTCACCGCGTCGGGCCTGCAGTACGAAGTCGTCAAGCAGGGCACCGGTCCGAAGCCGAAGGCGACCGACGTGGTCAAGGTCGACTACACCGGCACCAAGATCGACGGCACCAAGTTCGACAGTTCGGTCGATCGCGGCCAGCCGGCGACGTTCGCGCTGAACCAGGTCGTTCCGGGCTGGACCGAAGGCCTGCAGCTGATGCCGACCGGTTCGCAGTACAAGTTCTACGTCCCGTCGAAGCTGGCCTACGGCGAACGCGGCCCGGGTCCGATCGGCCCGAACGCGACCCTGATTTTCGACGTCAAGCTGATCAGCATCGAGCCGCCCGCGGCCGAAGCCAAGCCGGGCGCGCCGCCGAAGATCGTGCCGGGCAGCAAGCCGGCCGAGCAGCCGAAGAAAGACAAGGATTGAGGTTCGAGCCTCATTCGAGGAAAAGGCGCGGACTATTCCGCGCCTTTTTTCTTTGCGGCGCCTGAAAATGGCCTTGCCGGCTCGCCGCCACTACAATAGCGAGTTCCTGCGGCAACGGTCTTCCTGATGCGTATCACAATCTTCGGAACGGGCTATGTCGGCCTGGTAACCGGTGCCTGTCTCGCCGAAGTCGGCAATGACGTGGTCTGCGTCGACGTCGACGCGGCCAAGATCGCACGCCTCGAGGCCGGCGAGATTCCGATCTTCGAGCCGGGCCTCGACGAACTCGTGGCCGCCAACCGCAAGACCGGCCGCCTGCAGTTCACCACCGATGCGGTTCCGGCCATCGAGCATGCTGCATTGCTGTTCATCGCCGTCGGCACGCCGCCGGACGAAGACGGCAGCGCCGATCTGTCGCACGTGCTGACCGTCGCCCGCACGATCGGCCGCAACATCACCCGCTATTCGGTCATCGTCAACAAGTCGACCGTGCCGGTCGGCACCGCCGCGCGTGTGCAGCAGGCCATCGCTGCCGAGCTCGCCGCACGTACTGTCGAGGTGCCGTTCGACGTCGTGTCGAATCCCGAATTCCTCAAGGAAGGCGATGCAGTCAAGGACTGCATGCGGCCGGACCGCATCGTCGTCGGCGCGAGCAGCGCGCGGGCAATCGAGATGCTCAAGACGCTGTACGCGCCGTTCAACCGCAACCACGAGCGTCTGGTTCTGATGGATGTGTGCTCGGCCGAACTGACCAAATACGCAGCCAATGCCATGCTCGCGACGAAGATCAGCTTCATGAACGAGATGGCCAACATTGCCGAACGTGTCGGTGCTGACATCGAACTGGTGCGCCACGGGATCGGTTCCGATCCGCGCATCGGCTATTCGTTCATCTATCCGGGCGCCGGCTACGGCGGCTCGTGCTTTCCGAAAGATGTGCGGGCACTTGAATACACGGCCCGCCAGCACGGTTATGCAGCGCGCCTGCTGACCGCCGTCGAAGCGGTCAACGACGACCAGAAAGGCAAGCTGTTCGAACTGATCGAGCGCCACTTCGCCGGCCAGCTGCGCGGCAAGACGTTCGCCGTCTGGGGTCTGGCGTTCAAGCCGAACACCGACGACATGCGCGAAGCATCGAGCCGCCGTCTGCTGCAGCAGCTCTGGGACGCCGGCGCGAACGTACGCGCCTACGATCCCGAAGCGCAGGCCGAGGCGGGCCGGATCTATGCCGGGCGCGCCGATCTGGTCCTGTGCGCCGATGCGCAGTCCGCATTGCAGGATGCCGATGCGCTGGTCGTCGTTACCGAATGGAAAGCGTTCTGGAGCGCCGATCTGGCGCGCATCCGCGCGGCGCTGAAGACGCCGGTGATCTTCGATGGCCGCAACATCTATGAACCCGCGGCTGTCGAGGGCGCCGGCATTGCCTATTACGGCATCGGCCGCGGCCGCAGCGTCCTTCCGCTTTCCGGCTGAGCAGGCGATAACGTGGCTGCCCCAGCGACGTTTGACCTGAGCCTCGAGCGGGCGCGCATCGCGGTGGTCGGCCTCGGTTATGTCGGCCTGCCGCTGGCGGCAGCGCTCGGGCGCGAATTGCCGACGCTCGGGTTCGACATCGACGCGCAGCGTGTGGCCCAGCTCGAAGGCGGCAGCGATCTCACCGGCGAGGTCGAGCCGGCCGAACTGGCAGCCGCAACGAAGCTGCGCTTCAGCGCCGATGCGGCCGCCCTGGCCGAAGCGAATGTCTACATCGTCGCGGTGCCGACGCCGGTCACGCCGCACAAGTGGCCGGATCTGGGACCGCTGATCGCCGCCAGCGAGATGGTCGGCAGGATGATGCCGCCCGGCGCACTGGTCATCTACGAATCGACCGTGTATCCGGGCGCCACCGAGGAGAGCTGCATCCCCGCCCTCGAACGCGCATCGGGCAGGCAGGCGAACCGCGACTTCTTCTGCGGCTACAGTCCCGAACGCGTCAATCCCGGCGACAAGTCGCGGCGCCTCGCTGACATCGTCAAGGTGACGTCGGGATCGACGCCGGAAGTCGCCGACTTCGTCGACGCGCTATACCGCCGCA
>Ga0068860_100005742_pt1 | contig 12515 bp, 11 predicted proteins | sample KBSSwiS32_FD_66597 | JGI IMG/M metagenome (GOLD analysis project Ga0068860, IMG submission 66597) | Switchgrass rhizosphere microbial communities from Kellogg Biological Station, Michigan, USA - KBS Switchgrass S3-2 | ecosystem: Host-associated > Plants > Roots > Rhizosphere > Soil ... | reverse complement strand
CGGTGACCGGTCCGGGGTCGAAGTGGTTCGTCGATTACCTGCGGCCTACGTTCACGCTGGTCGCGTTCGGCGCGGGCGTCGACGCCGAGATCGCGGCGATGCTCCAGCGCGACCCGATACGCTGCCGCGTGCTGCACGTCGCCACCGATCCGGTCGATGCGCACGCCGACAGCCAGGTCGCAGTCGCCGACACCTCCGGACTGCTCGCCAAGCGCTACGACGCACAGCCGGGCACCTGCTACCTGTTCCGCCCGGATCAGCACGTCTGCGCGCGCTGGCGCAGCTTCGATCTCGACGAGGTGCGCAGCGCGATCGCCCGCGCGACCGCGAACCCGTGAGGCGCAACGCATCGAAGGCAATCGATACCATGACGACGCTCAACACCGAACCCAACATCGCCTCGCCCGACGATTTCTACGACGAGCTGATCGCGCTGCATCGCGATCTGACCGACGAGCAGAGCGCGCTCGTCAACGCGCGATTGATCCTGCTGCTCGCCAATCACATCGGCGACGCCGAAGTGCTACGCGCCGCAATGAACGCTGCCCGCGGCGAGCTCGCGTCGAAATAGGCTGCGCGACCCGAGTGCTCCTACCGCCGACCCCAGGTTTCGCTGCGCTCAACCTGGGCTACTCACGCTTCCCCTGAAAAGGACTTGCCGATGAACTACCAGAACATCCTCGTCGAAACCCGCGACCGCGTCGGCTTGATCCGCCTGAATCGCCCGCAACGCATGAACGCGTTGAGCGACGCTCTCAACGCCGAGTTGTCGCAGGCGCTCGCCGCATTCGATGCAGACCCCGGCATCGGCGCGATCGTCATCACCGGCAACGACAAGGCGTTCGCCGCCGGCGCCGACATCGGCGCGATGGCCGAATGGGATTATCAGAAGGTCTATCTCGACAACTACATCACCAACGGCTGGGAAGCGGTGCGTACGACGCGCAAGCCGGTGATCGCCGCGGTCGCGGGCTACGCGCTGGGCGGCGGTTGCGAGCTCGCGATGATGTGCGACCTGATCGTCGCCGCCGACTCGGCGAAGTTCGGGCAGCCGGAAGTCACGATCGGAACGATGCCCGGGGCCGGCGGCACGCAGCGTTTGCCCCGCGCGGTCGGCAAGGCGAAGGCGATGGACTGGTGCCTGACCGGCCGGATGATCGACGCTGCCGAAGCCGAGCGATCCGGACTGGTTTCGCGCGTCGTGCCGGCAGCCGCGTTGGAAGACGAAGCGTTGGCGGTGGCCGCGAAAATTGCCGGATTCTCGCTGCCGGTGATCCTGAAGATCAAGGAATCGATCAATTTCGCGTACGAATCGACGCTCGCGCAGGGCGTGCACTTCGAGCGGCGCGAATTCCACGCGACGTTCGCGCTCGACGACCAGAAGGAAGGGATGCGCGCGTTCGTCGCAAAGCGCAAGCCCGCGTTCAAGCACCGCTGAGGCGGGAAGGCGAATCCAATGCTGCCGATACTCCCGTTGCGCCGTTGCGGGCTCGCGATCGCGCTCGCGGCGCTCGTCGTCGCCGGCTGCGCCTCGACGTCGATTCGCTCGGCGTGGTTCGACACCAGCTACAACGGCGGCGCCATGAAGAAGATCCTGGTCATTGGCGCGCGCGGTCCGATCGCCGACCAGCGGGTATTCGAGGACATCTTCGCGCAGAAGCTGCAGGCCGCCGGCGTGAACGGCGTTCCGGGCTACCTGGTAATGCCCGTCAACGTGCCGCCCGGCGATCCCGCGTGGAACGCCGCGATCGAAGCTTCCGGCGCCGACGGCCTGCTGGCGGTGCGCCTGCTCGGCGTGGACACGCGCACGCAGGTCTGGACGACGATGGCGCCGGGTCCGATGCTGTGGGGCCCGTATGGGGGGTGGTGGGGTCCGGGGACCTACGGGGGGCCGACGGTCACGCAATACGAGATCGCGTCGGTCGAGACGAATCTATGGGACATCAAGTCGCGCCGGTTGATCTGGGCCGCCACCACCGACACGTTCAATCCGGCGTCGGTGGCCCAGGAGACACCGGGCTTCGCCGGCGTGATCCTCGCCCAGCTCGCGGCGCGGGGCTTGATCGCGGCACCTCCCAAGTGATCGCGACCGTCAGGCCTTCGCGACGAACAGCGGCGAGCGCCAGATCCGCAGCCGATCGAGCCAGAAGAGCGCGAGCGTCGCGAGCGTGCCCAGTCCGTAGACGACACTGCGGCGAAAGTTGATGCTCGACGACTCCTCGGAATAGCGGCAGGGCACCGGGATGTCGCCGAGGCGGTAGCCCAGGCGCACCGCCTGCACCAGGAACTGGCTGTCGAAGACGAAGTCGTCCGAGTTGCGCTCGAACGGAATCCGCTCGAGCACCTCGCGCCGGATGACGCGAAAGCCGGAGTGAAAGTCGCCGAGATTCTGGCCGAGCAAAAGGTTCTCCGTCACCGTCAGCAGCCGGTTCGACAGGTATTTGTAATAGGGCATGCCGCCGCGCATCGCCTCGGCGCGCGAGCGGATGCGGTTGCCGAGCACGACGTCGCAGTTGCCGAGCTCGATGATGCTGACCGCGGCCGGAATCGCCCGGCTGTCGTACTGGTAGTCCGGATGGATCATCACGACGATGTCGCACCCGCGCGCGAGCGCCTCGCGGTAGCAGGTTTTCTGGTTCGCGCCGTAGCCGCGATTCTCGGGGTGGACGAAGACGGTGAGTCCCATTTCGCGCGCGAGCGCGACGGTTCGATCCGCGCTGCCGTCGTCGACCAGGATGACCTCGTCGACGCAACCCGGTGGCATGTCGGCGAGTGTTGCCGCTAGCGTGAGCTCGGCGTTGTACGCCGGCATGACCGCGACGATCCGGGGACGACGCTGCGCGGTGTGGGTCACGGTGGGTATGTGGCGGCAGATCGAAAACGGGCGCGCCATCATAGCAACACCATTGCGCTGGCGGCCCGCGCGCGATCGGCCCTTGGTATCCTCGCGCCATGGGGCAGCGCAAGCGAACGAAACTCACATCCAAGGCGCGGCCTCAGAGCGCACTCGCGACGCAGGGTAGCGCCGCGCGTTCCGTCGATCGCCCGAGCCCGACCGCGCCGTCGGTCGAGGACGCGCCGGAGAAACGGGCTCTCTGGACGCGGTTCTGGTTTCAGGCGTCGCTCCTTGCCGCGCTGGCTTTCGCGCTCTACGCCAACACGCTCGGGCACGGCTACGCGTTCGACGACGGCGTCGTGATCACAGAGAACGCCTACGTCCAGCAGGGCTTCGCCGGGATCGGGCGGATCCTGACGCGCGATGCATTCGACAGCTACTTCAGGCAACAACGGGTCAGCGATCAGCAGTTGTCGGGAGGGAGGTACCGCCCGTTGTCGCTCGTGATGTTCGCGGTCGAGCAATCCTGGTTCGGCGACAACGCGAGCGTACGACACTGGATCAACGTTCTCCTCTACGCCGCGACGGCCGTCGCGCTGCTGTGGCTCCTGCGCACGCAGCTGCTGCGCGACGCCGCCTGGTCGTTCGTCGCGACGCTGCTGTTCGTCGTTCACCCGATCCACACCGAGGCGGTCGCGAACATCAAGGGGCGCGACGAGATCCTCTCGTTCCTGTTCATCGTGTTGACGCTCGCGTTCGCGCTGCGCTACGACGAGCGCAAGCGGATGCGCGATCTCGCGCTGGCGCTCGGCTGCTGCTTCCTTGCCTTCCTGTCGAAGGAGTACGCGCTCGCGCTCCTTGCGCTCCTGCCGATCGCGTTCTTCGTCGTCCGTCGCCGCGGCGTGCTCGCATCCTTGCTTGCCACCGCGCCTTACTTCGCGGTGACCGTCGTCTACATTGCCATCCGCCTCGCGGCGGTCGGATTCCATTCGGTCGCGTCCAACGAGGTGCTCAGCAACCCGTACGTGTATGCGACTCCCGTGGAAGCGCTGGCCACGAAGCTCGCCGTGTTGCTGAGCTACTTACGCTTGCTGATCTTTCCGTTCCCGCTTTCGAGCGACTACTCGTACCGGCAGACGCCGTACGTCGACTTCGCGAGCCCCTGGCCGTGGATCTCGCTCGCGTTGCACATCGGCCTGGTCGCCTGGGGCGCGTGGCTTGTCATTCGTCGCGACGTGCGCGGATTTGCGGTGTTCTTCTACCTGGCAATGCTTGCGCTCGTCAGCAATCTTGTCGTCGACATCGGCGCGTTCATGGGCGAGCGCCTCGCCTTCCACGCATCGCTCGGGTTCGTGCTTATCGTCGCGTGGGTGCTCTGCGCGATTCCGCGTCGCATTGGTATCGCGCATGCACGTGCGGGTCGAATCGCTGTGGGCGCCGTGGGTGCGGGCGTTGCCGGCATCGCGATCGCGGCGACTGCGATGACAGTCGATCGAAACCGCGACTGGAAGGATGACTACACGCTGTTCACGCACGACGTTCTCGTTTCTCCGGAGAGTGCGCTGCTCAACGGCAACGCCGGCCTTCACTACCTCAGAGCGGCGGAACGCCCCGAGAACGCGCCGCGCAAGCCGGAGCTGCTCGCGAGCGCGATCGACTACCTGCAGCGGGCGATCCGGATTCATCCGCGGTTCGAGAATGCGCACGTCAACCTGGGAACCGCGTTCTTCAACCTCGATCGGCTCGACGATGCCGAGCGCGAATGGCTTCTCGCGGGCACGCTGCGCAAGAACGATCCCATGGTGGAACGCAATCTCAAGGCGCTCGCCAACGCGTACCTGCGCAAGGGCCTCGACGTCGGCGCGGACGGCGATTTTGCGCAAGCGCTCCAGTGGTTCGAGAAAGCGGTGCGCTTCGATCCATCGCGATCGGTGCACTGGACCAACCTCGGCAAGGCGCACTATTGGCTGAAGGACCTCGACCGCGCGCGCGAAGCATTTCAGCGCGCGCTTGCCCTCGAGCCAGGAAGCCGGGACGCGCTCGCGGGCCTCGCCGCGACGGGCGGCAAGGCACCTTGACCGCTTCGGGAAGCGTGCGCAACCGCGTGCGTCGAATCCTGCTCGGGTGGCCGTTGCACGCGGCGCTGTCGCTCGCGCTGATTTTCTGGCTCGTCTCGGACCTGGACTGGACGACCGTGAAGCGCACGCTGCTCGCGGCAGACAGGCTGCTCGTCGCCGCGGCATTCGCGGCACTTGGGCCGATTCCCCTGCTTGCGGCGGAGCGCTGGCGCCATGCCAGCGCGGCCCTGGGCATCGAGCTGTCGCGTCGATTCTTCGTGCGCGCAACGTACGCTGCGTTGTTCGCGGGGCAATTCCTGCCCGCGGGCGTTGGCCCGGACGCGGTTCGCTTCACGTTGCTGTGGCGCCAGCGCGTGGCGCTCGGCGGCGCTATTCAGTCGATCGCGATCGACCGGATCTGCGGCGTGGGTGCGTTGCTCGTCCTGGTGTATGCCGGATTGCCATTTGCCATGGACCTGTTGCCGGCGGGCTCGACGCTGCCGATCGCCGCAGCCAGCGCGCTGCTGATCGTCGGCTTCGGGACGCTGTGGCTCCTCGATCGTTGGCCGCTTCCCGCCGCTTGGCGTCGCGGGCGCCTGGGCCGCATCCTGTCGCTGATCTCGGAAGTGCGCGCAGCGATCGTCTCGCCGCACACGGCGATCGCGCTCGCGTTCGCCGTGTCGCTGCACCTGCTCGCCATCCTCGCGGTGACGGTCCTCGCGCGGGCTTTCGGTTACGAGTTGCGCTTCCGTGAGCTGGTGACGGTGACGGCTGCGGCGATCCTGGTCAGCATGCTGCCGATTTCCTTCAACGGTTGGGGCTTGCGCGAAGGGGCGATGATGCTCGGGCTGTCGCTGCTGGCGGTGCCCCGCGACGTCGCGCTGATGATCTCCCTGCTGTATGGCGTCGGCAGTGCGTTGTGGTCGTTGCCGGGAAGCCTGCTATGGCGCCGGCTGGCGATTGCACGAGGCGCGTAGCCCGGGTTGAGCGGCAGCGCAACCCGGGACCGCCGGTCGGCGCGTTCATTGCCCCGGGTTTCGCTGGCGCTCAACCCCGGCTACTGGCGTGTCGTCGTGAAGCGCATCATGCCGCCGCCGCCCAGCGTCAGCGTGAGGTCGGGGCCGTTCATTCCTTGCGCGGTCACGGCGCCCAGCTCGCGCAGGAACTCGGTGTCGCGCGAGCCCGGCGGACACAGCATCTTCGTCAGCGCGACCGCGCCGAACTTCATCTGGCCTCCCGTCAGCAGATACGACGCCGAGCCACGATTGCAATCGGCGCGCACCTCGACCAAGCCGCCGGGCCTGAACATCAACGCGTAACGGTCCGCCGCCTCCGGCACGATCCGATCGCCATTGCTCATCTGCGTGCCTTGCCAGGTCCAGACGGTGTTCGTCAGCAGCGAATCGCCGGGCGCAGCCATGGGCGGCGGCGGCGCGTTGATCGAACCGGGCATGATCGGCGTGCCGCTTTCGGTGGCGGCGCAGCCGGCGAGTGCGATCGAAAGCGCGATGGGTGCGAACAAGCGAACCTGCGGCATCGTGATCCCCATTCGAATGGCGAATGAATTCGGCGGCGCTTCAGGCACGCGGCGGATGCCCGCCGAGCGCAGCGGTGATGGCCGCGGCGGCATCGCGCACGCGCGGACCGAGCTCGGCTGCGCGCGCCGGTGTGAGGCGCGACGCGGGACCGGCGAGCGAAATCGCCGCCCACGGATTGCCGTTCTCGTCCCAGATCGCGGCGGCGACGCAGCGCAGTCCCAACGCATGCTCCTCGTCGTCGATCGCGTAGCCGCGCATCCGTGTGGCAGCCAACTCCGCCTCCAGCGCATCGACGCTGGTCAGCGTGCGCTCGGTGTAGCGATCGAGTCCGCGCTTGCCGATCGTCGCGGCAAGCGGCGCATCAGCCAGCGCCGCGAGCATCGCCTTGCCGACGCCCGACGCGTGCAGCGGGGCGCGCGCGCCGAGCTTCGCCGACATGCGCATCAACTCGCGGCTTTGCACTTGCTCGACGAACACGGCCTCGCCGTCGTCGATGACCGCGAGATTCGCGGTCTCGCCCGATTGCTCCATCAGCCGTTTCAGGTGCGCGTACGCCTGCACGACCAGATTGCGGTGGTCGAGGAAAGCCACACCGACGCGAAAGGCCCGCAGCCCGACCAGCCATTCGCCGCCGCCGTTCTGTTGCACGTAGCCCGCTTGCTCGAGCGTTGCGAGCAGCCGGTGCGCCGTCGGCACGGGCAAGCCGAGCGTCGCCGCGAGCGCTGTCAGCGTCGCGCCGCCGTCGGTGGCGGCCAGCGCTTCGAGCACCGCAAGGCCGCGCGACAGCGCTTGCGTGTGCGCGGCGCCCGTGCCGTTGTCGTGGCGTCGTTTCGGCGGTGTTCGGCCGTGGATCCGCGAACGCCCGCGCGTGGACGGGGTGAGCGATTTGAGCTTGGGGGGCATGGCGATATCTTTGTAGCTCCAGTGTACCCGGCGCTCACCACAGGCGGATGACGCACCACGCGAGCGCCGCGATCACGATCGCCGTCCAGGCGACCAGCGCGTAGTCCGAAGGTCGCCGCGGACGCGGAAGCAGATCGGCATCGCGCATTGCCTGCGGAAAAGGCCGCGGCGGCACCGGCACGATTTGCGGTTCCGGCGGAAGGCGCGTCCGATATTCGGCCGGGCTGTCGACCGGGGCGTCGCCGAATGCGCGCGACGATGGAATCTGTGGGATGCGAATCCAGACGACGCTCTCGGCGTCTTCAGCGACGAGTTGCGCGAGGCGGCCGCGGGTCGCGCCCGCATCCGGAGACGGCCCCGCCTTCGCGAGCGCAAGCATCCGCGCGCCGACCTCCTCGAAGGCGGCACCCGGCATCAGCCGCGTCTGGTCGGTACTCAAATAGTCGTACAGCGAGCGCCCTTTCGCGAGCGAGCGCTTGGAGGCCACGAGCCACGGGAAGGCGAGGGCGGCGAGCACCGGCGCGGCCGGTGCGCGCGGCGGAGCATCGCCGCCGACGGCGCGCAGCGCGTCGACGCTGATGCCGGTGCAGTTCATCGTCGAGTGCTCGAAGACGAGCTGGTGCCGATAGAACTGCTGGTAGAAGCGATTGAGCCCGCCTTGCAGCAGCCCCGCGGCGCGATCGCTTCGCAGCGTCATCGCCAGAAGGTACGACGGGCGGTAGTACGCCTGGCCGGCGTTCAGGTCGGCGAGGTAGTTGTCGAGCGGGACCGGCGCGGCGATGATGCCCTTCTCGCTCTCGAAATCGAGCGGGTAGAAGTTGCTGGCCAGCCAATCGCCGATCGCGCCGTCTTCCTCGATCCGGCCGGTGACGAGCGCGAAGTGACCGCCGTGCGCCTCGTCGTCGTCGCCTTGCGCGCCGTTCAGCATGATCGCGAGCACCGCGCGGCCCGGCGCGAGCGTCGGGGCATTGCCGCCGGCGTCGCGCCGCCACAGCGTGCGCGTCTCGAACGGTGCGCGCGCGCCTCCCTGCGGAGCCTCGCGAAACAGTGCGCGCAACGCGGCGGGAAGCGCAGCGCCGTTCGCAAGCGGAGCGAAGCGCGGATTGCGCTCGAGCGCAAAGTCTTCGGGCCAGAGCGTGCGCGCAATGAACTGCGCACCGTCGGCGCGACCCCGAACCTTGAGCGTGCGCGCGGCGAAGAATTCGGCCGACGATCGATCGAAGTACGAGCGATTCAGCGGATGCTTCGGCACGAGTGCCAGCGGCCTCGCGGCACCCGACCCGAATCGAATGGACGTCGCGTTCGCGTCGACGCGGGCGCCGGTCGCGAGGTCGGGCGCGGCGACCCAGACGAGCGGCGGCAACGCCGGCGGCCGATCGACGTCAACGGTGCCCGCCCAACGGAGGACATCGTCGTAGGCCCTGACGCCGTGCGCGTACGACGCGACCGAATCGGGGACGATCGGTATCGCGATCGTCTCGTCGCGGAAATACCAGCGGCCCGGCGACGCTCCGGCGCTCGCGCGATCGGCCAGGCGAAACGCCGACGCCGGATACAGTCCGAAGCTGCGGCCGGAGGCGAGTGCCGACGCCGGGCCGTCGCCGCGCGCAATCACTGCACGGCGATCGTCGACGGACCGGAGACGAAATCGCCGATCACCGCTGCCCGATCGAAGCCCTCGCGCTCGAAGACCGCGAACACGTCTTTCGTCGCTTCGGGGGCGCAGGCGACGAGCAGCCCGCCGGAGGTCTGCGGATCGGTCAGCACCGCGCGCTCGAACTCGCCGATGGCGCCGCTGAGCGAAACCTCGTTGCTCACTGCCGCCCAGTTGCGCGCCGAGGCGCCGGTGACTAGGCCGGCGCTGGCGAGCGCCAGCACGCCCGGGTGCAGCGGCACGCGCGAGAAATCGATGCGCGCGCCGACGCGCGACGCGCGGCAAACGCCGTGCAGATGCCCGAGCAGCCCAAAGCCGGTGACGTCGGTCAGCGCGTGCACGCCGGGCATCGGCGCGAACGAAATGCCCGGCGTATTGAGTTGCGTCGTGCTGGCGAGCAAGGTCTTGTAGCCGGCCTCGGGCAACTTGCCCTTCTTGAGCGCCGCGCTGTAGATGCCCACGCCGAGCGGTTTGCCGAGCACGAGCTTGTCGCCGGGACGCGCGCCGGCGTTGCGCTTGACGTGCGCCGGATCGACGAGCCCGATGACGACGAGACCGTAGATCGGCTCGACCGAATCGATCGAGTGGCCGCCCACGATCGGGATGCCGGCCTTGGCGCAGACCGCTTCGCCGCCGCCCAGCACTTGCTTGATCGCGTCGACCGGCAGCTTGTCGACCGGCATTCCGACGAGCGCGAGCGCGAACAGCGGCGTGCCTCCCATTGCGTAGACGTCGGAGATCGCGTTGGTGGCGGCGATCGCGCCGAAGTCGAACGGGTCGTCGACGATCGGCATGAAGAAATCGGTGGTGGCGATGATCGCCTGGTCGGCATTGATCCGCCATACCGCGGCATCGTCTGCCGTTTCGTTGCCGACCATCAGGTCCTTGGGGATCATCCCGAAGCCCGTCTTGGCGATGATCTGCTGCAGCAGCGCCGGCGCGATCTTGCAGCCGCAGCCCCCACCGTGACTGAACTGGGTTAGCCGAAGGGGTGGAGTAGTCACGTCGTTCATCGGGGTATTTGCCTTGGCGGTGAATGCGCTTTCCGCGCAGGATTGGAGTGCATATCGGCGTCGGACGCAAGAGTCATGCAAGAAATCCGGCGAACTCCGCCAATTCGCCACAGTCCTATGTCGAACCTGCGCCGCATGGGCCGTTTGCCTTTCCTCCCGGCGCGCGCAGGCGTAGCATCGCGGCAGCGTAACCCCCATCGCCCGGACGGTGCACCGCCCGCGCGGACGAAGGGCGCCCCGCGTCGTTTGGAGGACCCGTATTGAAGCCGACGGACATCGGACACCCCGACTACTTCCACAAGGTCGTCGATTGTCAGTGGGCGTGTCCTGCGCACACTCCCGTTCCCGAGTACATTCGCCTGATTGCCGCCGGTCGTTACGGCGACGCCTATCTCGTCAACTGGTACTCGAACGTCTTCCCCGGCATCCTCGGCCGCACCTGCGACCGGCCGTGCGAGCCGGCGTGCCGGCGCGGGCGGGTCGAGGAGGGCGGTGACGCGAAGGCGAAGCCCGAGCCGGTGGCGATCTGCCGGCTGAAACGGGTCGCCGCCGACTACAAGGAAGACATCCGCGATCGGCTGCCGAGGCCCGCGGCGCAGAAGAACGGCAAGCGCGTCGCGCTGATCGGCGCCGGCCCGGCGTCGCTGACGGTCGCGCGCGATCTCGCGCCGCTCGGCTACGAATGCGTGATTTTCGACAGCGACGCGCGCGCCGGCGGGATGATCCGCAGCCAGATCCCGAAATTCCGGCTGCCCGAATCGGTGATCGACGAAGAGGTAGGCTACATCCTCGATCTCGGCATGGAGTTTCGCGGCGGCCGCGCGATCTCCAGCATGAAGGCGCTGCTGGCCGAAGGCTTCGATGCGGTGTTCGTCGGCAGCGGTGCACCGCGTGGGCGCGACCTCGACGTGCCCGGACGCAAGGAAGCCGCGGCCAACATTCACATCGGCATCGACTGGCTCGCCAGCGTCTCGTTCGGCCACGTCGACAAGATCGGCCGCCGCGTGGTCGTGCTGGGCGGCGGCAACACGGCGATGGACTGCTGCCGCAGCTCGCGGCGCCTCGGCGGCGAGGAGGTGAACGTCGTCGTGCGCTCGGGCTTCGACGAGATGAAGGCCTCGCCGTGGGAGAAGGAAGACGCGATGCACGAGGGCATCCCGATCCACAACTTCCTCGTGCCGAAGGAAGTGACGCACGAGCGCGGCAAGCTGACCGGCGTCACGTTCGAAAAAGTGGCCGCGCAAAAGGACGCGAAGGGCCGGCGCGTGCTGAAGCCGACCGGCGAGCCCGACGTGCATTTCCCCTGCGACGACGTGCTGGTGGCGATCGGGCAGGAGAACGCGTTCCCGTGGATCGAGCGCGGGATCGGCATCGAGTTCGACGAATGGGACATGCCGATCGTCGACAAGAAGACGATGGCGGCGACGCTGCCGGGCGTGTTCTTCGGCGGCGACGCCGCATTCGGGCCGAAGAACATCATCTGGGCGGTCGCGCACGGCCACGACGCCGCGATCTCGATCGACCTCCATTGCCGCGGCGAGCCGATCGACAAGCGCCCGCCGCCGCACGTGACGCTCGCGTCGCAGAAGATGGGCATCCACGAGTGGAGCTACGACAACGCGATCGCCACCGACCAGCGCTTCCGCGTTCCGCTGAAGGAAACCACACTCGCGCTGAAGAGCATCAAGATCGAAGTGGAGCTTGGATTCGATCCCAAGCTCGCCGTGGCCGAGGCGCAGCGCTGTCTGAATTGCGACGTGCAGACGGTTTTCAGCGACAAGCTGTGCATCGAATGCGACGCGTGCGTCGACATCTGCCCGATGGACTGCATCACGTTCACCGACAACGGCGAGGAAGCCGACCTCCGCCAGCGGTTGCGGGCGCCGGCGCGCGACCTGACGCAGGATCTCTACGTGTCCGCCGCGCTCAAGACCGGCCGGATCATGGCCAAGGATGAAGACGTCTGCCTGCATTGCGGGCTCTGCGCCGAGCGCTGTCCCACCGGCGCGTGGGACATGCAGAAGTTCCTGCTCGACATGGCGCACGCCGACGATCGCTGCCGCGCGTACCACGGCACCGCGCAGGTCGGAGCCGCGGCGATCGGCGTCGCCGGAGAGTAATCGATGAAACCCCGGATCAACGATTTTGTCGTCAAGTTCTCGAACGTCAACGGTTCGGGATCGGCGTCGGCGAACTCGCTGTTCGCGCGCGCGATCCTGCGGATGGGCGTGCCGGTGGCCGCGCGCAACATCTTCCCGTCGAACATCCAGGGGCTGCCGACGTGGTACGAGGTGCGCATCGTCGAGGCCGGCTGGCGCGGGCGCCGCGGCGGCATCGACCTGATGGTCGCGATGAATCCCGAGACGTGGACGCAGGACGTCGCCGAGATCGAGTCGGGCGGCTACCTGTTCTACGATTCGTCGAAGCCGCTGCCGGCCTCGAAGTTCCGCGACGACGTCACGGCGATCGGCATGCCGATCACCGCGATCTGCAACGCCGAGTACTCGGACGCGC
>Ga0068860_100005739_pt1 | contig 12518 bp, 12 predicted proteins | sample KBSSwiS32_FD_66597 | JGI IMG/M metagenome (GOLD analysis project Ga0068860, IMG submission 66597) | Switchgrass rhizosphere microbial communities from Kellogg Biological Station, Michigan, USA - KBS Switchgrass S3-2 | ecosystem: Host-associated > Plants > Roots > Rhizosphere > Soil ... | reverse complement strand
GATACCGGCCTCAGCCCGGCAGAAACGCCGTATGCCCCGTGGCCGCATCGGTGAGCGTCTCCACCGGCGCGCGGTAGAGGTCTTCGAGCCTTTCGCGGGTGAGCACGGCGCCCACAGCGCCTTCGGCGATGCGCTCGCCCGCACGCAGGAGATAGGCGCGGTCGGCTGCGCGCAATGCATGGTTCGGGTCGTGGGTGGTGAACAGGACGCCGTGACCGGCGCCGGCGAGCGCGCGGATTTCGCGCATGACCTTGCCTTGGTTGCCGAAATCGAGGCTCGCGGTCGGCTCGTCGAGCACGACGAACTGCGGCTCCTGTGCCAAAGCGCGCGCCAGCAGGACGAGCTGGCGTTCGCCCCCGGAGATCATCGTATAGGGCCGCGGCGCAAGCTGCGCGATCCCGAACTGCTCGAGCACACGCGCTGCCACCATCCGATCATGCGCGGACGGCCGGCTGAAGAGATTGCCATGTGCGGTACGTCCCATCAGCACCACGGTCTCGACGGTGAAGGAAAAGGTCGGCACATGCGCCTGCGGCACATAGGCGATGAGCCTTGCGCGCTCGCCGATCGAGATGCGGGCCAGCGAGCGACCGCCGATCATGACCTCGCCGGCTTGCGGCGTGAGGATGCCGAGCAGTGTCTTGAGCAGCGTGGTCTTGCCACCACCATTCGGACCCAGCAGCGCCAGCACCTCGCCCGTCGCGAGCGCCACGTTGAGGTCGCGCCCGACCACGTGATCGCTGTAGCCGATGGTGAGGTCCCGACCGGCGAGGGTCATGACCACGTCCGTTGCATGCCGGCCAGCAGCCAGATGAAGAATGGCGTACCGATGACGGCGGTGAGGATGCCAAGCGGAATCTCGATCGGCGCAGCCGTGCGCGCGAGCGTATCAATGAACAGCAGGTAGCCGCCGCCGAGCAGCGCCGCGGTCGGGACGAGCCGGGGGAAATCGGGACCGACGAGCGCGCGGGCAAGATGCGGCACCACCAGGCCGACCCAACCGATGATGCCCGAGGTTGCGACGCTGGCCGAGGTCACCAGCGTGGCGGCGAGGACGATCGTGATGCGAAGCGGGCCGGTCGCAACGCCGAGCGTGCGGGCCTCGTCCTCCGGCAGCGACATCACGTTCAACCGCCATCGCAGCGCCACGAGCACGACGGTGCCGAGCGCCACCGGACCAGCGAGCGGCAGCAGATCGGAGGCGGTGGTGGCGGCGAGACTCCCGAGCAGCCAGAAGGTCATCGCCGGAAGCTGGTTGTAGGGATCGGCGAGATACTTCACCAGCCCGATGCCGGCGCCGAGCAGCGCCCCAACGACGACGCCGGTAAGCACCAGGACCAGGATCGGATCGCGCGACTGCAGCAGCGAGCCGATGACATAGACCGCGGCGACCGCGACCAGCCCGCCGACGAACGCAAGGCTCTCGATACCGATGACGCCGAGCGAGAAATAAATGCCGAGCACGGCGCCGAGGGCCGCCCCGGAGGAGGCGCCAAGAATGTCGGGGGAGACGAGCGGATTGCGAAACAGGCCCTGGAATGCGGTGCCGGCCACCGCGAGTGCGGCTCCCACCATCACGGCGGCGAGCACCCGCGGCCCGCGCACCAGCAGCACGACGTTCTCGACCGCGGCCGGCGCCGTGCTCGGCCGCCCGGTGACGCGGGAGAGCAGCACATCGGCAAGCTCGGCGAGCGTCACCGGGTAGCGCCCGACCGTGAAGGCGACGACGAGCCCGAGCGCCAGCACGCCAAGCGCGATGATGAGTCCCGGGAGGAATCCGCGAGTCATGAGTGCCAGCCACCGTGTCTCATGTCATCATGCGCCAGACCGGAGCCAGTAAACACCGGCGTGTCATCATGAGTATGGAACGTTGTTACTGAATATACATTCTCGCCAGCGCTATTGGGGGCACGCTCTACATCGGTGTGACCAACAACCTGGTGCGGCGGGTCTACGAACATAAAATGGGTCTCGCAGATGGCTTCACGAAAAAATATCACGTTCATCGGTTGGTCTATTTCGAACAATACAGCGACGTTGCGGCTGCAAACCTCCGCGAAAAGCGTCTCAAGAGATGGAATCGGGCATGGAAAGTTCGGCTCATTGAGGAGCTGAATCCGAATTGGGACGACCTCTATCCACAAATTGCCCAACCGTAGCTGGTTGTCATTCCGGCCGAAGCGAGCACAGCGAGCGAGAGCCGGAATCCAGTAAACACAGAACCCGGCAATTTAAGCTGCCCTCCAACCGCAACGCAGGCGTTTACTGGATGCCCGCTTTCGCGGGCATGACAGAGGTCGCACGGTACAGCAGAATGCGCCGGGATTTTCATCCTTCAATCACGCCCGGCCAGCACGCGGTCGATCTGCGCATCGCTGGGCGTGACGTGATAGAAGCGCGTGTAGAATTCGCGCGTCAGCGTTCGCAGATCCTCCGGAAACAGATCGGGATACAGAATCTTTCCCAGCCACCACAGCCCGATCAGGCGGTTGACCGACGGAGGGAAATCGACCCACCCGAACGGCAGCTTGGGCGAGAGATGCACACGCCGCGCGCGCACGGCCGCGACCGGCGCCCAGGCCGGATCGCTCAAGACGCTCGCGGCGAAATCCTGGTCGATGGTGACGATGATGTCCGGATTCCACAGCAGCACCTGCTCGATCGAGACATTGGCGAGGCCGCCGCGCGTGCCCCCGGCGACGTTGCGTGCGACCAGCTCGATCGTCTCCACGTTGATCGAACCGCCGAGTCCGGTCTCGAGCCCGCGCGGCCCGCGGGCGTAGTAGACGCGCGGCCGCTGCTCGAGCGCAATCGTATCCACGCGTTGGGTGATGGTCTTGATCGTGCCCTCGGCGCTACTGGCCAGGGCCTCGCCCTGCTCGCGCCGTCCGATCAACGCCCCTAGTGTGCGGTAGGCGAGCGGAATGCCGTCGAAACGGCCGTCGAGCAGCGCATAGGGAACGCCGGTCTGCTGCTGTACGCGATCAGCGAGCGAGACATAGGTCGGGTTCACGCTGCCGACGTCGAGAATGAGATCGGGCTTGAGCGCGAGCACGACTTCGAGATTGGCGGTATTGCCGCGCCCGGTGATACGGCCCACTTCGGGCCGTGTGCCGACGTCGGGCAGGAGGAATTCGCGCTCCTCCGGCCGGTTGGCGCGCGGCCAGCCGATCAGAAGCTCGGGCGCGAGCGTGTAGAGAAAGATCGCCGCCGGAGGGCCGGCGGGAAACACGCGCTCGACCCGCTCTGGCACCGGTACGGGACGGCCAGCGCCGTCGGTGACGGTTGCGGCGCGGACGGCATGCGGGGCGAGGATCGCGGCCGAGAGTCCAGCGATCAGTGCGCGGCGATCGAGGTTCATCCGATGTGAGCCCTCGTCGACGCCGGGGCAGCGATCTTCATGGCGTTCTCCTATGGCGGCAGCAGGGGAGCTGCGAAGCCATACCTTGCCAGCGCACGCTGACCGTTCAGCGACAAGATGAACATGGCGAATTGATAAGCCTGCGGTGACGCGCGGGTCACCACCGTCAGCCCGTAGTCGGCACCCACCGCGAGCTCGTCGGGGAGGGCAACGATCTGCTGGCCGGCATTTTGCTTCTGCGCCTCGAGTGCACCGGTGCAATAGGTGAGAAAGATGTCGGCTTTGCCTTCGGCGACCAGCAGACCATAGATCGTGCGTCCCGGCGGGGCCGTCGGTGCGTTAGGCTCTCCGGTCAGCTGCAGCGCCTTCTTCTGCAACGCTTCGTACGCGCCGGGCTTGACCTTGTCGGCCTTGCGGAAAGTTTCCCACGCGTAATCACCGGAAGGGTCCGCGCGCGGTGTCGAGGCGCCCAGTTTGACATTGGAGTCGAGCATACGGTCGAGCAGCATCGCCGGCTCGACGGCAAGTCCCGGCCGGACCAGCGCGCAAAGCCGGTTGCGGGCGAACAGCACAACGGGGCCGCTCTTTCCCGCTGCCGCCAGCGCCTGCGGGTGCTCCATATTCGCGGAGGCAAACACCTCCGCGCGCGTTCCGCCCGCGATCTCATCCTTCAGTGTGCCGGAAGGCCCGTATCTGGCCTCGACCTTTTGTCCTGATGCCGCCTCGAACGCGCTCGCCACCTCGCTCAAGGCGCTGCGCAGGCTGCCGGCGGCATGCAAGAGCACCGGCTCTGACGCCTTTGCGGATGTATCCATGGCAACAAGGATGATACCGGCTGATAGCGCCAGCCCCAAGCACACACACCACCTCGGCCTTGCAGCAGGGCCAAGCGAGCCAAAGGCGGTGGCGATTGCTGAGTCGTTTGTTGGCGCGGACGACGACAGCCGACTGCGCGGGCGCGGCATCACGCCCCCGGCACCGTGGCATTGGAGAAGAACAACTGCTCTCCATTGACCTTGTAGTCCGCGATCGCCTTCTGGCCTTCGGGCGAGACCAGCCAGTCGATGAAGGCCTGGCCGAGCTCCTTCTTCACGTGCGGATGCTTGTCCGGGCTCACCAGCATGACGCCGTATTGGTTGAACAAGCGCTTGTCGCCAGCAACGAGGATGTCGAGATCCCCGCGGTTCTTGAACGAGAGCCAGGTGCCACGATCGGCAAGAACGTAGGCATTCGAGGCTGACGCGGTATTGAGTGCGGCACCCATGCCCTGGCCGATCTCCTTGTACCAGGGCCCCTTGTCCTTGCCGATGTCGATGCCTGCGGCCTTCCAGAGCTCAAGCTCGGCGGCATGCGTTCCCGACCGGTCGCCGCGGGAGATGAAGGGTGCGTCCTTGGCCTTGATGGCCTTCAATGCCTCGGTGACGTCGCTCATGTTCTTGATCCCGGCGGGGTCGCTCTTGGGGCCGACCAGGATGAAGTCGTTGTACATCACCGGGAAGCGTTTCACGCCGGCGCCGTCGGCGATGAATTTCTCCTCCTGCGGCTTGGCATGGACGAACAGCACATCGGCATCGCCGCGCCGGCCGGTGTCGAGGGCCTGGCCGGTGCCCTGCGCCACCACCTTCACGTCGATGCCGGTCTTGGCCTTGAACAGCGGCAGGATATGGCCGAACAGGCCGGAGTCCTGCGTCGACGTCGTGGAGGCGACGACGATCGACTTGTCCTGCGCATGCACCGGCGAGGTCGCGAGCATGGCGATGGTCGCGGCTAGAACGAACAGGCGGCGGGTCGGCATCATGTTCTTCTCCTTGTTTCGTACAGCCCTAGAGAGAGCGGTCAAACGAGAAGCTCGCCGGTGATGAATCGGCGGGCGTCCTCGCTCCGGGGAGCGCAAAAGAAGGCGTCGGCCGGGCCGCTCTCGATCACGCGGCCGCGATGCAGGAGGACGATCTCGCCGGCGAGTCGCTTGGCCTCGTGCAGATCGTGCGTCGACATCACTACTTTGATGCCGCGCGCGACGACCGCGCGGATGACATCTTCGATCGCTTTGGTCGCAGCCGGGTCGAGGCTTGCAGTCGGCTCGTCGAGCAGTAGGACTTGCGGCTCCTTGGCCAATGCGCGCGCGAGCGCAAGGCGATGCTGCTCACCGCCGGAGAGCTTCCGTGCCGGACGATCGCTGAGCCCATCGAGGCCGACGAGCGCGCAGAGCTCGCCGGCGCGTGCCTTGCGTTTCGCGCGCGGCACGCCGGCGGCCGCCAGCGCATGACGGATGTTGCCGCCGGCGCTGCGACGAAGCATCGTCGGGCGCTGGAACACCATGGCGCGATGGGTCGGTGCCACGTCCTCCCGGCCGCCCCAGGTCACGCGTCCGTGCGTGGGCGGCACCAAGCCCATGATGAGCCGCAGGAGGGTGGTCTTGCCGGCGCCGTTCGGTCCGATCAGGACCGTGGGCGATCCGGCCGCAAGCACAAGCGAGATCCGCTCGACGATCGTCACGCCGCCGGCGACGAAGCTCACGTCCTCGAGCACGATCGGCAGATCGGTGACGGGCGCGCGCATGGTCATCCCGCAAATCGTTCGCCGGCGCGCCGCAGGCCCCAGGCCGCGGCGTTCACCAGGATGACGATGGCGACCAGCACCACGCCAAGCCCGATCGCGAGCGGCAGGTCGCCCTTCGAGGTCTCGAGTGCGATCGCGGTGGTCATGGTGCGGGTGAAGCCGTCGATATTGCCGCCCACGATCAGGATGGCGCCGACCTCCGCGGCCGCGCGACCGAAGCCTGCGAGCAGCGCGGTGACCAGGCTGAAGCGGCCGTCCCAGATCAGGGTCGCGATGCGCGCGAGCGGGCCGACATCCATGGCCGCGAGCTCGTCGCGGTACTCGGTCCACAAGTCCTCGATGGTTTGCCGCGTCAGCGCGGCGATGATCGGCGCGACGAGGATGGTCTGGGCGATGATCATCGCCTGCGGCGTGAACAGCAGGCCCCATGATCCGAGTGGGCCCGAACGCGACAGCAGGAGATAGACAGCGAGCCCCACGACGACGGGCGGCAACCCCATCAGCGCATTGAGAACGACGATCACCACCTCGCGGCCGGCAAAGCGCGTAAGCGCGACGCCGGCCCCCAGAGGCACGCCGATGAGTCCGCCCAGGATGACGGCCGCGAAGCTGACGAGGAGCGACAATCGGATGATCGCCAGCAGGGTTGGATCGGCCGTGAGCAGCAGTTGCAGCGCCGAAACGTTGTTCGGCATGAGCATCCCTCATTGGATGAGACATGTTGCATTTCGACCCAAAATGGTCAATTTTGGTAGCTGGTTCATAAATATTCATAGCAGTGCATATGCCAGACCTGCTGACGACTGACGAGGCGGCGGCCTATCTCCGCCTCTCCGAGCGCAAGCTGTATGAGCTGGTGGCCAATGGCGCCGTCCCGTGCACCAAGGTCACGGGCAAATGGCTGTTTCCAAGAGCCGCGCTCGACCGCTGGCTGGTGGCGGGTCTGGTCCTGCCTGCCCTCGCCCAGGCGCCGGCGCCCCCGATCGTCGGAGGGAGCCACGATCCGCTGTTGGAATGGGCGCTGCGCGAGAGCGGCTCGGGGTTGGCAAGCCTGCCCGAGGGGAGCGAGGCCGGCTTGCGCCGGCTCGCGCGCGGGGAGATCACGGCCGCGGCGATCCATGTCCACCGGCTCGACGGCGATGACGAGGCGGCGAATCTCGATGCCGTTGCCGATGCACCGGGCCTTCACGACGTCGTCGTGATCGCCTGTGCCCGCCGCGAGCAAGGCCTCGTTCTGGCGCCGGGCAACCCGTTGCAGTTGCGCGACGTCGCCGGCGTCGCCGCGCGGCGGGCGCGTCTGGCGCTGCGGCCGCAGGGCGCCGGCGCGCAGCTCCTCCTGCTTGCCCTTCTTGCCCGCGCCGGCCTGGCGTTCGATGCGCTGGCATTGGTCAAGCCGGTCTGTCCGACCGGCGCCGACATCGCCCAGGCGGTGCGCTCCGGCCGCGCTGACTGCGGCATCGCGACCCGCGCGGTCGCGCAGGCGGCCGGTCTCGATTTCGTGCCGTTGACATGGGAGCGCTTTGACCTGGCGCTGCACCAGCGCGACTATTTTCGGCCGGGCTTGCAGACGCTGTTCAAATTCGTCCGCACAGCGGCGTTCCGCGACCGTGCCGCCGAGCTCGCCGGCTATGACGTGAGCGAGGCGGGCGACGTGCGCGCGCTCAATTGAGGCGGAACCGGCTTGGCGCGGCGGGTCGCCCCGTGCGGCGCCGCGGGTTGTCACTGCACCCCGCGTCGTTATATTGCCGGCGCCGCACCGTTCCCGGAGGGATGGCCGAGTGGCTGAAGGCGCTCGCTTGGAAAGCGTGTATACGGGAAACCGTATCGTGGGTTCGAATCCCACTCCCTCCGCCAGCTGCGCGATCTTGCCGCGCCTTCAACAACTCTGGCCGGGAGAAAATGGGCGTCCTGTCGCGCTACGAGGTGACGCTCGAGCGGAGCCTCTACAAGGCGCTTCATGAGCTTCGACGCCTGCAAGCCGCGCGCGACGGACAAGCCGTCCCGCTTCCAGAGGCGGTGGACGTGGATATCTCCATCTCGACGCGGGACGAGGGGCATCAACTAGCTCGTCGCCAGCCTTGGAGGGCATGATAATGAACGTCGAACTGCAGATCAACAACAGCACGAATCCCAACGCGCAATTCGTCTCATGGGCTCCGTCTCCATGCCGGATCCGCGTGACCAACCCGGCGGGCGCCGCGGGGCCGAATGCGTCGGTCAAGCTCTCCAGCACATCGGCGACGAACGGTGGCTCGGTCGGATTTCGCAGCGGCACCACGGGAGCGTTCGCTCCCACGCTCACGCTGACGCTCCCGGTGAACGGCACCAGCGTCTCGTTCTTCACCGCCGGCAAATTCGGCCAGCCCAGCACCAACGAAGGCGACGTCAGGATCGAAGCGCGCGTCGGCAATACCATGGTCGGCGCGGCCAAGGTCATGGTGCGCATCCGCAAGAACGCCAACGCCCTGATGCCGGGCGAGCGCGATCGCTTCGTCGCGGCGTTCGCCAAGCTCAACAATCAGGGGCTCGGGCGGTATGTCGACTTCCGCAACATGCACATCGGTGCGGGCCTGCAGCAGGCGCACGGCGCAGCCGGGTTCCTGCCGTGGCATCGCACCTACATACTCGATCTTGAGCGCGAGCTTCAGGCGATCGACCCGAGCGTCGCGCTGCCGTACTGGCGCTTCGACCAGGCCGCCCCGAATATCTTCAAGCCCGAGTTCATGGGCGTGTCCGACAACCTCGGCACCGTCTCGTTCGCCAACAACAATCCGCTGCAGTTCTGGAAGACGGACGGCCAGCCGGGGGTCAATCGCCGGCCGCTTTTCAATATCGCGGGCGCACCGCCAAACCCGATCAGCGAGGCGGCGACCTTGGCGCTGGGAACCAATTTCTCGCAGTTCCGCACCATGGAGGGCAATCCGCACGGATCGGCACACACCAGCTTTGGCGGCTTCATCTCCAGCACGTCGACCGCCCCGAGGGACCCGCTGTTCTTCCTGCTCCATTGCAATGTCGACCGGCTGTGGGCGAAGTGGCAGCGCCAGAACAGCCGCTTCAATCCGGCGGTCGTCGCCTCGTTCAACAACAACAATGCAAGCCCGGTCGGGCACAGGCTGCAGGACAGCCTGTGGCCCTGGAACGGCCTGACCGGCGGCCCACGCCCGCCGACGGCGCCGGGCGGAACGCTGGCCCCGTCGCCGATCGTCGCGGCGCCGGGACTGTCGCCGTTCGTAAAGGACATGCTGGACTACCACGGTGTGATCAGTCCTGCGTCGAACATGGGGTTCGACTATGATGACGTTCAGCTGTAACGCGCCTTGCGCGAGGAGATGAAACAATGGCCAAGAAGCTGAAAACTGCGAAGCGGACGGCGAAGAAGGTCTCGTCACGGGCTGCGATGTCGGTCGCGACGAACGTCGACAAGACCGCGAAGCAACGGGTCGCCGCCATCACCTCGGCGCCTCTCGCGGTGGTCGAAAGCGACAAGGACATGCAGGCGATGCTCGCCGTGCTCGGCAACACGGACGAACCCATCGCGGTGAGGCTTGCGGCGCTCCAGGCGCTGCAGGCCGCGAGTTTCAGCGTGGTGGCATTCGAGTCCGGCCGCGGCGATTACGTCGCGACCTTGCGCAAGGTGGCGACCGATCCGGATCCGGAGCTGCGTCAGCGCGTGCTCGGCATCCTGATGCGCGACAAGGACGGCTTTGCGCAGAAGAAGCTTCTGGACGGCCTGAAGGATCCCGCCAAAGCCCTGGTTCCGCCCGAGAAGGCGCTGCAGCTTTTGAGCTACGACGTCCACACCGACGCCTACGAGATCGCGCGCGACATCGTCAAGAAGCCGCCGAACGACGACGCCAAGCGCGAGGCGCTGCGGCTTCTTGCGGCCGACGCCAAGGCGGCGCCGATCTTCGAGAAGGTGCTGCGCGACAAGAAGGAGTTGCGCGCGAACCGGCAGATTGCGGCCGCGGCGCTGCATTCTCTCGACCCCGGCAAGCTGCAGCAGCAAGCGCGCAAGATCCTGCTCGACAAGTCGGACTATGACGACATCAAGGCCACCAGCCTGGTCGCGCTGCAGCAGTTCGGCGACGACGAGGCGCTTGGAAAAGACAAGGCGCTGCTGAAAAGCGTCAAAGGGTTCAGCGGCGGCAAGACGCAGGCGAAATACAAGCAGACGGCCCGGCAGTTCCTGAGCAAGTACAGCCCGTAGGGCTGCGGCCAATGCCGGGCGCCACGACCGAGCGAGTGCTATCCGAGCCGCAGTTCGCGGCGCTGGTCGACGCGCTCGCCGCCGATCCGGAACGGCGCAAGGAACTCGTCGGCCTCTTGCGCGAGGATCATCCGCACTACCGCCAGCGCGGAGCGGCCACGATCGTCCGGATGCGCGGGTGGGTTCTGCTCGCCATCGCACGCGGCGAGGTCGCGGACGACGCGCTGATCTTCATCCTTGAGGAACTGGACACCGGCGTCGATCCCTATCTGGTCGCGGCCGCGGCACGAGCGCTGCGCTCCGTCCCGCGTCCAACTGCGGCGCTTGCTCCGTTCGTGATGCGCGCGCTCGGCAACATTCGCTATCGCGACGAGCCGATCGCGTTCGAGAATTACGGCGAATACGCAGTGTCGCCCACGGGCACGAGCGCCGTCAGCGAACTGCTCGTAACGCTCCGGTGGCTCGGCCCTCACGCGCGCGGCATTTTGCCCGAACTTGAGCCGCTGCGCGCGCCGAACGGCGGGCTGCCGAGGAAGCTGCGGATTGATGTCGAGCGAGCCGTGCAGGCAATCCGCGGCCCCGCTCCGGGAGATGAACATGGCACACACTCATGCTGCGGAACAACGTCGAACGGCGTGAAAAGCATATCGTCATGGCCGTCAAATTCCCGTCGCAGCACTGAGCGGATCGAGTCGATCACGCTTCAGGATCACAAGGGCGAGCTGATTACCTTCAAGGAATTCTTCCAAGGCCAGCCTTCCATTGTCGTCTTTTTCTATACTCGCTGCGACAATCCGATGAAATGCTCGCTGACGGTTGCGAAGCTTGCGCGCGTCCAGAAATTATTGGAGGCACAGGGCATGGTCGACCGCGTACACACCGCGGCAATTACCTACGATCCCGCGTTTGACCTCCCCGAACGTCTTCGCATCTATGGACAAGATAGAGGCGTTCGAATGGACGCCGGTCATCGAATGCTAAGGGTGATTGAGGACAACGACGTCCTTCGCAGACACTTCGAGCTTGGAGTCAACTTCATCGAATCTCTGGTGAACCGGCACCGCATCGAGGTTTACATCCTTGACGCAGAGGGTCGGATTGCGGGTTCCTTCGAACGTATTCACTGGGATGAGGGGCAAGTTGTGACTCGTGCGGTCGAGATGTTGAAGGAAAAAGAGTGTGGTAGCCGTATTCAAGCGTAACGTGGCGATTGATCGATGTCCGCTAATAATCCTTTTTCAACAGCATCGGTCAAAATGCGAAGAACTCGCATTGAGCATATGTCGGCCGGTCTACCCCCGATAACCGACGTTACTCGGCGCGATTGGGATCAAATGGCTTTGCTTGGCGAAAGCATCGGCGTTGCAAGCGAAGGAATCAAAGAAACAGTCAGCAATTAAATCCCACGTAAAACCAGTCACTTGGGAAATTGAATGGCGGAATCGGCGGTTTTGCTGACCCTAATGATTTAGGAAAATCGGAAGCAACTTTGGGCGGCTACGGAAGCGGCTGGCAGGGTTCGAAAAAGGCAACGGTTGAGGGCTCACTCGTCCTGACCGCATCAGCTTTGGTGCGCAAGAAGGCGCTCGTGCCTGGTGCCCAGACGGCGGGCTCGTGGGGCTGGACCTATGAGGGGGAGGACGGTCCGCACGCCACCATACGGTACGAGGCAGACCTCCGCGACACCGACAATGCATGGCTTCGGCTGCACTACCGGGCCAACGGGGAGGCGGTGGACTACAAAGTCCGGCTCGTGACCACGAAGCCGAACTATGGCGGGCACAGGTGGTGGTTCATCTGCCCGATCGTGCGCCGCGACGGCGGTCCGCCGCGACGGGTAGCGAAGCTCTACCTCCCATCAGGCAGCAAGTATTTTGGGAGTCGCGAAGCCTACGCATTGACCTACGCGTCGTGCCAGGAGAGCGGAAAATAAGGCCGCAACGGCGGACAAACCTGAGCGGCCGATCCTGTGGCGATCGCGCGACAGCGCCGAGGATTGACCCGTTTTCCCTCGACAGACTGTTACGCTTCCTCTAGGAATTGTAACAGTCGATCTAAATGGAATGGGGGGAAATCGTGGAAAATCTTCAAGCTCTGCCGGAGTTGCCAACGCCACAAAATGTAACAGTCAGATCGCCCCGGCCTCGGGACTATCTTACGGAGCGCGAGGTCGAGAAGCTGATGGATGCCGCCCGCGCCAACCGGTGGGGCCATCGGGACGCCACGGCGATCCTGCTCGCCTATCGGCACGGCCTGCGCGCCAGCGAACTGGTGGCGTTGCGCTGGGACGACATCAACCTGCAGGCCGGCAAGCTGCACGTGCGCCGCTCCAAGGGCGGGGAAACAAGCGTCCACCCGCTAGGCGCTCGGGAGCTACGTGCCTTGCGC
>Ga0068860_100005734_pt1 | contig 12523 bp, 13 predicted proteins | sample KBSSwiS32_FD_66597 | JGI IMG/M metagenome (GOLD analysis project Ga0068860, IMG submission 66597) | Switchgrass rhizosphere microbial communities from Kellogg Biological Station, Michigan, USA - KBS Switchgrass S3-2 | ecosystem: Host-associated > Plants > Roots > Rhizosphere > Soil ... | reverse complement strand
TGCATTGGATTATTTGGAATGGCTTCGTTCATGGCAGAACAACGTATAAAGGAAATCGGCATCCGGAAAGTACTGGGGGCTTCAGTAATCAATTTGTGGAAATTGCTTACTTGGGATTTTGCGGCATTGGTTTTGGTTTCGTTATTCATCGCGATCCCTGCAGCATATTATTTCATGTCTTCCTGGCTTCAACATTATTCATATCGCGTTAAACTCGACTGGTGGGTCTTCGCGTCAGCAGCTTTTGGTGCGATGCTGATAACAGTCCTGACAGTGAGTTACCAATCGATCCGATCTGCTTTGGCAAATCCTGTGAAGAGCTTAAGAAGCGAATAGCTTGGCCGGTAGACAGTTGGAGAAGGCAGTTTCCCGACTTTTACGCAACTGTCATCCGAGTCTGTCAAACGCCTCTCTCAACCACCTGCCATCTCTCCCGGGCTTGGTACAACTTTCGCATACAGTTACATCTAAAAGTATCTATATGGAATGGTTTGGAAGACGAGAGAGCTCCAACGTTGAAGACCGCCGCGGATTTTCGGGAGGAGGAATTGCCGCAGGCGGCGGAATTATCGGCCTAATCATTTATCTTATATATTCATTCCTGGGAGGCAGCGCTGATGCTCCACCTCCACCTATTTCGCCTCAAACAAATAATACACGACTTAGTCCCGAAGAGCAAAAAGCCGATGATCAAAGAGCATCATTTGTAAAGGTTGTCTTAGCAGACACAGAAGATATATGGGGTGAGATATTTAAGAGAAATGGGAAACAGTATGTTGACCCAACGCTCGTTTTATTTCGGGATGTAGTACAATCCGCCTGTGGAAATGCGAGTGCTGCATCAGGTCCTTTTTATTGTCCGGAAGATAGTAAACTCTATATCGATCTTTCATTTTATCAGGAAATGCAGGACAAACTACATGCGCCGGGAGATTTTGCCATGGCGTACGTGATTGCGCATGAAGTAGGACATCATATTCAAAAATTAAATGGAACGGCTGACAAAGTAAATCGGCTTCGTCAACAATCAGGCGAACGAGAAGCCAATCGTTATTCAGTAATGTTGGAGCTGCACGCGGATTTCCTCGCCGGTGTTTGGGCGCATTATGAAGCGCAAAGAAAAAATATTCTTGACAAAGGTGATATCGAAGAAGCACTCAATGCGGCGAACGCTATTGGTGATGACCGCCTGCAAAAACAATCAACCGGAGTAGTGGTACCAGATGCGTTTACTCACGGTACATCTGCGCAGCGCGTTTATTGGTTTAAGAAAGGATTTGAAACGGGCGACGTAACCCAGGGGAATACATTCGATTCAAATGCTGAGACACAATAAATGTAGACACTTATACGAACGATTTTGAACGTCCTTTTGCGTAATCATGATTCCATTGATTGAATGACAAAGCAAATTTCCGCGACGATTATCTTGACCCCATCCATTCATTTTAACTTTTTTCTCAAGATTCTTTAGTCTTTGACCAGGCCGTTATATATTGCGACAGCAATCCCTACGAAATCCTAACGACTAACTGATCACATGAGTAGAAAATTGATTCCGTACCTGATGGCAGGCATGTTTCTGTCTTTATCGGCATTTCCAAATGCTTCGCAATTTCCCGGATATTATATTTCCAATATTGGTGAGAGCGTTCGCTGTACAATAGATTTTGGCGACTACCTCTGGTCGGCATAGTTTCGAAATTTCCTATCGTCCTCCGTCAGAGCTTGTAACACGAAGTCATGAAAGTTCTTCCAGTAATAGTGCGGTTAGTCAAATTAGTTTTAAAGTTGGTTCAATTAGTGCACAATACTTTTTTGCGTTGTCAGGTACAAAAAAGTAATATTTGTTAAAATTGAGAATAAGCAAACGCACCTCTAAATCTGCTTTTCTCGATCTTGCATGGATGTGAAAACAATCGGATATTTGTTGAATGAGAACGATGAAACAAATCACAATATGCCTGCTACTCGCTATCGGAATTATCCATCACGCGAATGCGCAAAAAGCAGACACAGCAAAAAAAGATAATACACCGAAGGTTTATTTTATCATCACGGCTGGTGAAAAAATTGATGCTTTTTTTGCCGACAAACCTGTGCAGGCTTCAACCATCGAAGAGTTCGATACATATGTGCAAACAAATGTCAAAAGCTTGCGCGATTCATGGGTCATCATAACCGGGAAGCCAAAAACGGGAACCTATGATGCCGTGATGAAAACCCTGAAGCGAAATCGTTTCAAACATATTTCGACGAATATCAAAGAATAACTTTCACTGCATAATGACATAGAAGGTCAATTCTTCATGACCGATTCAAAGATTTGTTGTCTTATCGGACCAACATTATAATAGTCGCCATTAATTAAACCCATGTTTTCACGGTTTATCAAAAGAATGATGGACGTTTGAGATGACGGAATTGCGACGATACTCGTTCCAGTGAATCCTGTATGGCCAAAACTTCCCGCCGGTGCGTTTTTCATATATGAACTGGTGTTGTCCATAACCCATCCAAGTCCGTTTTTAAATTCATCCTTGCTCAAAAACATTTCGATTGTTTTCGCTGATATGAATTGAGTATTTCCAACTTTACCTTTATTCATCAGCATGTCGACTATCTTTTGCAAATCATCCACTGTTGAAAATAATCCGGCGTGACCCGACACACCTTCGTTCGCATACCATGCATTGCCATCATCGACTTCTCCTCTTGATACGTATGTTCGCCATCCGTTCCATGAGTCAGGATCAATATAGTCTATTTTAAAACCAAGTGTGGAGTCATGAACCATTCTGTTTTCATATAGGTTGCCTGGTCCTGTAGCAGCAATCTTTGTAAATTTTTTCGACCGCAATGGATTGTACGTAGTGTGCTCCATACCTAACGGTTTAAAAATATTTTGTTCAACAAATTGCTGTAAAGGCATGCCGGATATTTTTTCAATAATTTCTCCGAGAATGATAAAACCCAAATCGCTGTAATGGCGCCCTGCGCCTACAGGATATTTTAACGGCAGCTCTTCAATCAATTTGTAAGCTTCAAATTTATTTCTGCAGCGATAGTACAATGGATACCATTCGTACAATCCCGCAGTATGCGTAAGTAAATGGCGAATGGTGATGGAGCGCTTATAAGGGTCGTCAAAACCCCCGATATATTTTGCAACGGGATCATCTACTTTAAGAAGACCGCGATCGACAAGCAGCATGATTGAAGTTGTTGTACCAACCACTTTAGTGAGAGACGCGATATCAAATAGATGCTGAACCGACATTTTTTCTGGCGACCTTAATTCCTGGTGATTGAAATCATATTTTTGCGCGTAGCCGTATGCGTTAGTGTAGATGACTTTCCCATTTTGTTTAATTTGAATTACAGCGCCCGGTATCTTATCCCCATAGACCTGGCTTTGCAAAATGCTGTCGATCGTATTGATTAATCTATTCTTTTTGTTAGTGGATTTTTTATCCTGGCTGTTTGACAATAAGGAAATCGTCAACAACCAAACGAGGAGAAACGGGAAACGTTTAGTCATATATTATTATCGAAATGGCTGCTATTGTTTTTTTGTGTTTGTTCGTCGCTGTTGGTAAACTGGCGCGGGATAACTGCTCGACTGCACTCCAACGCTACCTGAGATAGAAAATGTTCCGGCATCATTCACGTACATCAGTCCCATCCGAAATCCTGGATTGATCCCAAGAGAATAAGGATTATACAAATTGCCGGGATAAGATTTATTTGAAGAAGGGTTAATAAACGCGTGATTGAAAGTTGCAAAAGTTGGTGCAAGGTATACGCCTCCAAAAGCGTAGAAGTTATTGCTCAGTTTCCTGTTCAATTGCAGACCGATCGGCGCGGATACAACCGTGGCTGCACCGCCTGGGTAAAAAACTGATCCGGCCGATACGCCCACGTATTTACTGACAAACCATTTTTGGTTGTTGATTCGGCTTTCCCGAATTTGATCGTAATCAGGAAATGGAGTCCACTGAATAAGATTGATACTATTCAATAGCGGAGGCGCATACATTTGAGCTTTTGTGTACAGGCAACTCGTCAATGCAAGAATTCCCAATACAATTCGTACGCTATTTCGACGGGTCTGTGTATGATTTTCGGAAGCCATGATCAGCGGAATTTTGCGTATCACAATTTACGAAATCAAAGTTGTAAGATGTGTTAATATGAAAAAAAGCCTTTCCCGACCCTCCGCCTCAGGCGGAGGGAGCCCGGGACGGGCCTTTTTTATCTCACCACTACTCGCGCCGATTTTGGCTTGCCCGAAAGCACTGGCAAAAATCCGCGAATCCAAAATTCCAATTCACGTTTTCTCGTTTCATTGCTCATATAAGAAGTCATCCATTCTCTATCCTTTGTGAGACCTGTAAAGTCTGTATTTTGGTTAAACAATGAATATCTCCAACGGTAGTGATCATATACAGCCATCACATTAACTGCATATTGTTCCGCGACTTTCCTGTCAAGCAAAATCAACAAATTCTCATCATTTGTTGCACTGGCCTTCGGTCCAAAATTATGTGACCCGAATGCCACAATCGGTTTTTCGCCAAATGGATCAATGACTAATACCTTGCTGTGAATTGTAACAATGCCTGCGCTAATTTCCTTGTACCAAAAAGAAAACTCTTCATTAACTGTCTTTGGAAGAATCGCGTTCCAGTCTGTTTCGATTTTTTGTCCACGATGAAAAAATATTAATGGATTTTTACTGGCGGCGCCTGGATCCTGGTTGATCACTCCATGAATAAATAATTTTGGTTTTCTTTCTTGCAGGTCCTGTATGTAATTAAAGAAAGTTTCAGCTGGACCAGGATTGAACATGAGGAACAAAATTCCTGTTTTCGCATTTTCCATAAGATCTTCGACATCTTTCAGATCGCTGAAATCATGTGTTGGCGCGAACCACACGCGACTGTCGCCGCGATCAAATTTAAATGCAGCTTTGTTGTGTTTGTATAATGCTTCTCCGTAAAGATTTTGATCTTGCTGCACGTCTTTTTTCAAAGCATCCCATTCATCGCGATAAGTCGAGGCGAGATTTGCATCCTGGACCAACATTGCATTATTGACTTGAGAAAACATTCCACCCGGCGTCAGGTTAGTACTTCCGGTCCAAACACGTTCAGGTTTATTATTCCGGGATATCACGATAAACTTATTATGAGCAAAATGCTTTTTTGTAACGTCAACAATCCGGTCAAAAACTTCGACGCCTGCGTTCTTAATTTCTTGCCTTGAATCTTCATTTTTGTCTTCATCTTTTTTCTTGGCGGCTCCATTCGCAAGAATAATATGCGCGCGATTCGAGATCCTGCAAAGCTTGTCAATGACATCTTGTTGATGCAATTCGTATATGGCAGCATGAATAGTTAACGTCGAATCCTTGATCACTTCATCCAGTAATGCGAATAATCGATTGTCGAGAAAACCACCGAGGAAGTCTCGCAGCTTATTATTTTCTCCTCCAATAATTTTTGGCAACGACGTTCCAGGCAATTCGTCGGAGAGATCGTGTTTCATTCTTGAGAAGAACTGTGACGATACAATGCCGCGGTTAAAATAGCAGCTGTACGGAGACGGATTATTTAAAATATCGATTCCCGTTTTTACCTGTACAGGATTTGTCCAGTCCGATGCATTCGATGAATCTTTCGTTAATTTTTCGCCGTCGAAAAGAATCGGAACAACTCTATAGTTTACTGTGTCTCCCTCGCTCACTGAAAAATCCGTCCACACAAATCGTTGAATCGGCCATTCAGTGCTTGGTCTTTGTTCTCCCTTGACGAATTGTTCATCCGCAAATCCAACCCTGTTCATTAGTGCATCAGCTTCAGCATCCGGTTCGTTGTTGAGTTTTTTGTACACTGCGAAACCAATGCAATCTGTAATCGGTTGCTGGTACTGCCAGGCTATGATGACCTGGTCGTTGTTCGAGTAGGCGTTGACAATTGGCTTAGATGTTTTGGTGACTGATTCCAACGTATTCGTTGGCAACAGTGAAACTTTCTTTTTCATATCGCTAGATTTAATTGGTGAGCATACTGAGTACGGCCCTGGCTTTCCGATAGAACTTGTTTGTTTCAGCAAGGCACTATGCATTCAACAGGTATGACTAACGATAATAAAAATGCGGCTGTTCAGTAGAGGATATAAGGTTTAGGCTGATGAGAGATTTGTGTAGGATTTATCAAAAGTAGACACTTATTAGATCGGAATCACAATTCTTTGAGAAAAGTTAATATTAAAGTAACGCCTACATGGAAACATGTAGGCGTTAAAATAATCTCAGCATTTATCGTGTGTTCATCGACGTTATAATTGGCCGATCAATTATTTTAAGACAGGACTCTTACAGATTTATTCCACCTGACACTTCGATACGCTGGCCATTAATCCATCTGGCTTCTTCTGTGCAAAGAAATGCGACAACACCTCCGATATCATCGGGCAATCCCACACGGCCTAACGCGGTAAGTCCGGCGATCTGGTCATTGATCTGTTTATTATCACGAACATGACCACCTCCGAAATCTGTCTCAATAGCGCCGGGTGCAACGACATTCGCTGCAATTCCGCGTGAACCGAGTTCTTTTGCAAGATATCTTGTCAACACTTCAATCGCTCCTTTCATAGAACCGTATGCTGATGATCCGGGATAAGAGAAACGCGCAAGTCCCGAGGAGACATTGATGATACGTCCACCGTTATTTAAAAAAGGCAATGCTTTTTGTGTGAAGAAGAACACTCCTTTAAGATGAATGTTGAACACGGTATCAAATTGCTCCACCGTTGTTTCAGCGAAAGGAGAATAGAGGGCCGTACCTGCATTGTTGACGAGGAAATCAAAATTGGGACTGCCTCTGTGTTCTGTTAAGAATTGCTTCAGCCTGCTGAAAAAATCATCGAACAATTTTATAGCGCCGGCATCAAGCTGGAATGCAAATGCTTGTTGTCCCAGTGATTGAATTTCCCTGACTACTTTATCTGCTTCGCTGCTGTTGCTATGATAAGTGAGTATGATGTCAATCCCTTTTTTTGCGAGACCGATCGCCATATTTCTTCCGAGACCGCGGCTCGCTCCTGTTACGAGAGCGATTTTACTTTTGTTTGCCATATCTTTTTTTGATTTTTAATGCAACAAAGTTCCGCCGCAATATTTGTTCCTTCATTGCGTCGATCAATCCGATGTTTGCAAAATTCAAATAATAATAAGGAATAGCAGAGAGTAAACTATCTGAAGTTTAATGGTGAGAAAGTTGTCTGCTTCTTAAAAAAGTTAGAAAAATGTGCGACTTCTTCAAAACCCCGGCTATATGCAATCTCGGAAATGTTCCAATCCGTTTGCTTCAGCAGGATTTTAGCTTCCTGTATGATTCGATTGGAAATAATAGCGGTAGTCGTCTTCCCCGTGCTTTCTTTCAAAACTTTGTTTAGATGATTTACATGGATGGCCAATCGATTCGCGTAATCTTTTGCAGTTCGCAATGCAAGTTGCTGATTGGGAGATTCAATTGGAAACTGGCGCTCGAGCAACTCGATAAACAAAGATGTCACGCGCGCAGATGCATTGTGAGTTGGATGCAACATGGTAGCAGGCTGCAGTTTTTGTCCGTAGTGGATCAGTTCCAAAACGTAGTTGCGAAGCAAATCATATTTATAAGCATAATCCGATCCAATTTCTCTTCGCATTTTTTTAAAAATGCCGTCGATCTCTTTCGCATCCTCATCACTGATTTGAAAAACGGGATAGCCACCTGACTGAAAAATCGGAAGGTTATCCAATACAATCCCGCTTTTATTTTTGATTAAAAAGGCATCGGTAAACACGCAAAAATATCCTGCCTGGTTGGAGTCTTTTGGTATCCAGTGATAAGGAACCTTCGGGGTTGCGAATAACAATGCATTTTTTTCGATATCAATTACTTTATCAGCATATTCTGCAGTGTTTCTCCCCTGGATAAAACTAATTTTATAATAAGCGCGGCGGTTATACGGCATCACCGCTTTTCGTTTTACTTCTTCGATTGTTTTAGCGATATCAAAGATGTTGAAGTGTCCAACTTCCTTATGAATTCCAGGTGGTAACAATGCGCTAATATCTTTCCCGCTGAAGTGAGCGGCTTCTTTGTAGAATTCATCGAGCGAAGTTGTTTTTACAGTTTTCATGATTTGTAAAATTCAAATATACGAACAGAATTGTTTGTGATGTGGAAATGTGATAAATGTGGAAATGTGAAAATTCAGTAGTTCGACCGGGCCTATTAATTTTCACATTTCCACATTTATCACATTTCCACACTCTTCCGCCCTTGATTTCCCTTTGCAACATCTCATTTCCGCATTTATCACTTTTGTAATAAATTTAAGACTTCACAAATCCTCAAACACGCAAAAAGCAGAATTATGTCAATGCAAATAATCCAAAGTATCCAAAACAGAATTTATGAGATTCGCGGAGAACGCGTGATGCTTGACTTCGATCTTGCATCGTTATACGAAGTGCCCACAAAAGTTTTGAATCAATCGGTCAAAAGAAATAACAAACGGTTCCCAAAAGATTTCATGTTCCGCCTGACACGAGAAGAATGGGAAAACATCCGGTCACAATCTGTGACCGCATCCAAAAGTACCTCGCAACGACCAAGAATTGTGACCGTAGCCCAATCAAAACGCAATACTGCCGTGACCCCATTTGCATTTACCGAGCAGGGAGTCGCTATGTTGAGCGGTATTTTGAATTCCGACAAGGCAATTAACATGAATATCGCCATAATGAGAGCATTTGTCGAAGTCAGAAAAGTTCTGTTGAAGCAAAGCGATCTCAGAGAACAATTACGGGAGATAAAAGAAAGATTGGGTGAACACGATGTGCAGTTAAATCAAATTTATGATGCGATGGAAAATTTACTCGATGAGAAATCTGCGCAAAGAAAATGGGACGATCGCGATAGAATTGGATTCAAAAAATAAATCCCTAAAAGTTTTTATATAAACAAAGTTGAAAGGGATCATTCGGATTGCCGTGTGCACAGCAAAGCCAATCTTGTTGCGCGACGTTGATTGTGCAAGGACCATATTCGATAAAGTCCAAAGTTTCTGCCCTGCAGGTATGATTTAATTTGTCAAAAGCCAAAGGTTTCATTTCGACTGACTCAATGTCGAATTGAATCTCGGAGAGAATATTTGTTGAATTGTCTACCATGGGTGATAAAATACACAGCATATCTGTGTTTTTTTTCATCTAACCACTATGTCGAAAAAATATCCTGAGCGAATTCCGCAAAATGACAAATTCAATTTACTCACTTACCTTTGGTAATGATGGTAGCAAAGAAGCTATGCGATCGTTGAGTGAAATTGTTTAGCTTTTAAAACCTGTGATATATGCCAATTTATATGGATAGGCATGATGTTTCGGAGCCTGTCACCGCTGAGGATATTGCCCGAATTCATCAGGAAGATTTAAAAGTCCAAGGCAAGTTTGGTTGCAGGGGACTAACTTATTGGTTCGATGATAAGAGAAAAACAGCTTTTTGTTTGATTGAAGCTCCAGATGCCAAAGCCATCAAAGAAATGCACGATTTCGCGCATGGCCAGGTTCCCCACGAAATCATAGAAGTTGAAACCCGAGTTGTAGAATCTTTTTTAGGAAGAATTGAAGACCCCGAAAACAAACGGAACACTGAATTAAATATAATTGACGAACCCGCATTCAGAACGATCGTCGTCATTTGCCTGAATCAAATCAAATCCGAAAACAGTCTGTCCCCCGACTTTACTTCTTCATTTAAATCATTCAACACAGGACTCCAGAAAATTTTGAGGAGCTGCAATGGAAGCATCGTAAGGCAAACGGATTATTATTATTTAGTTTCATTTACATCAGTTACCAATGCCGTACATGCCGCAATGGAGGTGCAATTATTGAATAGAGATTTTAATCGAAATAAGCACGTGAAATTTGCATTAAAGATTGGTGTGAATTCGGGCGTGCCGGTGACCCGCAGGCAAATGATTTTCGAGGATACGATTAAATTGGCGGAACGAATGTGTCGGGTGTTGAAAGGCGACGTCATTCTTTCCGCTGAAGTAAGGGACCTGTACAAGAATGAAAGTGCGGATAATTTAATTGAAAATAAGAATGTGCTCGTCCTCACCCGGAGCGACGAGAAATTTCTTACGCTTCTGATGGATTATACCGAGCACTCGTGGAGTGATACGGGCTTTAACGCAAACAGTTTTGTAAAACGACTTGGTTATAGCAAATCTCAACTGTACCGGAAAATGATATCGCTAACCGGCAAATCGCCCCTTTCGTTTGTCCTGGACTACCGATTGGAGGAAGCACAAAAGCTGTTGGGAAAAAATACCGGCAATATTTCTGAGATCGCGTTTGCCAGCGGATTCAGCAGTCCGTCTTATTTTACAAAATGTTTTAAAAAGAAATTCGGCGTCCTTCCGGCGGCAATTCTAAAAACGCCATAATACCTCATGAATCAATTTTACCATTCTTTGAATAGTTTGTTATAGTCCTCCACACATAGTACCTGCTATCTTCGCCACTCATAATTTAAAACTTTATTCATGAAACAAATTGTAACGAAGGTGCAGGTGCTCACCTTGGCTATGCTCACGATTGGCTTTGTATGCAAGTCTCAAGATAAACCGCTTGGCACAGTCCCGACAACTGAAAAAAAATCTTCCGGAAAAAGTCTTTTTATTGATGAACACGATCTCGAACCCGGTAAGGTAAAATTCGAAGATGTTCTGGCTGCGCATCAAAAAGATTTGGCCACACAAGGAGAGTATGGTGTTAATTTCATCAAGTTCTGGGTAGATGAACAAGCCGGAAAAGTGTACTGTCTATCCACTGCGAAAAATGAACAGGCCATTATCAAGACGCATAAGAAAGCTCATGGTCTCGTGCCGACAACAGTGTACAAGATGAAAGCTGGCGTTGAGTCTGCTGAAATCGATGGAGAAAAATTCTTTCTTGACGTTCACAATTTAGGTGCAGGAAAAGTTACTGCTGCTGCCGTAGCAGGTGCACACCAAAAAGATCTTGCTGTACAGAAGAAGTATGGAGTAAATTTTATCAACTATTGGGTTGATGAAAAAGCAGGAACTGTTTTTTGTCTTTCACAGGCTCCCGATGCAGATGCCGTGATTAAAACACACAAAGAAGCTCATGGATTATTGCCAGCATTCGTGTTGCCGGTACAGGAAGGAAAGTAAAATTTATCTCTGCCAGACAACGAAATGTGAGTTTATCGGGTCCGGCGGAGGGAAACAAGAAATCCGGATGATTTAAGGATCATTCTGATGCCCGAGTTAGTAGCCACTGTTTTTGAAATCAATATTGGATTGCTTAAACTATGAAAAGTGACCATTTATAAAATTTCATATTGCACTAATAGTCGGTTGTTAGAAAAGTCAGCGCAAATTCTCCAGGAATGCGCGCTGACTTTATCTTCTTTGCTAAAAGTTTATCGTGATATCAAAGGAGATTCGATATTTGATCACGCACGCCGACAAGATTTATTAACGGCAATGTTTTCATATTCGGTTGCAGGACTAGATTCTGTTCTGAAGCAAGCAATGAGAGATTCATTCAATGGGGCGAATTTGAAGTATGATTCAAGTACTGATTGCATTCAATCCCCGGATGAATTTATTAAGATTACTTCTAAGTTAGATATTTCAATAGACATGATCGTCGATGACATCGCGCGACTCGGTGAAATTTTCCTCCACCAAAACAAAATTCTACAGGAAACAGATCTCTCGTTTGAGGGTAGCCAGATGGTGACCAATTATTCGACAGAAGAAATAATTGATTCTGTCAATTACCTCATCGAAATCGCTGAAAACTTTCTCAAAGAAATAGATCGAAGATTAAAGGTTGCGGCTTAGAATTATTGACCGTCAGCGAATTCATAATGCATCTCTATGTGTCTACTGTGCCTGTGTGGTAAATTTCTTTACCTCATAGCACAGTAGACACATAGGGAGAACAATTAATGTATCACTTTTGGCGAGAGTAATTTATATAGCACCGGAGTTACAACTCTTGTCAGCAAAGTTGAACTGATGAGTCCTCCGATAATAACCAACGCTAAAGGTGAATAAAGTGGATTATGTTCCAAAACCAACGGAGTCAATCCTCCAATGGCTGTAAGTGTTGTGAGAATGATTGGGACGAATCTCGTTTCACCAGCTTCTTGAATCGCGTCTTCCAGTTTCATTCCCTGTCTTCTTAATTGATCCGTATAGTCGACGAGAAGAATTGAATTCTTCACTTCAATACCAATCAATGCAATAAGGCCGATGATGGCGACGAACGAAAAAGTATTTCCAGATAATAGTAAAGCAGCCACGGCTCCGATAATTCCAAGCGGCACAACGGACAACACGATGAGAATTCCTCTAAAAGTTTTGAATTCTAAGATCAGTGTGCCGAGCAATCCAAAAATGGTGATAAGGATAATGGTTC
>Ga0068860_100005731_pt1 | contig 12527 bp, 13 predicted proteins | sample KBSSwiS32_FD_66597 | JGI IMG/M metagenome (GOLD analysis project Ga0068860, IMG submission 66597) | Switchgrass rhizosphere microbial communities from Kellogg Biological Station, Michigan, USA - KBS Switchgrass S3-2 | ecosystem: Host-associated > Plants > Roots > Rhizosphere > Soil ... | reverse complement strand
ATACCCGATCCACAAGCGCATGCTGCCGTAGCCAATGCGCAACTATGGCTCCGTTCTCGCAATGCTGTTTCATGCGAACATGCAGGGTTTTAATACCACGCAGCACCAAAAAGCAATCCATGGGGCCGGGCACGGCGCCGCAGCTTTTTTGTATAAAATACAATTGTTCGCGCAGATCTTTATCATTCATGATAAGGGCGCCCTGTATTACATCACTATGGCCACCGAGGTATTTGGTAGATGAATGCATCACGATATCCGCACCCAGATCCAGTGGATTCTGCAGGTAAGGAGAGGCAAATGTATTGTCTACGCAAACCAGTATTTTTCCAGGTTGAGCAATAGCAGTCACAGCTTTAATATCCGTGATATTCATCAGGGGATTAGTGGGCGTTTCGAGCCAGATCAGTTTTGTGTTATTGTTGATGGCCTTACTGATATTATCCGCATTGCTGCTGTCTACATATTTAAATTTGATCCCAAATTTTTCAAACACTTTTGTAAACAGCCGGTAAGTACCTCCATACATGTCGTTGGCGGCAATCACTTCATCGCCTGGCGACAATAACTTTATCACGGCATCAGTTGCTGCAACGCCGCTGCTGAATGCCAGACCAAATTTCCCGTTTTCGATTACTGCCAATGCCTCCTCCAATGCTTTACGCGTAGGGTTTTGCGAGCGTGCATATTCAAAACCCTTGTTTTTACCCGGTGCTTCCTGTACATAAGTAGAGGTTTGATAAATGGGTGTCATGATAGCACCGGTAGATGGATCAGGCTCAGCACCAGCATGTATAAATTTAGTAGCGATCTTCATGTTACTTTAATTGAAAATTGAATGCATCCTATTATTTTGATGTGCTGCAAAGATGCATAATTATCATGAAGCAAACACAATTCCACTTTAACACAGGGTTAACGCAGCATACATACTTTCTACGCAACATTGTTGAAACACATACCAGTAAAGGATCTTAGCGTGTTTGCGTTGCCTGGCTCGGGCACTCCTGATCTGCCGCCTTTTCATTTCTTATCATGAGCTTACCGGTGTTACCAATTGTATTGACTTAGCACTGAAGCCATATTACTTTTGGTTTGTCAGCCTGGCTGATTATTCAATCTAAAAAGCAAAGCCATGAAAAAAGCAATTTTGTTCGCCGCAATACTATTGATTACAGGCAGTTCCTTTGCCAGTACAAACATCACCCCCGAAAAAGCATTGAAAGCCTTTAAAGCCACTTTTAAAGATGCCGAGAACGTAGTATGGACCGATGCAGGAGACATTTACACGGTAAAGTTTTCCCAGCAGGGCATCAATACGTTTGTTAAATATGACGGGGACGGTAATTTTATCAGTTCGCGTCGTTACTATGCCGGCGAACAGTTACCGGTTGACATACAATGCAAACTAAAAAAGAAATATGCAGACAAAACCATTTTTGGCGTTACCGAATTCATTGTTGGCGATGATGTAAACTATTATGTGAAAATGGAAGATGCGAAAACATGGGTGACTGTAAAAGTGGATAATGCACGCAATATGGAGGTAACAGAAAAGTACAGCAAGCTATAATAATATAATAACGGGTAAGGACACCTGTTATTTATACCGGCATTCCTAACGCTATATCTATTATTGTTATCTTGATCATAATAAATTGAAATTAAATTAGTTACATAACAATTCCTGTTTTTGCCAGCCTGCTAAATGGAAGCACCTATTTACATGTTAGCAGGCCAGCAATATTTTTGCCGCTCTTGAATCCGTAACTTATAAAAAACAAAAACATCCATGAAAAAAGTTCTTGTATTCGCCTGTGCATGTTTTATAACTGCCAGCCTGCTTGCAAAAGACATTAATGTATCAGAAAAAGCGTTGAAAGCATTTGAAACTACTTTCACCGATGCACAGAATGTTGTTTGGACAAACACTGACAACGTATATAACGTAAAGTTTACACAGGATGGCGCTGCTACTTCTGTAAATTATGACGAGCAGGGTAATTTTATCAGTTCGCGCAGGTATTATCAGAATGCAAAATTGCCCATTGACATTCAGTGCAAGCTGCAGAGACAGTTTTCGGGCAAAACCGTGTACGGCGTAACAGAAATCGCCGTTGCCGATAACGTTTATTATTTTATAAAGCTGGAAGACGCTACCAGCTGGACCAGCCTGAGGATTAACAATGCGCGAGAAATTGAAGTGCTGGATAAATTAAAAAAACAATAATCAGCCTATAATAATGCTGAGACTGACAAATACCTCCAGTCAAAATTATCAGCCGCATGAGCATTCTGCGGCTGAATTTTTTTATCCAGGACCGCCTCTTTTAAAATTTTCTTGTCTACCAGTTTTCTTTTTGCTGCCTGTATGTATTCCTGCACAGCCGTATGCTGCATCCACCTCTCCTGCGGTGGTTCAAAACCTATTTTGTCTTTTCGCCAAACAATAGCAGGTGGCAGCAGGCTTTCTACTGATTTTCGCAATAACCATTTCGTGCGTCCATCTTTAATTTTAAAATGCGCCGGCAAAGAAAAAACAAATTCTACCAGCTGGTGCTGCAGAAAGGGCAATCGAACCTCTCTTCCGTGGGCCATCGAATTGCGGTCTGCGTACTGCAACAGTTCTTCAAGACCGTTATTAAAAGTATTGTAATAAAGTACGTTGTTTAAATTATCCTGTCGCGGCAGTTGGTAGTACGATACTCCATAAGCAGCAGCAAAATCCCTGTCAATACCACCAGATTGGGTTTGCGCCCTTTTACGCGCATGGGTTACATAAGTGCCTGCAAACGCCGGCAAGGTTGCCGACAATTTATTTTTCCAGGTCCATGGTTCGCCTGTTTGTGCCGCCAATATCTTTTCGTGATTAAATAATTTCTTATCTGTTCTGTACAGCTGTTGCCAATACCAGTGATAATATTTGTGATAACCTGCAAGTATTTCATCGGCGCCCTGTCCATCGAGCAATACTTTTACCTGCTGCTGTTTTGCCAGTTCAAAAACTTTGTATTGTGCATATACGCTGGCAGAAGTAATGAACCCTTCGTGATGGTAACACAGTTTCTCAAAATCTGCAATAAATCCTTCTTCCGTAGGTTCAATCGTACAATTCCCAAAACCTGTTTGGGCTGCAACCAGTTTACTGTAATGTGATTCATCTGCCTTGTATCCTGGAAAAACCGCCGAAAAAGTTTGCAGCCTGATACCTGCATACAGGTGTTTAATCATTACTGCAATAGAAGAGCTGTCGAGACCGCCGCTTAAGCAGGTGCCTACACTGACATCGCTTCTCAATCTTTTTTCTATTGACTGCTGAAACAATGTGGTAAATTTTTCAATGGCATCGCCGGTATTGATAGCGGTTGACCCGCTTGTGGCAACCTGCCAATAAATTTTTGGCGCAATGCTTTTATGATTGTGGTTGCTGTAAGTAAAAAAAGATGCGGCAGGTAACTTATAAATTTGCCTGTACGCCGTTTCAGCAGGATCGGAAGGGTTCTGCGTATACCCAAGCGTAATAAAGTTATACAGCAGCTTTTCGTTTAATTTTTTTTCAACACCTGCCGCCCACAGGGCTTTCATTTCAGAAGCAAACAGCAATTCATTTCCATTGAACCAATAAAAAAAAGGCTTTTCGCCAAGCCGATCTCTCGCGCAAAAAAGCGATTGTTTTCTTTCGTCCCATATTGCAAAGGCAAACATGCCGTCAAAATATTGCAGGCATTCTTCCTTCCAGCAATCGTAGGCAGCTATTATTATTTCTGTGTCTGACAGCGATAGAAATTCGTAGCCTTTTGCTTTTAGCAAATCCTTTAATTCCAGATAATTGTAAATTTCCCCATTATGCACAATGGTATAACGTTGCAGGTAGTGCATGGGTTGCGCTGCATTAGCCGATAAATCAATGATAGAAAGCCGCCGGTGGCCCAGCGATGCCACCCCATCGTCATTCATCCAAAATCCTTCTCCATCAGGTCCCCGGTGCATTAACGCATCTGCCATTCTCTTTAACCTTGCGCCATTATCCTGCTGCGGGTTCACTGATATGATGCCTGCTATGCCACACATGCTGTAAATATCTGCAATCCGGTTCACAAATAAAAAAGCCCCCTTAAAATGGGGGCGCGGGCAACACAGATGCTTATTTTTTCTTTACCGGCTTTTTAACCGGTTTCTCATAAATCGTAATGGGTAAGGATACCAGCGCATTGTCCCAGGCAGCGGTTAGTAAAAAGCCATTGCCGGCTTTTTCAAAAAACATAACAAACGCTTCCAGCGGTTCTGCCTGTTTCTGCACCGGCAGGTCTGCTCTTACAATGTCTTTGCCACTATCGTATTTAAAAGCGCCCCATATATCGGTCTCCTTATTTATGATCATGGTCCATTTCTCTTCAGTTGGTATGGCATACATGGTATATTTTCCTTTTGGTATCATTTTATTATTGATCAGAACGTCTTTAAAGAATTCTATCTCCGTGGCTTCATTGGCGCCCAGCCTCCACACTTTATTATACTCCAGCAGTTCACCAAAAACATTCCTGCCATTTCTTTGTGGCCTGCTGTAGATTACTCTCGCCACCAGCGGTTCTGTAGCCTTGTCCTGTATTCTTAAAATTGGATAGTTAAAAGGGTAATAGCTCATATCCATTGGCGATTTATCAAGCAAGGGAAACCTGGACTGAGCAGATACAATGATGGAGGCGGATATCATCATTAGTATAAAAATTGAAAATCTTTTCATAGTACATATTTAGGTGTGCAAATATAAACGTTGTTGCAATTAAACAGCCGCTAACTGCCGTGTAACAAAATCTTTCAGTTCCGGAAAGAACTGGCTATAACACAATTGCAGCTGAGTGTAATTGTGTTTGAACAAAGAAAATGCCGTATCCGACTCCGATAACCAGGCCGAACGCCTTACCAGCCCGGCCATGCTTTTCTCTATACCACCAGGATACTGGTAGTTATATAACCAATTCTGTTGCCGCATGTAAGGAAACATCTTCTGAAAGCCATCCGGCAGCAGAGGAATAAACGGTTCCAGCAGCGCATACGTATGCCCCGAAAAAGAAAACAGGCTTTCACCGGGGAATTCGTTTTTATCTGTTGCAAGAAAATGATCATATACGATGTCCATAAAGGCCCCTGCATATAAACGGTAGTCTTTCCTGAACACTTGTTTTGCCGTGTGTGTTGCGGGATGCGCATCGGTAAAGCTGTCAATTTCCCGGTGCAGCTGGATGCCTGCCTGTATACCTGGTGGGTAATCGAATTTCTTTTTCCCTTTTACAAAATCACTCACCATGTTGCCTGCCAGTATTTCTGGTTTATTAAAAGACAAATATGCATGGGCCAGATAATTCATTTTAGCATTTAAAAATAAAACAATAAAAGTAAAGGGCAACCGGTAAAATAAAAGGATCGGCACAACCACCTGTTTAATTTAACGCTTAGTTAACCAGTATTTTGTTTTTTTTAAGAAATCGGCTCCACAGGCCCGCCAGCAGTGGATTTTATTGCCGCTATCTCTTGCGCGACGCCTTACCGCTCATCAGCTTCTTTAACACTGTTTAAGGTTTATTACCACCGGTCAAGTATAGCCGGCGCCACCCTGTAACATAAATATATTTGTGCCGTCATATATATTGAAAGTTCTTTACAATGCTTTTTCGCAGTACTGCTAATACAACTGAACGGCAGAAATGCACGTTTCACCGGATAGAAATTGCGTTTCACTGCTTTATTGTTTGCATTATTTTTTTAGCGGAGTAGCTTTGCGGAGAATTACACAATCATATATCATTTATCATTAAACCTTATAATTATTTATTATGAAAAAGATCGTTCTTTCACTGGCAATTGCAACAGTTATGTTTTCTTCTTTTACTACTTATGCGGCCGACAAAGCACCCAGCATCGTAGTAAAACAGGCGCTTAGCAGGGAATTTTCACAGGCAAAAGATGTTGAATGGACCACCGTTAACAAGGAAGGTGTTTACCAGGCAAAGTTTACCTATAACAACGAAAGCCTGCAGGCATTCTTTACAGAAGATGGCGAATTTCTGGGCACTACCCGCCAGATTACAAAGAACCAGTTGCCTATTCTGATTGTCTCCGCACTGGAAAAGCAATATGCTGATTATCGCGTAGCCACTGTATTTGAATACAGCAAGACCGATGGCCTGGCTTATTACATTACCATTATTAATTCCAATGGAGCCATGGTATTGAAAGCAACCGGTAACGGCGACTTAAGTGTTTTCAAAAAAAATGTCCATTAAGCTGTAACATACGGCTGCGGACCGCGTCTGATATAACATAACAATTCAAACACCGGATAAAAAAGATTACAATGAAAAAGTTATTTACTGCAGCTGTATTAAGTTCAGTTTTACTGGTAAACGCTGCATTCGCAAACAAAAATGAAAATGTAAATACGCAGGTCGAAAATGCCTTCAAACAGGAGTTCACACAAGCGAAGGAAGTAAGCTGGCAAAAAACCGATGCCTATTACAAAGCCACTTTTAAATTAAATGGCGAAACGGTAAACGCGTATTATACTGCAGAAGGGGAAATGCTGGGAATCATTCATAATATTTTGTCTACACAGCTCCCTATCAACCTGCAGACATCCTTGAGAAAAGAATATGAAAATTACTGGATAACAGAATTGTTTGAATTCTCAAGACCCGATAGCAATGGTTATTATATCACCATCCAGAACGCCGATCAGGTAATTACCCTGCAATCAACAAACGGTTCTTCATGGTCAACCTACAGCAAATCAAAAAAGCAATAAGCAGTAGTTCTCTCTCTGAGGTTTTGTTGGAAAGTGAAACAACCCCGGGTCTCCGGGGTTGTTTCGTTTTATGCAGATACCAGGGTTTCCCTGCTATGCTAACTATTATTGCCTGTCGGTATAATTCAGCCTGAATTCACTAAGGTCCGGCTTATATTTTCGTTTCCTTGTTAATTCATAATTATACATCAGTTTACCAACTTCCGCAAAAAATGGATAACCGATGCTCTCGTAATCATATTTATCATCGTTTAGTATTCCATCGCTGTTGGTATAAATGCAGGCACTGATCATACATTCAATATTGTTTTTAAAATCGACGATATAAGCGGCATCTGTCAAAAAGCCATAACTCCAGCCCGGCTTGTTGAATATGCGGATATAGGAAGGAATTTGCTGCCTCCCCGACTTAAACATAAAAAACTTGGTATAGCTTTCAAAGTAGGTAGCGGTATCGTAATGCGGATATCGGCTCTCATACGGGAGTTCCGACATGTACTGGTACAAAAACCGTCGATCTTCCGCTGTTAATGCAAACCTTTGCCTGGCGGGCACTGATTGCGGAAACAGTACCGATTGCAGTAGCTGCTGCAGGTCGCATAAAGGCAAAACATTATGGGTAGTAAAATCCATGGGCTGTTGCACCAGGCTATCCTGCCTGTTGTAATAGGCATTTCCTATAAAATAATGTCTACTGAAATCGAAAGGTTTTTGATTGAATGCCGGCGGTTGCTCATACAGCGTTTTTCCGTTCGCCACAAAACGAATGGCGTTCGTATGCCGGTTCTCATCCTCTGTCATGGGCATAAACCGCCGTGTAATACGGCTGTTGCTGTATCCTTTGCTCCACAGTCTTTCATTCAGCGATTGCTGCCCTACAAATTCGTATAACCTGTTATAGGCATCGTTATCGCTCACTAAAAATATTTCTTTGATGTATTGGGCGATAGAGGGCAACCCGTTAACCGACAGGCTGTCTGCATACACTTTCAATTGTCCGCTATAGCTGCTATCGGTAAGCATACCGGTGTATTTATCCACCCCCGGAATATTGATCTCATGTAATTTCTCCAGCGCCGCCAATGCCACCGGCAGCTTAACGGTAGAAGCAGGATTAAAATACAGGCCTTTATCAAGATGCAGGTAATAGTGCTTAAACTGAGGCTGGTTGTTTTTATCGCGATTGATCTGTGTATAGATGAGCTGGTAACGAAAAGTATCCGGGTTGTCTAATACATGCAGCAGAAGCGGCGATGCGCCCTTTCGAAGCAATTGCTCCAGCCATCCATTTGATTTTGATTGGCCAGATACATCAACCGCCAGCAGGCAAATAATACAGGTAAGCAGTCTCATACCGGAAGTTACTAATTACCAGTGAACAGGAATATCGTAGTGCCCGCGTGTAATAAAAATATAAATTGCAACCTCATAAATCTGCCAGCATGAAATTGGTCTCTTATATCCGGGAAGAACAGGAACAATTAGCCGCTTATATAGATGGGTATCTCTATGATATGGATACGCTGCACCCGGATTTGCCCAATACCATGAGCATGTTTTTGAATTATTGGGAGGATGCCTTACCAATGGCGATGGGCGGCGAGATTATGGTGCGCGAAGGAAAAATAAGTAATAGTAAAGCCATTCACTATGAACAGGCTGCGTTGCTGGCACCGGTTCCCTTTCCTACTTCCTGCAGGGATGGGTATGCTTTCAGGCAACACGTGGCCACGGCCCGCCGGAACCGGGGTGCAGGAATGATCGCGGCATTTGATCAGCAACCGGTGTTTTATTTTACCAATCATCATAGCGTTCAGGGGCCGGGGGATATTAGTTGTATGCCAGACCATTTTAATAACCTTGATTTTGAACTGGAAGCGGCTATTGTTATTTGTAAGCCAGGCCGCAATATTCGTGCAGCGGATGCAGATGAACATATCGGCGGATTGATGATCATGAATGATTTTAGTGCGCGCCAACTGCAAATGGAAGAGATGTTGCTGAATCTCGGACCGGCCAAGGGGAAAGATTTTGCTACAGCGCTGGGCCCATGGCTGGTTACATTGGATGAGCTACAGGCCTATGAGGTGCCTGCAAAAGACAATCATACCGGCAAAAGCTGGAACCTGCGCATGCAATGCTTTGTAAACGGCCAGCAGGTTAGCGATGGGAATTTAGCTGATATGGACTGGACCTTTGCAGAGCTTATTGAGCGCGCATCGTATGGTGTAAATCTTTTCCCGGGCGATATCATCGGCAGTGGCACCGTGGGCACCGGGTGCTTTCTTGAACTCAACGGAACGGGCAAATTAAATAATTCGGATTATCAGGAACAATGGTTACAGGAAGCTGATGCAATAGAAATGGAAATTACCGGCCTGGGAAAACTGAGCAATACCATTGTACGGGAAGAAGATGATTTTTCATTGCTGGGTGAAAAGAAAAACATATAGCCTACTCAAGAATGTTCAAGCCATATAATAATGCAGCGTGGCTGCCCGAAAATATCCGGCGAAGCAATATACTTACTGCTGCCCATCTCGATTTACTGGCCGGTGAAAATGCAGTTCCAGACATAGATCCTGCCTTTTATGATGATCGCCTGAAAAATATTTTCCAGTATTATGCCATTAATCCTGAAGAGATGGAAACGGAACTGCACCTATATGCCAAGGAACTGCTGGATCAAGGGAAAATAAAACAGGCCTGGCAGATCCTGCTGTCGGCCGGTTAGTATTGAAACGTTCAATTAAAAATAAAATTTGGATACAGCATATCCATTGCCGAATTCCGGTAGGGATAGTTTTCAAGCAGGTTATTGACCAACCCGGGAGCCACATCATTATACAATACCGGAACCTGTGTATTGCTTTCCATCCACTCGTAAAAAGATGCTGTAAACGATTCATCTATTTTCTGCAACAATTTTACACCCAATCGTTCCAAGGCGGCGGCATTACACAATTGCTCATATTGTCCGCGTATCGGGATCACCATTAACTTCTTTTGCAGTTGAAGCGCCTCCGCCGGCGTTTCAAAACCGGCACCGGTAATGATGGCGCTGCTGTTGATCATACTTTCGGTGAACAGCCGGTTACTAACGGGTATAAAAGTTGTATTACCGTTTACAACAGGCTGTTTTACCTGTTTGGAAAAAACCTGGAACCGGAACGCCTGCAAGCGATTAAAATATTTCAACAGAACTTCGTCGCTGTAAGAGGACAAGTAAACAGTGATATGATTTTTTGTAACCGGTTTTGCCTGCAATATTTCTTTTTTAATAACCGGCGTGAATATAAAATCATCATATCGTTCAAAATGCAATCCTAAATAGCTGCTCGCCCGGGCAAAATGTTTAAGGATGCTTTCTCCTATCATATCTTTTTTTGCAGGCCTCGGTGTTAAAGCCGATTGAAAAGACGCCTGGTGACCAAAATTAACCGATGGAATTTTCTTCCAGGCACATGCCAGCGAGGTGATGCATTCAAAATCGTTTACCACAACATCATATTTTTCAACCGGCAATTCTTTTACTTCTTTCCATACACGCAATGGGTTTAAATTCCGGACAATCTTAGGATAGTCTAACCCGCCGCCATCGTTGTAAAACAATGTAAGGCCCTTACTCCTGTAACGAACCGGCAAATCGGCTTTTAACTGGCTATTGGCGCCACTTAAAAAAACATCTACCTGCCCATATACCCGCAGGTAAGGCAATAACTCCATAGCCCTGCTGATATGACCGTTCCCGGTAGCCTGCACTGCATATAATATTTTCATACGTTTATCTTATTGGGCTGTTCATGCTAAACAGCCAGTGAATTGATATAAAAATGAATTTCTTCTGAAACCACATTTACGGGGGGCCTGCTGTTATCTGGTTTATTGTTTTCGGCCTGGCTGGCATCATATTCATACAAATGCCAGTCATTGTCACGGTATTCCAGCGCGCTCAGGTGCTCTATCCAATCACCGCTGTTGAGATAGACCACCTCACCTTTTTCTGTAGCAATTGTTTTCTTGCAGGGCTGGTGTATATGACCGCAAATCACGTAGTCATATTTCTTCTCAATGGCCAGTTCGGCAGCAATCATTTCAAGATCATTTACCTTGGCAACTGCCTTGTTTACACCGGCCATTATTCTCTTTGAAAGAGAAATACGCTGCTGTCCGAATAAATGCAGCCCCCTATTGATAAGGCGGTTCAGCAATATCAGCAATCCGTAACCGCTGCTGCCCAGCTTGGCCAGCACCCTTGCGCTTCCCCTGGTAGTATTGTCAAATACATCGCCGTGAAAAATCCAGGTCATTTTATGGTTGATTTCTATGACCAGTTTGTCGGTTAATTGAAAATTGCCAAGATCAAGGCCGGAATAACGGCGGAGTGTTTCATCGTGGTTGCCCGTTATATAAATAACACGGGTACCATTGCTCATCAGGTGGGTAATTTCTTTTATAACGCCGAAATGGGCTGCGGGAAAATAATGCTTGCTGAATTGCCAGATATCGATGATGTCGCCATTCAATATCAACATCTGCGGGGAAATGCTGCGCAGGTAGCTGGTAATTTCTTTTGCCCGGCTACCATAGGTACCCAAATGCAGGTCAGACAATACCACCACATCAACCGGTCTTTTTTCCATCTGGATATTCGTTTTACAAATATCCCCTGCACATATTACCCGGGTATTGCCCCGGTATTAACGAATTGTAAAGATTGGAATGGCGGACCTGGGTATTTTGCCCATCCAATTACAGGTCTGTGGAAACGAACCCCGCTTATTTGGCTGATTATAATTTACCTTTATACGGCAAAATCAACCAGTATGAAAAATATCGTTGCTGCCCTGCTGCTGGCAACTTTTTCATTGCCGCTTTTTTCGCAAAAAATTACACCCGACACTTACTCCCGCCGCGACGATTATTTTTTGAAAAGCAACAGGAAACAAAGGGCCGGTATCATCCTGTTAAGCGCTGGCGCAGTCGTTACGGTGGGTAGTACCCTTTTAATCGTTGATGGCGTTAACAGAAACCAACGCAGTGATTATGGCAATAGCGAACTGAACGGTGGAGGTGCGGAAATTGTAATCGGCGTTTTAGGAACATTCCTGGGTGTTGGATCTATGTGTGCCTCTATACCTTTTTTTGTAGGCGCGCATCGCAGCAGGAAAAAAGCACTGGGCATATCAATTAAGTCTGAAACAGCACCGCTTTATCTTAAAACTGCCATCGCACGGCAGGCATTCCCTTCATTGTCCTTGCACATAGCCCTGGGCAAATAGTCATCCTTTTTTCTGCTTTTAGTCATCGGAAGCTTCGTCGTCAATGATTCGATTTCCCGTTTCAAATCCTGTATTTTTGCAACCCGTTTATGGCAGGCCTGCCTGCTGTTTCATTTAATATTTATTCGAATGAGTACGCAACATTTGTCAGAACAGGAGATTATTCGCAGGGAAAAACTGGAAGCATTGAGAAAATTGGGTATCGATCCATACCCGGCAGCGCTGTACCCGGTAAACGCCACCGCTGCTGCCATAAAAGCCAATTATAAAGGCGACGAAAACAAGGCTGATTTTGCAGATGTATGCCTGGCGGGTCGCATTATGAGCGTTCGCGATATGGGCAAGGCCAATTTTGCGGTGTTACAGGATGCCAGCGGCAAAATACAATTCTACATCAAACAGGATGATATTTGCCCCGGCGAAGACAAGACTTTATACCAGTC
>Ga0068860_100005727_pt1 | contig 12533 bp, 8 predicted proteins | sample KBSSwiS32_FD_66597 | JGI IMG/M metagenome (GOLD analysis project Ga0068860, IMG submission 66597) | Switchgrass rhizosphere microbial communities from Kellogg Biological Station, Michigan, USA - KBS Switchgrass S3-2 | ecosystem: Host-associated > Plants > Roots > Rhizosphere > Soil ... | reverse complement strand
ATGGAGACATTGGTATTAACACGATCCGGTATGTACTGCGATTGCGAAGCCACATCTGCCAGCACCGTACTATTGTACGCCGACGCATTTATATTAACGCGTAGCGTAGGATCCTTAAACATGGTGCCCAGCACATTGCTGAAACGTTTGCTTAATTGATTTGACACCACTCCCGATATACTGTTTAACACAATACCGTTGAAAGCAGAGGCACCTGCGTTGAATGCAGCGGAAGAATTAGACATAGGGCCAAAACTATTGAACACTATCAGCAGCGAGCTTTGCTTGTTTCTTTCATTTTCATCGCGCTCAATAATACTCAATATGCCCAGCGGCCCTGTTACGCCGGGGTCGTTGGCAAGTGCGCTATTGGGTGGCAGCTCAACATCAAATTTAAAATCGAGCCGCTTCAATTTGCCGGTAATCGTTGTCTTAACCAGTACATCTCCGACATAACTTTTCACATTGCTGCTGAGTACCGTTACCTGTGAATTGTTCAGGTCGCCGAACCGTACATTGGGTGCAATATATTCGGCTACCACATTAATGTCTGCATCATAGGGGTCATCATTCCATTGTATATAATTCGATTCTCCTTCGCGCAGGTGAAATTTTCTTTTGATCGATTGAAATGAGAAAGTGTAATCGCCTTTATCAATATCCAGGCGGCCATTTAAAGAAAGGTTTTCGTTGGTGCCTACACGCAGATCCAGTATGCCATGTCCTACCGCACTGATTTGATCGCCGGCGGCTTCATCCAGTATCACGTTTACATGGGCAAATTTATTGGCCGTCATTTTCAGGTTAACGGTGAGGTTGCTTTCTGTTTTAGCGGCGCTTACCTGCTGCATTTCTTTACCGTATACTTTCCAGGTCAGAAAATCTGCTTCGCCATTTACGCGGCTGCTGGCAATGGGCAGGCTGATGCTGGAACTATCCGTAGGCTCACCCTGTATATCCATCTGCATATCTTCCTGCGGGCCTTTAAAACTAAACACGGCCTTGCCAATCACCCGTCCAAAAAATTGTTTGTTATCGGTATTTACAGTATTCAGCAGCAGCAGGCGGTTTGTTTTTATGCGGAAGTCAAATGCCATATCCTTGAAATTGTTATGGTACAATTTCCCGTTCAGCACATCGGCCGTATTATTCAGATCGTCTTTTAGCTGGAAGCTGCCGAAATCGATGCCGTCTTCCTGCATTTTTACCAAGGCCTTTGGTATATGATAGGTGCATTTGGTATAGTCTACCATTAAAGAAGCATCCGTTACCGTTAGATTGCCCAGGTACTTTAAATTCTTGCCCTTGCCTACAACGCGCAGGTCGCCGGCGGCAAATCCATCGAGGTGGCTGAAAATGCCCGCCACATAATGCTGCAGGATATGAATATTGGTTTTCTCTTTCAGGTGGGTGGTGATATCGATGCCGATGCCGGTACTGTCGGCCGTATTGATAAAGCCGGCCAGATCAAAATTATAATTCTTGTTTTCTGAAATGGTAGATACCATTACCCGGCCCGATGCTTTTGAATAGGCGGTTGTAATCTGCAGTTTACCCACCGAGTCATCGTCCAGCCGGAACTGTTCGGCATCTGCCTTTACGTCTACATTCATGTTACCAAACGGGTCGCTGATGTCAACCGATCCTGTGAGCAGGCCTTCCAGCCGGTTACTTTTTACAAAGAAAGGTGCAAAGTCGCCGATGTTTATCTTTTTTAATTCGATACCCAAATCGGTGCCGCGACCGGTTTCAGAAAGATGGGAAGTAACCAGCACCTGCTGATCGCCACTGTAAATTTTCAGCCCCTCGGTGGTTACCATATCGCGGGTAAGGGTCAGTTCTCCATTCTTATCAATGGTCCAGCGTTTGCCGTTGATATCGAAAGTGGAGGGGTCAAAAATAATGCTGAAGCCGTTTGTTCTTGTCTGGAACCGCCCCGATATATCCGCTGCATTCAGCGTTTGGTTGGCACTGGTAGTGATATTGACTTTAGAAATATCGTTGGCCGAACGGATATTGACTTTTGTGCCCGGAAAATGCAGGCTGTCGTTTACAAATACATCCCCAACAGTAAGCGTAAGGCCCAGTGAATCGAGGTTGCCCCGCCCCTGCACGCTGCTGTTGGTAAAGCTGATATTTTTATAGCTGAACTGCGGAACATCGGCATCGAGGTTAAATAAATTTTCTTTGCTGTTGATGCGCCCGCTGATATTACTGTTGTTGAATCCCTTTAAGTTTTTATCTATCAAATCAAGATAATCATCAATCTTTTTGGTAGTGATAACGAAGCTGAAATTCTCATTGGTGATTTTGCGGGTAGAAGGCTTGATATAGCTCGGGTAGTAGCGGTTTAAAAATATTTGAAATGCCGCCGGCAGTTCGCGGATGGAGTACTCGCCTGCCAGGGCTGCATCAAACTCGTTGCTTTCTACCACGATGCTTTTGCTGTTACCGGTTTTCTTTGATTCCACGGTTAGTGAATCAAACGAAATGCGCTGGCCGTTTTTAAAGACAGCTGCATCATATACTTTGGCCGTTCCCAAAAAATCATCAATATTACCGCCCGTGAAATCAAAGCGTACGCTTCCATTGAAATCAATATCGTCTTTGTATAGTTTCAATCTTTTGAAATTGGCTTTGTCTACGGTTGCAAAGAAATTAAACCGCGGATCGGTTTTACTGAAATCTACCAGACCGTTCAGGCTAAGTCCCAGGTTTTCGTCTGCAGTATGCAGTTCACCATTGAAAAGCCGTCTTGCCAGGGTGCCATTTATTTTTATGTTTTTGTAATTGTAATTGTTGAAATCGAGATTGGTAACCGTTCCCTCCAGTTTAGCCTGTATATCGTTGATCCTGAAACTGCTTCCTTTAATGCCCACGTTAAATGCGATATTGCCCAGGTTATCATAGTCAACAAAACTCCCGAGGTTAAATCCGCCGGAAGAAATCTTTCCTTCGTAGGTTGGTTTTCCATCTGCGGGGAATTTCATATTTACGTCGGCGATAACGATCCCCAGTCCTGTTTCGACGGTGCCGGTGGTTACAAAATCTTTAACGAGGCCCGTAAAGTTTCCTTTAAAATGAATAAACTGCAGGCGATCAAACCGCGGATCGTTCATGGTTTTCAATACAGGGAAAATAGTCACCACATCGGCGTAGGTAGTGCGAAAATCGTTCGATCTGAAATCAATAAAAGTTTTATCGATATCCGGTAATCCCTTCAGGGCAATATCTCCGTTAAGGGTTGTATTGTTACCTGCTTTGATAATGATGTTTTTCCCTTTTAGATCAGCCACGGTGCCGTGCAATGCGCCGGTAACATAGATTTCCTTTTTCCACGGTTTCAGCACCGGTGCAAAATAGGCAATATCATCGCTGTGGATAAGTGCATTCTTAAAACTGCCCTGCATCTGCACTTTATTGATGAAATCGCCCATGTCGTCAAAATTGTTGTACCGCATTACAAAGTAATTGGTGAGATGGCTTTTGTTGGTGCGTATATCCAGGCTGTTAAACTCCATGGCGCGGGGCTGCCATTTTATATTGGCCTTAAATGTATTGATTTCAAAACCGCTTCTTTCCCTGGCGGTGAGCGTAGTAGCCGCGCTGATGGTATCTTTTACCCAGGTAAGATTTTTAAACGATGCGTTGATATTGGTAAATTGTATATCCTGCGCATCAAAATAATAATAGTCGGGGCGGTCAGATTTTTTTTGATCCTTGAAAGCACCGTGCAAAATGCTCAGGTTGGTGGCCATGATTTTCCACCCGCCTTTGTTCCAGTACAGCGAGGTATCATTGAGGCTCCTGATGGTGGGCGGTGGTTTGATTTTGCGGTTGCCCGTGTAATTGCTGATGCTGAAAATGGGCTCTTCAATAGCCAGGTTGTTGATATCCGCCAGTTTTTTGTTGAAATCTATTTCCTTTGCATCCAGGCTCAGGGAACGCAGGTAGAGCGCCATGTCTTCTCCCCTCCATCCGTCTCTTTTCAGCAGGTGGATATTTCTTAATTCGGCACGTTGCAGTTGCAGCTCAATGGATTTTTTCTCAGCGGTATCGGCATTGGGGCTTGCAAAATAATCGATGATGAACTGGTAGTTCCATACAGAATCAGTGCGGTGCAGGTTAATGGTAGCATTCTCCAGCCCGATATATTGCAGCACGGCCTTATCGCGCAGAAAAAACCAGTCGTTTACATTTACTTTCAGGGTACCCGCGTACAGCAGGGTATCTTTGTTCACGTCTTCGATATATACGCCCTGCAATTCCATTTTGTTGAAAAAGGAAAAGTCAACATGCTTGATGGCAACGCGGGTATGCAGACTTTTAGACAAGCGTGCCGAGGCCCGGCCTACCAACCAGGTTTGAACGGTATCTGTCTGCAATAGCAGCAGGCATACCAGCAGCAGCAGGAAGAGAATAAACAGGCTCCGGAAAAAATGTTTGGGCACCAGCACCGATAAAACAGCCAGTACCAGTACAATAGAGAACACCATGCGCAGGCCCGGCCAGAGCAACATGGCGCCGGCGTACAATAGCAGCAATGACGATAAGGTAAATAGTTTTATTTTGCCGAGCTTTTTCAGGGGGGCTGCCGTATTGGTGAATGCTGTAAAAATAAGCTAATCAGCTCCAGCTTGCAAATTCAGTACCAAGGCGGTGTTGGGGCGTTTTCTTATCAAAAAATTATCATTGAGGAAACCTGTGAGCCGTCAGCTATTAGTTATTAGTTGGCTGTTAGCCGGCGAGGCGTTATGATTTGGGTCAATCAGCCAACCAATCAACTAATCAACCACGCGCGGCAAATTTGTTCCCGGCCATTATGCACGGATTGGCCACCCAAAAAACGGGCGAGCCAACCGATAGCGGCGCTTGGCTTTTCCAAAGTTTGAAACTTTGGAAAAGCTTTTAAATTAGGTGCGGCTCGGGAAGGGTAAAAATAATCGCTATGTTAACCTGAGCCCGGTGCTGCCGCACATATTAGGAAAATATCTACTGGAATACGAGCCACGCCCCAGGGTTTATCTTTTCGAATCGGGGCAAAGCAGGAATGCCTATCCCATTCGCACGTGCAGCAAATTTTTTCACATGCGAAGTTTAAAGCGGGCATTTCGAAAACGGCGGGTGTACGCAGCCTTATCGCAGTTTTGCGATGCATTTGCCGGTAAGGGTACAGATATCCGTTACACCAGAGACCTGCCGGGTCATTTTAATACCAGGAGCATGGGCGCTACCTGCATGTATCCAGAAAGTAGTTCGTAAATATTATTAGTCGGTTGGAGTATCGCTGGAAAAGGAGCAAACTGACTGGTAGCGGTTGCCGCGGTAAAACGAAAATCTATTCTTTAAATATTGTTTTGGTTTTAGGTATTTATTTAATTTATTGTTGTTACATTTCACTTATAACCTGTGACTGAGGGGGGCGAAGCCGTGCGTGTCCTGAGCGCCACTATCCATTTACAAACGGTTATCCAAGAAACGGGTTGTACTAATAACAATACTAAATACCTATCATTTTATCATTGATTTACAAATCGCCTTTTTTAGGCTGTAGCGGGTAATATCATATATTGACGAGTCAGCGGTCATTACAATGCCTAAATTGAAAATCACTCCAGCATTTATTATCCTCGGTTTCGGTATTCTCCTTTCCTTACCAGCGACTTTTCATTATTTCAGGTTGGATAATGAAGGTGTGATTCCCAATCTTGGCTTAATTTCAGGTGGCTACAGTTTTTTGTTGATCACGTTCTTGCTTGTCGAAAGAACACTTATTTCCATATTTAAGCCCACTTTAAAAAGTATATTAATTGTTGAGATAAGTATCATCTGTGTATGTTCAATAGTTATAGGGCTTAATCGTTCGACACTATATTTAAAAGTTAATAATGATTGTGATTGGTTTGGAATTTATTATACCGATAGCCGGGTTAATACTAAAACAGAGTATATTTTTCCGCACGACAAAATAATCAATATAAAACCCAATGACATTTTGTTTCTTAATAAGACAGAATTTGACCCGAATTGGAAAGTTGTCGAAGCAATCGGCTCAAAATGGAATAACTACCTTCTATATGACAAAGAGTACGACATAGGAAAAAAAGGATTTTGCTCAATTTATATTGCATCGGGGCAAATTCCAAGCGACACTTTAATACAATATGTAAGAACGATAATAGTTGAAAAATTTCGATAACAAGCGGCTAACACGCGGTTTGCTACTATTTTTTTAACCTTGTTCTGCAGTTGGGCGGAACACAGAATACCAGCCCAGCAGCAAGCCATGGACCTTAGGTGCGATGCGAGCGCGACATTCCAACACATACATCTACTCATGAAAAATAAATATTCAAAAGACATATCCACAAAGTTCAAAGTGCTCGGGATCTATCAAATTGCTGGTGGCGGTGTTGGCTTAGGTCTGACTATCGGGTTAATCGCCACAAAATCTGTAGTGTCAGGACCTTTATTGCTCCTGTTTTTAGTAGCAATAGGGCTTTATTTATATTCAATTTATTGTGGAATACTTTTGTTAAAACAAAAAGACAATGGCCTGACTCATTCTCTAATCAATCAGTATTTACAACTGATAAACTTCTCTATTGTAGGATATGGATTCCAATACGCCTCAGGCGTGTTCGCGTCTGCGGGCATCGACCTGACAAATTCACTTAATTTAAAAATCAATTTTGGAATTTCTGCATGGCAAATCAATATCAACCGGGATAATAATATCATTTTCATCAATATTAATTTGATTGCGGTTCTTTTGATAATTTTCATTGGCAAAATAAAAACTAAAATAGCCCAGGAGCGACTTGAACCCGAGCTATTGCAGGTTTGACAATGACAAGCACAGATTCTATGAAACAAAATATTTTTACAGCCGCAATTTGCCTGGCAATAACGCTGCACTTCTGTTCTTGTAAAACTTATTATATACCCGTCAACAGTTTCAAACAGCAATTTGCAGGACTGGAACTTTCAAAGGAAGTTACCACCCGTGGGCCAGCCGGCGACAAGGTAACGTACATGACCTACCCTATCGACACTATCAAGTGTGTTGACAACGACGGAAAGCCATATAGTTTGCCGAATAGCCCTTCGTTGGAAATTCGTTTCACTTATGATAATGATAAAAGGGCAATTTTCTATTTTGACTTACTAAAAATTACTGACACATTAATAACGGGTGGACAATCCCGTTTTATACCGGCTATCAAAAAGACGATTTCACTTAATTCAATCAGCAAGATTGAGATTCAGGACGGCAAAAAGAATTTTAGATACATCAACTAACACCCCCCAAAATTGTATTTCGCCAGGCCTTGACTAAAACAATCTGGTTCCGTAGTTGGGCTCGACGTTTTTCAAATTCCAGCTCAACAGCAAGCCGTCGACGTTGGCTGTAATGCGTTGGCAACAACCTTCAGAATGAAACACATTAGACGACTGTTGACCATCATTATACCTTTGGTTTTGTGGACTTTTCAAACAAAAGCCGACACCACTGATAATTACCAGATTTATCTGAAAAATAAAATCGCCATTACTGAACGTGACTATAATAACATCCTGTCTTCAACCATAAAATCTTTGGATCTCTCAATTTTAAACTATTCCGACACAATCAAAATAAAATATAGCCACTGTTCTCCTGCTATCACCAATAGAATAATTACAATAACCGATGCATCTAATAAAGTTGTCTTTGCCAGAAGCTTTCCCAACTACACCGTAGACAATATTATGGCATTACCTGTTAAAGATATTATGGACACTCCCGAAGTAAAGTCAAACTCTACATTTACTTTACATTACTTTGACCAACAATTGCCAAAAGCCGGAATAATGATTTCTTTTGTGCGCATAGCCGACAAACCATTGTATACATCTAACAAGACCGGTCTCGCCTATAGGGTAATTTTGGCGATTATATTAACAGTGATCTCATTTTGTACGCTTTTAATTTGGCGACGAAGATAGCACTATAGCCAACACTCGGTTTGTTGCCAAGCTGGCCGCGCATTGTTGCAATCAGCAGCAACTCTTTTATCAGTAACGGCCGTAGGCTATTGTAAATTCAGTTTAAAATAACTACAAGTTCAATTTTTTAGCCGGGCTTTGTAGCCGGGCGGATGGCTTTCCAATACCAGTCCAACAGCAAGCCGTCGGCAACAATTTATGGACATTCACTACGGAATAGCACTTGACCAAGCGTTGACTTGGATAAACTCAAATTATATTTCGACAGGAATAATTGTCAGCGGAAGTATAATTCGAGGCAATCCAGATAAGCATAGTGATTTTGACATTTTTGTTATTCACAACAACTTATTTAGACAAAGAGTTCAGAAAATATTCAATGAAGTGCCTTTCGAAATTTTCGTGAATAATATTGAACAAGTTTATAAATATTTTGAAAGCGAATTAGCCAATAACAGACCAGTTAGTGCCAATATGATTGCAACGGGACAATTATACAAAGGACGCGACAACCCCAGTATATTGACACTTATTGACGATGCAAAAAAATACGTTTTATTGTCCAAACCATTAACAGACGAACAACTGACTTTTCGAAAATACACTATAGCAAATTTATTTGAAGATGCCACAGACATTTACGCCACGGACGAAACGACAACTTTATACATTCTTGACAAAATAGTAATAGACATAATTGATTTCATTTTTTCTTCTAAGCAACAACCTTTACCAAGACTTAAAGATAGAATTAAAACCATATTAGAATTAGACAATGCAATAGGACTGTCGATAACAAAATATTATAGTGAAAAGACTATTGAGCAAAAGTATGAATTGACAAAACAAATGGTTCTTGGCTTGACGGGTGCAACAGGCTTTTTTGAATGGAGTACGGCACCTGAATGACTATTGCTGCCGCTAACATAGAGTTTTGCAATAGGCTTGCCTTGACGGAAGAACAATCGGCTGAAGGCTATACCGGGCTTTGATCCCATCTTGACAGACAATATTGGCTATAGAATAACAATGAGCTTTTTATTATAAATTTGGCCTTTGTACCGGCTGGACGTTATAAATGCCAGCCCATCGCAAAGCCCAGAACCATTGGTAGCAATTTTATTGAGGCTTAAATTGATACAATGCATTTGAAAAAAGTTATTTCTATTCTCACGTTATTATTCTGCTGTCATTTTCTCCAGGCGCAGGATTTCAGCGCATTCAAAAAAGCATTATTTATACAGGGAAAAGATACGTTACGCTTCAGGATTTTATATCCGGAAAATTATAAAACAGAAATGTCATATCCTTTAATAGTTTACCTGCACGGTGCAGGCCTGAGAGGAAATGATAATGAACATCAACTCGTTGAAAGTGGCCGTTATTTTTTAAATGACGAAGTCCGAAAAAAATTTCCGGCGCTTGTCGTTTTCCCGCAATGTCCTTTCGACAGCATGTGGTTCAGAATCCCGCCGTCACCACCATTCGATACAACAGTAGCAGTTAACCATAAGATGAACACGCTGTCGCTATCAACACCGGAACTGCTGGTAAAACTTTTAATTGACAGTTTAGCTGAACATAAAGTCGCAGACATAAAAAGAATTTACCTGGGTGGCTGTTCACTTGGGGGCTTTGGCACCTATGATTTGGTAATCCATTACCCTGATTATTTTGCTGCTGCTTTCCCGGTATGCGGGCAGGCAAATGTAGACTTGTACCCTAAAAGGGCAAAGAATGTTCCTGTATGGATTTTTCACGGCGCAATGGATAACGTTATCGACATCTGGCCTGATAGGAGCATGATAAAAACTTTACAACGAAGCGGTGCAAAAAATGCGAGATATACGGAATACCCAGAGGGAAAACATAACATTGAGGCCAATGTATTTGCTGAACCAGGTTTGTTCCCGTGGTTATTTTCATTTAAAAAATAATGTTTGGTAAAAGGCTGCAATCTTGACTAAAAACTGCCACCAACCTTGGATTTTATGCAAGTCGGACAGGGTATTGTAACATCAGCTATTTGCAAATTCCAGCTTCAGTTCCAGCAGACGAACTACTATCAGCTTTTGTACTTAACTTCATCGATATATTTTCAATCAGCAGCGGTTATGGGCAGGCGTAATACTAATGCCCAACCTGCATAAAGCCCTGCTCGTTAGCTGCCACAAATAGCGACACCCTACAACTTTATGCGATATATTTATTTTGCTTCCATTTTATTCATTTCGTGCAACAGTAATTCGCCGACAAGACAAGCCTCTAAAGTTGATAGCATTACAAACAACAACGCTTCCATTGTTGACACTACAACAAAGCCAAAAAAAGTTTGGGTTGACAGATTAAATGGCTCAATATATCCCTTGCCCGACAGTATAGGCGACAAACCGGTCAGTTTTTATCTTGACAATCCAAAAGTGGCTGACATTTCAAAAGCATTTTACAAAGCGAAGTTCAGACCAACGGACAATGATTCCACAACACAACTTCTATCCTATGCGACAACAGGCGACAACACTCTAAGACCCTTTTATCGCTGGTGCCTAGATTTCACGATAACAATTAGCGACGGAGCATTAGGTGAGTATCCTGGCGCGCCTGCTTTGGCATATGCATCAAAATTTCCAAAGGAATTCTTTGACTATATGGATAAAGACACATCAGGACAGAGGTATAAACAATGGACAGAGATAATTGCTTACAGTGGACTGAGTAATTATGACAGAAAAAAATCAGAAATCGAAAAGGAAATAATAAGCAATATGCAAAATAACTGTTCCTTCTGTAGTGGCAATACAAAAAGTCGTATTGTGACATTTGCTCAGGACATCGCAAAGGCAATTAAACTTCAAGATTGAATTTTACGGCAGCTAACATGGGTTTCTGCTATGCTGGCTGAAGACTATGTACTGATCGTCCCGTTCGCTTATTATCTGTAGTCCGGGCTGAACGAATAAAGCCGAGCAGTAGAATATAAGATCAACTGCATTAACTTTACTCAGCAGCGGGTTCGGGCTGATTAATAATGGAATATCAGCACAGCAGAAAACCCTGACCGTTGTGCGACATTAGATCAGCTCATCAAAGTTTAAAGTTTTGACAGACTCTTTTTTCAACTTTACGGCAAAATATAATAGACAGAATTTTTTGGTTCCTTTAATATTTGGAGCAATTCCGATTGTCGGTGTTACTTATTCGATTTTCAAAAACCCTAAAAAACAGCTGGCTGAATTTAATAAAAGCTCAATAAGCCTTAGCATAACTGTTATATTTATATTGTCACTCTTTGGGTTCTTTTGTTATAAGTACTTTTTTGACAATAAGATAAAGCTTGAAATTACCAAAAGTGGCTTTTGGACCCCTAAATCTGGTCACATAAATTGGCAGTCGGTTTGGTATATCTACCAAAAGGAGATCCGAGGGAAAATTGCTGAGCAAAGTTTGATAATTAAATTAAATGAAGATGACAGAGAAATAAAGCTCGACACAACCTATTTTGACAAAACAGCAGAAGAAATTATTAGAGCACTAAAAGAATATTCTCAAGAGTTTAATATTCAATTTTTGGACAAAGAAATTCAAAAGACGTATTAACATCGCACAACAAGCGGTTCCTATGTAAAGCGATTCTCACGGACTGCCATGGAACAAAGAATGGAGCGATATCAAGAGCAGTTCAACTGTTAAAAGAAGTGATGATTTGTATAGTATTTATTTGGACAAAAAATACTTTAATGAGTTCATCAAGTTATTAAGAAGCATGGAAGAGAAACAAGCTGTAGAAATTAATGGAGAAAAATATTCCTTGTCTTATCGATTGCCTTTTCCAAACTTACGATGAACAGCGGCCGCGACGAATAAACAATGAGCAATAGATTTCAATTGGGCAGTTGTACGGTACGACGTTTTCAATTCATGTTTTGAGTAAAAAGTAAAATCAGTTTTTTTAACTTAGTTCAGTGGCGGGCGGACGGAATTCTAATCCCCCGTCAGCATAACGCCCCCGACGTTAGCGGCCAGCTTAATCGACATACTCAAAAAAATGAAACTATCGAAAAATATAAATTCGCGCATACATTTTTTTTTAATCCCATTAATTGGCATCAGCTTACTTTGCTGCAACCAAAAAAGACAACAAACTCAACAGACAAAGACTCAAGATTCTTTAGTTCAATATAAACAAATATCAATTTGGCCAAAATCTATTCCTGATTCTGAACTTATCACTGGAACAGAAACTTATAATGACGGAATGGTAACAAATGTTTCTAACCCCACTATAACCGTCTATTCACCTAAGGAGAAAAATACCGGGATAGCTATAATAGTATTTCCCGGTGGTGGATATAATAAACTTGCCATTGAGCTTGAAGGTTCAGAAATATGTCAATGGTTAGCTTCCATCGGAATAACAGGTATACTTTTAAAATACCGGGTCCCTGCTTCCGGGCCTCACCATGATGAAGATTGCGACTGTGAAAAAGACCCAATAAAACCTCTGGCGTTGCAAGACGCTCAAAGAGCAATGGGATTAGTGCGTT
>Ga0068860_100005722_pt1 | contig 12542 bp, 6 predicted proteins | sample KBSSwiS32_FD_66597 | JGI IMG/M metagenome (GOLD analysis project Ga0068860, IMG submission 66597) | Switchgrass rhizosphere microbial communities from Kellogg Biological Station, Michigan, USA - KBS Switchgrass S3-2 | ecosystem: Host-associated > Plants > Roots > Rhizosphere > Soil ... | reverse complement strand
TGTTAAAGCTCATGTCGAACATCCTGATCATTGACGATGAAAAAGCTATCCGTAAAACACTTAGTGAGATCCTGTCCTATGAAGGCTATAAGATCGACGAAGCCGGCGACGGTGAAGAAGGTTTGAAAAAAGTGAGGGAAAAGGAGTACGATGTTGTGCTCTGCGATATTAAGATGCCAAAGATCGACGGGATAGAATTCCTGGAAAAGGCGAAGGAAGCAAATCCTGACATTCCCATTATAATGATATCAGGGCATGGCACCATCGAGACGGCTGTGGAAGCTGTCAAGAAAGGCGCTTATGACTATATTTCCAAGCCGCCGGACCTCAACCGGCTGCTGATCACCATTCGCAACGCCATGGACAAGACCACCCTGGTAGCCGAGACCAAGGTGCTGAAGCGGAAAGTAAGCAAGGTGCAGGAAATGGTCGGCTCATCTACGCCGATACAGAAGATCAAGGAGACCATTGAAAAGGTAGCTCCTACGGAAGCCCGGATACTGGTGACCGGGGAGAATGGTGTGGGTAAAGAATTGGTAGCCCGCTGGGTACATGAAAAAAGCAATCGTGCGGGCGGGCCGCTGATCGAAGTGAACTGCGCCGCCATTCCCAGTGAGCTGATAGAGAGCGAACTGTTTGGACATGAGAAGGGATCATTTACTTCTGCTGTTAAGCAACGGATCGGCAAGTTTGAGCAGGCCAATAGCGGGACGCTCTTCCTGGACGAGATCGGCGATATGAGCCTGACCGCGCAGGCAAAGGTGCTCAGGGCCTTGCAGGAGGGCAAGATAACGCGGGTGGGAGGTGATAAGGATATCAGTGTGGATGTACGGGTGATCGCCGCTACCAACAAGGACCTGCTCAAGGAGGTGGACGAGAAGAATTTCCGCCTGGACCTTTACCACCGTCTCAGCGTCATCATTATTCACGTGCCATCATTGAATGAACGGAAGGATGATATCCCGTTGTTAGTAGATAAATTCCTGGCTGATATCTGTGCTGATTATGGCATTGCGAAAAAGGCTATAGAGGAAGAGGCCATTAAAGCGCTGCAAAAGCATAATTGGACGGGAAATATCCGGGAGTTGCGGAATGTGGTTGAGCGGCTGATCATTCTTTCCGGCAAGAACATCGATAAGGATGATGTGGAAAGCTATGTCCTTCCAAAGAAATAATTGTTCCGGGCGTTCTGCCCGGCCAGCCCAAAATCCGGGAGGGCTCTGTAATATTCCGGTCTATTTGACGACTTATAGGGTAAATTCCCCAAATGTTTTAGCAAAACTTTCCAGATCAATGTTTTGAGGGGACGATTATTATTATAAATTTGCCCGGAATCATCAAAAACCAAAGGAATGTCGACTCATCAGTTGCTGGTCTTAGTGCTTATTCAGTTACTTATACTCTTGTTACCCTCCGTCGGACTCTATAAAATGTTTGAAAAGGCTGGTGCTGCCGGCTGGAAAGCTTTCATTCCTTTTTATAATACGTGGGTGATGCTGGAACTGGCGGAGCGGCCCAAGCACTGGGTATTCTGGCAGCTGATCCCTGTCGTTGGCTGGTTTATTTCCATGGGCATCTATGTGGAGTTCGTGAAGGCCTTTGGTAAATTCCGTTTTTATGAACATGCCCTGGCGGCCCTCGTGCCTGTTGTCTATTTCCCTTATGTAGGGTTTAATCCCAAGGATAAGTTCACCGGGTCCGGTCCCGTGAAAAAGCATAGAAAGGGCACTGCCCGGGAATGGGTTGACGCCGGTGTCTTTGCCATAGTGGCTGCCACGCTCATCCGGACCTTTGTGTTCGAGGCTTATACCATTCCCACGGGCTCGATGGAAAAGACGCTGCTGATCAATGACTTTCTTTTCGTAAGTAAGTTCAGTTACGGTCCCCGTATACCCAATACTCCTTTATCTATTCCTTTTGTGCATAATACCATGCCGATCACCAATGGGAATTCTTATGTGGAATGGATCAAGATCCCTTATACCCGCTGGTTTGCCAGCCCGGTGAAAAGGGGGGATGTCGTGGTGTTCAACTTCCCTGCGGGCGACACGGTGATCAATCTGCCGGATTTCCAGTCTCAGCGTCCTTATTATGATGTGGCCCGGGAGATCGGCCGGGGCAATATAGATTCGGGCCGCCAGGTGATCCTCAGCAAGCCGGATGATTATCCATTGGTTATTCGTCCTGTGGATAAACAGGAGAACTATATCAAGCGTTGTGTAGCGATTGCGGGCGACACATTGCAGATCAGGAACCAGGTGGTCTATATCAATGGGAAGGCGCAGCCTTTCCCTCCTGAATCACAAACCAATTATGAAGTAGAGACCAAGGGGCAGCCGTTGGATGAGGCCGTGTTGAAAGAGGAATATAATCTGGATATGACCAATGGGGAGGATGTTCGAAGTTCCGGGAACGGCAATAACAATCAATATGACATGCTGCTGACATGGAGCGCTCATGAGAAAATGCTGAAGAACGGGCTGGCTAAAAATATTGTACAGGAGATCGACAGCAACCATGATGTTTATCCGTACGACCATATTCATGTGTGGAGCCGGGATAACTATGGTCCTATCTGGATACCTGCCAAGGGTGCTACGCTGCCGCTGACACCGGAAAGCTATACCATTTATGAGAGGGCTATTCGAGTATATGAGCACAATGACCTGGAAATGAAAGATGGTAAGATCTATCTCAATGGCCAGCCTGCCACGCAATATACTTTTAAAATGAACTACTACTGGATGATGGGGGACAACCGTCATGGGTCACAGGATTCCCGTTATTGGGGATTTGTGCCGGAAGACCATGTAGTGGGGGAGGCGTGGCTGATCTGGATGAGCTGGAACAAGGGGGTGCGTTGGAACAGGTTGTTCAGGAAGATCAAATAGCAGGATTATCAAATCGGGATTTATCAACCGATTGAAAAGGAAATGTAGAATAATGTCGGGCAGGTTAATTCAGCAGCATGAAAAAACAGGTGCATCAATTTTCTTATGAAGTCTACGATTCTACGGAGGACCTGGCCCCTGCCGATGCGGTGTTGCTAAACAAAGCTAAAGAGGTGACGGCGCAGGCTTATGCTCCTTACTCCCGTTTCCGTGTAGGTGCCGCGGCCAGGCTTGACAACGGTCAGGTGGTTACAGGTACCAACCAGGAGAATGCTTCTTTTCCTGCGGGCATTTGCGCAGAAAGGGTATTGATATCTGCAGCTGCTTCCCTTTTTCCGGGAGTGGCCATCGAAACCCTTGCTGTCAGCTACTTCAACGAGAATGGTCCCAGTGACAATCCCATCTCTCCGTGCGGCATCTGCCGCCAGTCACTGCAGGAATTCGAACAGCGGACGGGGAAGCCGGTAAGGCTGCTCCTGGGCGGTCAGAAAGGACCTGTGTATGTTTTTCCACAATCCGGGTTGCTGCTGCCGTTTGCTTTTACAGCGGATGAATTATAACATTACGAAACCGGTTAAGTACAATTCAATAACATTCTATTAAAGGTTAAACATTTTTTTTCTTATTGGATTTATTGTACATTAGTTTAGTCAAACATAATTGAGCACATCTACCTACGATTACCCCTACCAACTGTGGCGTTTCTGTACCCGGGCTAACCATTCAACCAGGCTAAGATTAGAAAGTTCTAATGATGCGGAAATAAACGTTCAGAATTGTGCGACCTTATAACTACAACCTTATGCTATCCAGACCGATCAACCTCGCAATTGTCGATGACCATTCCTTATTCAGGAAAACTCTTAAAAGCTTTCTCTCGGAACACGGCGAAAATATCAATGTTACCCTGCAGGCCGCCGATATGCTCGAATTATTCAGCAAGTTAAAAACCACTTCCATCGATCTGTTGTTGCTGGATATTTTTATGCCAGGGATTAGTGGAAATGAAGCTGTTAGGACTCTCAGACGTGAATATCCCACAGTCAAGATCCTCGTTCTGTCCATGGGTACGGACATGGATATGATCAGCGACCTCCTCGATGCAGGCATTCATGGTTATTTCTCAAAAGCAGATGAACCGGAAGAACTGCTCCAGGCGATCGAGGCCGTTGCGAACAATCGAATATACCGGAACAGACTCTTTACCGAAGCTTTGTATTGGGACAAACAGAATAAGATAAGATCCTATGAGGGGTCGCATGCCTCGCTCAATGAGCGTGAGAAGAAGATACTCCAGTTAATATGGGAGGAAAAGAGTAACAAAGAGATTGCCGACGAGCTTTTCCTTGGGATCAGATCCGTCGAGAAGATCCGGCAGGATCTAAAAGAGAAGATCGGCGTCAGGTCGACAGTTGGCCTGCTTAAGTATGCTATCGATAAAAGGATCATCGGCACAGGCTCACGAAACACAGACCTCATGGAAAAAGCCTGATAACTGTAAAACTTTCTCTGAATTATGCCCGCTCCTTTTCGTAAAAACCGAAGTGAAAATTGGCAACACTACTAAATGTTATCTCGTTTTTTTTGAATTAATTTGTTTTCACTATTGAGACTCCCATCCTTGAAAGACCTATCAGTAAGATCAGTATGATCATGCAATTGTATGCATGTGCTGAATTTTACCAGCACCTCAGGTTTATTTCCATTTAGCTTATTTGATGAACGTTTTGGCAAGCATTGTTACTTGCCTTAGCGACAGCTGTACCCTCTGACATATTTCTGCATTCCTATCTGTTTACATAAATTAATTTCTTCAACCAAGAAGATACTAACTATTATGACTATCTGCGGAATCAAATTGACCCATGACGGCTCCATCGCATTGGTCGACGGGCAACGACTCATTTTTAGCTATGAAGTCGAAAAGTTGAATAACTCCCCGAGATACAGCCGGTTCAATATCAAAATGGCGGAGGTCAATGCCATTTTTGAACGGCATGGATATTCCTTCGGTCAGACCGATAAATTTGTGATCGACGGGTGGGTCCCCGATGAGCCTGTGTATATTGATCTGGGAGGAGGAGATACGCCTGTCGAACTGGCGGGATACGGCAGCCTCGTCGTAAAGAACGAGAATGTGATGCAGCGTAAGGACTTTAACCTCAATGCCGGGTTAAAAATGAATTATGCCAGTTATAACCATGTAGCCGGACATATTGCCTGTGCATATTGTACAAGCCCTATAGCCAGGGCAGGTGAAGATTCTTATGTCCTGGTCTGGGATGGAGGCATGTTCCCCCAGCTTTTCTATTATCACAACAAGAATAATAAGGTCGAGAACCTGGGGGTGTTATTCCTTATTATAGGGCACATATATGGGATGTTTGCCCAGTATTTTGAACCTTTTAACACGAGAAAAGATAAAGCGATAGAAGAGCTGTCAGTAGCCGGTAAGGTCATGGCTTTTATAGCTAAGGGCAGCTACAGGAAGGAGATGATCCCCGTTTTCCAGGCGCTCTACGAGGAATGTAAGGACAGGCCTAAGGAATTTAGTCATCTGATGGCACTGGAGTTTATGAAAAGGACCGTTCATCTGAATTATCCATCTGAAGATGTCTTGTATACTTTTCATACATATTTGGAGCGATTGCTTTTGGAGACATTGACAAGAAAAGTGAAGAATGATAATGGAAGGGCAAAGAACCTCTGTATTGTGGGGGGATGTGGCCTTAATATCAAATGGAACAGCGTCATCCGTAATTCCGGATTATTTAAAGAAGTCTGGGTACCTCCTTTCCCTAATGATTCCGGCAGCGCGATCGGCACTGCCTGCTGTGAAATGATCCATAGCACGGGATTGAACTACCTGGATTGGAATGTTTTTTCAGGCCCGCCAATCATCAGCGACCTGCCCGACAGCGGCTGGATGAAGAAACCGGCGACTATCGATGAACTGGCGCTGCTGCTGTTCTTAGAGAACGAACCGGTGGTTTTTTTGAACGGGCGGGCGGAACTGGGGCCACGCGCTCTGGGTAACAGGAGCATACTGGCTCCGACAACGGACGTATACATGAAACAAGTCCTTAACAGGGTAAAGAACAGAGAGGACTATCGCCCTGTAGCTCCTATCTGCCTGGAGGAGGATGCGAAAGACATTTTCGACCCTGGTACAAGAGATCCCTACATGCTCTTCGATCATAAGGTCAAGCCGGAATGGAAAGAGCGTATCCCCGCCATTTGCCACCTGGATGGTACTGCCAGGCTGCAGACCGTGAATGAATCGGAAAATCCTGTCATGGCGCGTTTGCTGAACGAGTATAAAAGGTTGAGCGGGATCCCGCTGTTGTGTAATACCAGCGCAAACCATAATGGAAGGGGTTTTTTTCCTGACGTGTCTTCGGCCATGCAATGGGACCAGGTAAATTATGTATGGTGTGACAATACCCTATACGAAAAAGAAGAAAAGATCATCTTTCAAAATAGTAAATCCTTTAGTGTGAAACCAGTGTAAGTATGCCGGTCCGTTCACGCCCTAACTTGCCATATCAAACCTTATCAAATGGATACATTCCTTCCCGGATGGCGCCTGATCTATACTAAGCCGCGCCATGAAAAAAAAGTGCACTCTCACCTCGCCGAGATAAAGGTCAATTCCTTTTTGCCTACTAAAAAGACCCTCAGGACCTGGCATGATCGAAAGAAATATATCGATGAGCCGTTATTTCCCTCCTACGTTTTTATTTATCTCAATGACATGCAGAATTACTATGATGGACTGGATACAGAGGGCTTTTTGTACTATGTAAAATTGGGGAAAGAGATCGTTCGTGTAAATGAATCGGTCGTCGATAACATAAAACTAGTTACCGGTCAGGCGAAAGAAATAGAGGTATCCGACATCTCTTTTGAGCCCGGACAAAAACTGGTTATCCGAGAAGGTGCCCTGACAGGTCTTTCCTGTGAAGTGATCCAATACAATAAAAAGCAAAAGCTGCTGGTGCGGGTTGAACTGTTAAAAAGAAGTATCCTGCTCACAGTGCCGGAAGAACATTTGATCGCTATGTAGACTGGTGTCATAAATGTTGAAGTAAGATATGAAAAATCTATCGGCAGTACAGGAATCCATTTGGCTGACACAGAATATTTACGCCGGATCTTCACTTTATAATGTAGGGGGCTATGCTATTATAGAAGGCGAGCTGGATGAATCTTTCCTGATATGCTCGATCGAAGAGGTTTTGACCAATGCCGATGCTATAGAGACCGGGTATTATGCTTTTAATGATATCCCCCTGAATGACAACGCTGTCTTTATGAAATGGGATATATCCGGCGCCGATCTTTCCGATACGCTGGATCCGGATCGGTCCTGTTTGACCTGGATGCAGGAAGATATGCGTGAAAAGTTCGATGTAACGAAGAACCTTTTAAAGGTCAGGGTCTTAAGATCCGGCCGGCATCGGTATTACTGGTACGTCAAGGCCCATCATCTGATCTTTGACGGCTACTCGATGTCTTTGTTCTTCAATGCTGTCTCCGCACGTTATTCGATGCATTTGGATCATACGCCGGAGATAAAAGATGCGCCCTTATTCTCCTATGCATCATTTATCGAAGATGACAGGATATACAGGCTGTCGGATGAATTCATGAACGATCGTGCATTTTGGCTCGACAGATTGAAAAGTGTGCCGGGAGCAAAAGCTTTTCAGTCCTGTTTGACATCAATAAACACAAGCTCACTTTTTTCCAGGAGGAAGGATGCAAGGATACCCAGAAAGCAGTATGACCAGATAGCTGGGTTTTGCGATACGCATGGCTGTACCGCGTTTCATTATTTTATTGCCGTATTGATAATATTAAACAGGATCTATAATAACGAAGCGGCTGCGATAGGTATCCCTGTTTTTAACAGGAGAAATAAGAGATTCAAGCATACGATAGGAACTTTTGTTAATGTATTGCCTTTTTATATTCAGATCGATGACCATTCAACATTTATCGATATACTTTATAAGGTTAAGGCTGAATTGAAGGACTGTTTCAAGCACCAGCGATTTTCGTTGTACGATATATTAAATGAGCTGGGTGGTAAGGGGAATATTTATAACATCATTTTTTCATATCAAAAGAACAGCTACGAGGCAAAGATTGGCGACCTGGGAGCAACCATCAGCTACATTCATAATGGAGAACAGGAAGACGACCTTGTGTTCCATCTATTGGAGTATTCTGAAACCGAGGACCTGACGTTATCCGTTGACTACAGGGAAGGCCTGTTTCCCGGAGACGTGATCGGTGGCCTGCTGGATCATTTCTGTAATTTGTTGTTTTCCCTGTTTGACAATCCTTATGCGCCGGTGGCCGGGCTGGAATATTTGAGTGAAAAGGAGCAGCAGCAGTTAGGAGCGTTCAATGATACTAAGATCGATCTTCCCGAAGATCTGACGATCGTGGACTTGTTCGAAAGACAGGTTGGAAAGAGAGGAGATGATATTGCAGTTTTTTATGAAGGGGTCAGCCTTACATATACAGAATTGAACAAATTGTCCAATCAGCTGGGCCGTTATCTGCGGATGACATATGATATACAGCCGGACGACCTGATTGGTATAAAATTGGATCGCAGCGAGTGGCTGGTCATAGCCATCCTGGCTGTCCTGAAGGCAGGGGCGGCTTATGTTCCGATCGACCCGGAATACCCCCAGGAGCGCATAGATTTTATTACGTCGGATAGCAGGTGTAAGGTGGTTGTCGATGAAAAAGAGCTGGATGCATTTAAAATAAATGCAAGGAAGATCAGCAATAGGAAACTAAAACAGGAGGGTACTTCCGGGAACCTGGTATATGTAATTTATACATCCGGCTCTACCGGCAGACCCAAAGGGTGTATGTTGGAACACAGGGGGGTGATCAACAGGATAGAATGGATGTGGCAGCTGTTAGGCTTTGCGACGGATGATATTATACTTCAAAAGACCACTTTTACCTTTGATGTGTCTGTATGGGAGCTGCTGATGCCTTTATGTTGGGGGGCAACGATGGTTCTGTGCCGGAAAGAGGATATCGCATCTCCCGAACGGATCTTAGCCCTTATCGAAACCCGGGGGATTACATGTCTGCACTTTGTCCCGGGAATGCTAACTGCCTTTATTACTTCTTTGTCCGAGGAGAGGGATACAAACAGGAAGTTGAAGAGTTTGAGAAGAGTGATCACCAGCGGGGAAGCACTGCTTCCTGAGACGGTCAGAAGCTGGTACGACCTGTCAGATATACCTATCTATAATTTATATGGTCCTACCGAAGCGTCTATCGACGTCACCTATTATGTTACAAGCCGGGGGGATTCTAAGATCCCCATAGGTCGCCCGATCTGGAATACACAAATGTATATTGTAGGGAAGTCAGGTCAGCTCATGCCTGTGGGAGTAATGGGCGAGATATGTATTGGGGGGATCGGTTTGGCCAGAGGTTATTTAAACAAGGCAGCGCTGTCGGCTGAAAAATTTGTGGCTAATCCCTTCAGGGAGGGTACACGCATGTATAAGACGGGAGACCTGGGCAGATGGCTGCCTGATGGGAATATCGAGTTTATAGGGAGAGAGGACGGGCAGGTTAAGATCCGTGGCTACCGGATAGAACTGGGAGAGATCGAAAATGTACTACAGGGTCATCCGGATATCGATGCTGCAGCTGTAATTGCCGGCCCGGGCGGGAATAGTGATAAGGAATTGACAGCCTATTTGGTGGGTAAGGGTGAGATGAACCTGTCCGATATACGGGGACACATGCGCAAGTCCCTGCCTGGGTACATGATACCCGGCCGTTTTGTACAGGTGGAAAAGCTACCCCTGACCTCCAGCGGGAAGGTGGATAAGAAAAGGCTACTTTACCTAGAAGGCCGGGTTATATCCGGAGACATAACATACATTCCTCCCAGGAATATTACGGAAGAGAAACTGGTACTGGTCTGGAAGGAAGTATTAGGGATAGAAAAAATAGGTGTAAAGGATGATTTTTTTGATCTGGGCGGACATAGTTTGAAGGCCACGCGTCTGACTGGCCTTATTCACAAAGGATTTAACGTCAGGATATCGTTAGGCGATCTGTTCTCGATGCCGGTGCTGGAAGACCAGGCGCTGTTCATAATGAAGACTTCAAAGAAAGCCTTCACAAGTATCCTTCCGGCGGATAAGCAAGCGCATTACCCTTTGTCATCATCTCAGCGGAGGCTGTGGATATTGAGCCAGTTCAAAGACGGCAATATTGCATACAATATGCCAGGTGTATATGTGCTTGAAGGCGAACTGGATCAGCGATCCATGGAACGTTCCTTCAATGTACTGATCGCGCGTCATGAGATATTGCGTACTGTGTTTAAAGAGGATGAACAGGCGAGTATCCGGCAATTCATTTATACTCCGGAGGAAATGATCTTCCGGATAGCTTACAATGATGCAAGGAATGCTCAGGGGCAGGATGAAATGATCAAACGGTTGATACTGGAACAGATCCAACAGCCTTTCGATCTGTCGGCCGGACCTTTGTTGAGAGCGGCCTTGCTTCAGGTATCCGATACCAAATGGATATTCATTTATGTGATGCATCACATAATCAGCGATGGCTGGTCGATGGGTATTTTGATCAGGGAGCTGCTGTCGGCCTATGATGCACAAAGAAAGGGGGAGCCATTCTTGTTGCCCGCTTTGCAGATCCATTACAAAGACTATGCGTCATGGCAACAGGAACAGCTGAATGGAGAAGCTTTTAAAGATGACAGGGCCTGGTGGTTGGCCCAATTTGAAGGCGGCCTTCCGGTATTGGAGCTTCCGGTTGCCAAATCCCGGCCGATCGTAAAAACATATAATGGGGGCATTATTCGTAATGTCATTGACAAAAGGGTGTCCCGGGTATTAAAAGACCTTTGTCAGGAGCAGGGTGGGACTTTGTTCATGGGACTGCTGGCAGGAGTTTATGCATTGCTATATCGATACACCGGTCAAAAGGATATTATTATAGGAAGCCCTATCGCGGGCAGAGAGCATATTGACCTGGAAGATCAGTTGGGTTTTTATGTCAATACGCTTCCCCTTAGACTTCGGAGTAATGGGAATAGAAATTTTAAGGAGCTAATAAGGGATGTCAGGGCATTCGCATTAGAGGCATACAGGCATCAGTCCTATCCTTTTGACGAATTGCTGAATGAACTGGATCTCCGGAGGGATACAAGCCGGAATGCGTTGTTTGATGTAATGGTGATATTGCAGGAAGACAGAACGTATAATTTTGAGCAACAATCCGGAAAATACGGGGTCAGGATCAATAAGTATGACAAGCAGGAGCATATAACGAGTAAACTTGATCTGACCTTTATGGGGGAGGAGACGACTGAGGGACTGGAGGTAAATATAGAATACAATAAGGACATCTACAGTGAAGACACTGTGGTGCAGTTAGGTGATCACCTGCAGCAGTTGCTGGGGGCGATGGTGCAGCAGCCCTCGATACCCATTGATGACCTGGATTATTTAAATCCTGCCGAATTACACCAGATATCGGTCTTGTTCAATGATACAACGACACCCTATCCAAAAGGAAGGACCGTTGTAGAGCTGTTCGAAGAGCAGGCCGGTAAAACGCCGGATCAGATAGCTCTGGTGGCTGGCGGGACATCGATGACCTACCAGGAACTGAATGAATATTCAAATCAATTGGCCCGTTATCTGAGAAAGAGGTATAAGATCAAACCCGATGACCTGGTAAGCATACAGCTGGAGCGTAATGAGTGGATGATCATCGCCATTCTTGGGACACTAAAATCAGGAGGCGCTTATGTGCCTGTCGATCCGGAATATCCCCTCGATAGGATCAGGTATATCCGGGAAGACAGCCAGAGTAAGGTGCTGATAGATGAACATGAGTTACAAAAGTTTCAAAAGGTACGGAGCAGATATAGAAAAGAGGGGTTTAACGCTATCCATAAACCCGGGAACCTGGCATACGTAATGTATACATCCGGCTCAACGGGACATCCCAAGGGCGTAATGATAGAGCATGGTAGCGTCGCGGCCTTTATCAGCTGGTGTAAAAAGGAGTTCCGGAATGCTGCTTTCGACACGGTGCTGGGTGTCACTTCAATATGTTTTGACCTGTCGGTTTTTGAAATCTTTTATACCCTGGCTGCTGGCAGGAAATTACGTCTTTTACGGAACGCGCTGGATATTCCGCATCATTTGAATAACGGCGAAAACCTTTTGCTCAATACCGTACCTGGTGTGGTGGGTGCTTTGTTGAACGAGCAGGTGGATCTGACTCCCGTGAAAGTGCTCAATATGGCCGGAGAGCCTATCCCGCCTCATTACATTGCTAAATTGGATTGCAGAGGCATGGAGGTAAGAAATCTCTATGGCCCCTCTGAAGATACGACCTATAGTACTGTCTACAGGCTTTATGCAGGCGGCCCTGTTCTAATTGGCCGGCCGATATCCAATACGGCAATATATATACTGAGCGAAGGCGGAAAAATGCAGCCTGTCGGCGTCGCCGGAGAAATTTGTATAAGTGGTGCAGGTCTGGCGCGGGGTTATCTGAACAGGCCCGGGCTGACGGAGGAGAAGTTTGTGGGCAATCCGTTCAGGGCGGGGGAGCGGA
>Ga0068860_100005721_pt1 | contig 12544 bp, 5 predicted proteins | sample KBSSwiS32_FD_66597 | JGI IMG/M metagenome (GOLD analysis project Ga0068860, IMG submission 66597) | Switchgrass rhizosphere microbial communities from Kellogg Biological Station, Michigan, USA - KBS Switchgrass S3-2 | ecosystem: Host-associated > Plants > Roots > Rhizosphere > Soil ... | reverse complement strand
CCCTGCATCCCTGTAATATTCCAGTTGATTCAGCGAGCTGTTAAAACTTTCTAAATTCCATAGTTCAGTGGAGGGTAGAATGCTGTATTCCCTGATGATTTGTTGCCCCAGCTCATTGCATTCTTCAAAAGGGAATTCATGAAAGGAAAAAGTCTTATCCCTGTAATCCGGGTGATCAAGAACTGTTTTTATCCAGCAAAATGTTTTAAAAGAACCTATCTCAGGAAAAAGATAGAAATAGAAAAAGGGAGCATCTTTGCATTGGTAGAGCATTTCTCTTTTCTCAAATGAATTAAAATATTTCAATTGTTTCAACACCCCTTTCAGGTATTCCCTGAAGTCTGGCGCCGGACCATTTATTTCCGGAGCATAAAAAACCACACTCTCATTTTTAGATTGTAAGACCTGGTCAAGAGACAAATGGAAATGCTCACATAAAATCTTCAGTTCATTTAAAGAGATCGGCTTTTCCCCACGTATACGGCGGTATACACTATCATAGCTAATGTGGAGTAAATCGGCAATTTCATCCACTAATGAAATATGAGAAGGAAGTGCGTGTTTAATTAAAACAAATAGCTCCTTTTGCAAATCAGTTTCAGCCATAGAAATAAATTTACGAATTTTCCGAGATGATTATGGCCTTCTTTGTGGGTAACCAAATCATTGTATATATAAAGTCCATATTTTTTAAGATATCAATTCGTTCCATACCCATTTGCATTTATCTTACAGGAAACTCATTTTAACCCCAGCCTCGCCATCAGCATTTCTTTTTTCGCCTTGCTTACAGAAAGTTTTTCTCCATTTTTCAAAACAATATATCCGCCATCACTCCGCAGGAATTGAGAAACGTACGTAACATTTATGAGGGTAGAATGATGGATCCGCTGAAATACATCCGGTGGCAATAATTCTTCTACATCACCCAGGGTTCTTGAAATAAGCATAGGCCTTTTTTCCTGTATGAAAACCTTTGTATAGGCGCCTTCGGCCTGGCAGTAAATAATTGACGATACATCAATGAATTCATATCCCTCCCGCTGCGGCAAAGCGATCTTTTGTTCAATGGCCGGTTGACGGATATTACGCAGAAGATTACTTATGTGTTTCAAATTGCTCCCCTCCTCCAGTTTTCTTTCTACTTTTTGTACGGCCGATTTCAGATCCCCCGCATCAATGGGTTTTAATAAATAATCCACTGCACTGATTCGAAAAGCTTTTGCAGCAAACTCATCATGGGCTGTAGTGAAGATGATAGAAAAGTTTATCTCACCTAATATCTCGAGCATCTCAAAACCGTTCATCCACGGCATTTCCACGTCTAAAAAAACAAGGTCGGGCTGGTGTTTTTTTATTGCCATAATTCCTTCTTTGGCAGAGTAGCAGGTATCCAGCAATTCGATGGAAGGACAATGTTGCTGAAGGTCTTTTAGTAAAGCTCTTACACAATGCTGTTCATCGTCAATAATGATTGAGTGTATCATAGTGTCTCTTCATTAATTTTAATGATAACTTTTGTTCCTGTCCCGTTTCCTACTTCATCTTTCTTGTCAATTATTTCCAGTTTAGCCTGCCTTTGTTTAAGCAGATTATCTAACTCCAACCTGGATTGTGTAAGATTAACTCCCCTGGATTGATGAGCGAGGCTGCTGACAGATTTATTTTGTTGTGATACTTCTCTGCCAATACCATCATCTTCAATAATAATCTTAATATTTCCATTTTCCCTGGTAACGTTCAGCCAAACATTACCTCCGGTGCTCCGTGGTACAATTCCATGCCAAATTGAATTTTCAATGAAAGGCTGTATGATGAGTGCGGGAACCTGGATAGATTTCAAGTCTATATTTTCATCCACATTTACAGCATAAGAAAATTTAGAATCGAACCTCATCGCTTCCAGTTGAAGATAAAACTTACAGGTTTCAATTTCATCATATAAACTTATTTCCTTTTTATCGGCGTTATTAAACAAAGTGCGAATAAGCTTGGAAAATGTGGTGAGATACTTTACTCCTTTTTCGGTTTCCTGTTCCTGCATCAGTGCTTTGATTGAATTAAGACAATTAAAAACAAAGTGCGGATTCATTTGTGCACGAAGGGCTTTAGCTTCCAGTTCCATCAATTCTTTTTCGTACCTGGCTTTTAATTTCTCGGCCCTTCTGACAGCTTTTACCCGCAATCTTATAATTGTGTAAATCAGTAACGACAGAGAAACAATTATAGCAGTCCAAAACCACCATGTTGTCCAATATGGGGGAGCGATAATTATTTCCATGTGTGCCTCATTGGTGCTCCAATCAGCATCTCCAACTTTTACCTTAACGCGAAAATTATATTTTCCAGGCTTTATATCAGGTAACTCAACCCTGTTTGAACTATCATTATCAGAACTATAAGTTGGGATTTCTACCCAGTTGTTTACATCACCATCCAACCTCCACGCGTATTTTGTTTTTTTATTTTCTGAAAAGTAATTAGATGTGATATAAATAATTATTGAATTCTCATTGTATTTAAGTTTTAATTTTTGCAGCAATTCCGGTTTCGTAAGATAGTTCGTGATCTCACGCTTATTAAAATCTGTTACCCCATAAATTGCCGGAGTATAAGTTAGTTTTGTTGAGTCATCACCTATCCATTCAGGCCTATCGGACAAATTTGCGGAATAAAGGAGACCGCCTTTAACAAAATAAAAATTCCCGGTATTGTCTAATTTTATATCCGTTGTGCTGTTCTTAGATAACGCCAACGAAGAGTCGTCAATAAATTTATAAGATCTATCCCGGGTATTAAAAATTGCCGGTAGTGAGTCTTTCACGGCCACAAAGAAATCATTTGCTGATTTAATGCAAAAAGTCTGTATTGGATAAAATATATCAGTGCCCTTCTGCTTTTTTGGATAAGGGAAAAATTCATTAGTATTTGTAAGAAGATGATGAACTCCCATTCCCTTTTCGAGGGTACTAAACCAGATGTCGCCGTTACTGAAGGTTTCAATAGCGGTTATAGTTATTTTGTCTTCGGCTGGTGAAACTTTCTTTACCTGCCCCGTAATCTTATCATAGCTGAACAGTCCGCTACTGGTACCGATCCAGGTAATATTTTTATTTGTTTTGTTTTCTGCAAACGAATAAACACCTATTCCCGGGCCAATTAGAATCTTTTTAACGGGAAGTTCACCTTTCAGGATAACCATATTGCTATCGCTGCTTCTTCCAATTTTATAATTTGCCGGTTTTAACGCCTCGTTGGTGCCCGCCCTTCGAACAATATAAAAAGCACCATCCGCCACCCCGATATACAGATCGCTTACTTTATCAAACCATAGCTTCGTAATTTCCTTTGCAGTATCTCCTTTTAAGGGAAAATAAAACGGGGGAATATCGCAACGACCGTCTGCCGTATTCTTGAAAAATGTTAACTGGTTTTTGGCTGTTGAAAAAAATATATTGCTGTCATTACTTTCAGTGATAGATTTTATTGGCGTACCATTAAAAATGGCTTGTAAATTTTTTATTCCGTAATCCTGGTTATCAAGCCCAAAAGTAAATGCGCCTGCATTGCCCCCGGTAATAAAGGCAAAGCTGAATTCCGAAGCAGATACCAGCACTTTCCCATCTTTGGAAACCAATATTTCACCGTATTTGTTTTGAGGAATGTTCTTATCAATATAGCTTCTAAATAAAGACTTTTTTGCCTGACTATGAATCATTGTAAAGGAAGAGAACTGCAATAAAATAAAAATCAGCAAATGTTTAAACATTGAATGAGGTTTGATTTGGATGTACGTTTCTATTCATTTTTTAAAATCACGTTATCCTTTATTTTTATTTTGCAAGCCAGAGCTTGCTGTAGCAGCAATTTCTTTATCTGCCGTCAGCCTGGGTTTCCGTTTTGCGGGAGAAATATTTTCCCGATTTCACATTGGTATAGGTTCGCAATATTTACCGGCGTAAAAACCGGTATGTCATTTTCTGCAAACCCGTTTATAATTCCTGGAAGAAAATAAAATAAATATGGTTCTTTTATATCGCAAGTCTATCGTGGTCGGTAATTTATTGCCCCGGTTTATCAACACTGAAATTACAAATTTGCTCTCTCAATTCATAACCCCGTTTGGCAGTTGGCAGATTTGCACTCATAACCCGACAGGTTAACATATAAGACTATCCATATCAGATGTTATCACTTAAAAAAACATTTTCAAATTAATTGTTAGGGGATTATGGATAGATGCCAAGTCATAATACTCAATTGTAAAGCGCCTGTTGATATGTCTTACGAAGAATAGTAGTTTAACAGGATAAGAATGAAGAGAGACTAGATCTACTTCATTCCTGATCGCGAAAGGCAAGCTAAAAAATTTTATCATAAGGGGTAATAAACAAAAATTTCTCGACCTACAGGCGGAGTTGATGGAGAAAGCCTATTTCAGGCAATAACATGAGGTGCTGCGAAAAGTGCCTTATCTGAAAAGCGCGATGCGTAATTAAAAACCAATACGTTGAAATAGCGTTATTGCAAAAATTGCAAATGTCTGTGAATGATGGACGCGTTTTAGTTAAATCCGCAAAACATAAATGTACTCTTAGATCACTTCAATTAGGAAACGGCTCTGCGTCAAAAGAACTTTACCCGTAAAATTAAGACTTAGATAATTGCTAATAACAACTGTTATGAGAATCATTTTTATCAATCCTTTACTGCTTATCACTTTAAAGTCCTCAGCTCAAAACTATTTTACTTTAATCCCGACTCCAAAGTATAAGACCGGGGTATCCATAACCCGGGATGATCTTCCAGGGAGAATTGGGTTGCTCCCAGGTTTCATAAAACCCACAGGTAATTTTTAAACAAATTTCTCAAACCAAAACATACAATCATGAAAACAAAAATTCTATTTTTTACATTGCTTTTGTTGATACATACAGCAATTATTGTCAGGGCGCAAAAGCCGGTTTATCCCAAACCTAATAGCGGTGACCAGGTCCCTTTCGGTAAAAAAATGCCACTACCTGTTTTAGACCCCAGGGCGGAGATGATGAGAAAAGCTCATGATTCAAAAAAGATGGACCTGCCTTATACATCTTTTGATACGGTATCAAAGCAGTTTATAGTACATACGCCGGGGCCAAAGATTGCACCTTATCCTGCATCCGGTTCCTTTAACACAAATATCACCGGCGCGACAACAAATAAAACACAAGGCACATCTTTAGCTATTCATCTCACAAAAGATATAAATTCATTGTCGGAAAGCTTTCCTCGTAACGAGCCTGCCAATTCTCATTATAGTTTTGCTGTCCTCAATAATATAAGTTATTTTTTTGCGGAAGACGGTATTCATGGGCGTGAGCTATGGCGAAGCGATGGAACACCGGCAGGTACATATCTTGTAAAAGATATTAACCCTGGTGTAGCCGGCTCGGAAGGTGGCGGCATAATCGCGGCCAATGGGTTATTGTTTTTCTCCGCCGCAACGCCTGATAATGGGTTAGAGCCATGGGTTTCTGATGGAACAGAATCGGGCACACATTTACTTGCAGATGTTAATACAGGAAACTTTAGCAGCAATCCAAACCAGTTTGTTGATGTAAATGGTGCCGTATATTTTGTTGCCTCTTTATATAGCACGAATCATCAATTATGGAAAACCGATGGTACTGGCGCTGGCACGGCACTGGTTAAAGATATACAGGAAGCCGGTTTTGGCTACAACATTTTTGAGTTGACTGCAGTAAATGATCTTGCATATTTTGTTGCCTACACCTGGTACTCCGGTTACCAGCTTTTTAAAAGCGATGGAACGGACCTGGGCACTTATGTTGTGAAAGAAATAGGCTACAATTATTATGATAGAATTGCTCCCATGCAATTAACTTCTTACAATAATCAGCTTTTCTTTTCAGCAGATGATGGAACAGGCCGAAAATTGTGGACATCTGATGGCACTTATGATGGTACCAATTATGCTACCGGAAATAATGATATTTTAATGCAGGTTGACTATGTCGACATTTATAACAACAGGCCTTTCAGAATACTTAATAACGTGCTGTATATCGCTGGTTACACCGATGCGAATGGTGGCGGATTGTATAAATATAATGCGTCGGATAATCTCGGTGAGGTACTGGTAAAAGATCTAACGGATACTCCGGATTTTCCTTATGATAATGTGCTCGATTTTGTTGTGGCCGTAGATATAACCGTGGCAAATGATATACTCTATTTCAAAGTGATCAGCAATATTAATGGATTGCATGATGAATTATGGCGCACAGATGGGAGCCCCAACAATACCCAGTTAGTCAAAACAATCGGTCCGGGTGATTCAGGAGTATACACCTATAACTTTTATAATGGTAATGGAACCTTGTATTTTGTTGTTAATAATGCTCCCCTTTTGGGAAATGAATTGTGGAAAAGCGATGGTACAGATGCCGGAACGGTATTGGTAAGGGATATTAATTCCGGAACCGGCGCTTCCTACCCGGATGATCTGACTTCCTGTAATGGTAAATTATTATTCAGAGCAACAAATAACAATACCGGAAGTGAATTGTGGTCATCTAATGGAACTGAAGCCGGCACTTCCCTCGTGAAAGATATTAATACAACAACGACCAACAGCTCTTATGCAGGCTCAACTTATTTCTTCAAGGGAATCGGAGCCTCGGCAAATGGTGTAGTATTTAATGCGATTACCAATGCACTCGGTGCTGAATTATACAAGTCCGATGGAACAAGCGCAGGCACCGGATTGCTGAATGATATTAACCCCGGCGAAAATTGGTCTTACCCCAACAACTTTATTTTTAAAAATAATGTAAACTATTTTATTAACGATAATGCTTTTGGTACATCGTTATATAAAACCAATGGCACTACTACGGGGCTGCAAAGAATTACTGCTTACATCAACAGTGCTGTGTACTATGTAGTCAACTACAATGTAGCAGACAATGGCCTGGCGTTTTACACAGTGGGTTATAGAAATACGGGATTACAGGAACTCTGGCGTAGCGATGGAACTGATGCGGGCACTTATATGCTTTCCTCCGGCCTCTCCTATTATTACAACAATTATGTTGCAATAGTTGGCAACACAGCATTCTTTATTGCGGGTGATTTTATATATGGTTATGAATTGTGGAAAAGCGATGGTACGCTTGCAGGCACAAAAATGGTAAAAGATATTAACCCGGGCTTTGGTGGGTCTGATCCTTACAATTTATTTGTTTATAAAAAAGAAGTCTATTTTGGGGCCTATGATGGTGGCTTAAACTTTGCATTGTGGAAAAGTGATGGAACTGAAAAAGGAACCATTAAATTGAAAAGTATAACACCTGCGTCTTACAATTCCTATTTCAATATTGAACCACAACACGTATTCTGTGTGTCAAATAACACATTATATTTCACTGCTACTGATTTTAATGAGTTTGGCGCTGAATTATGGAAAACCAATGGTACTGCTGCAGGTACCACCCTGGTAAAAGACATTAACCCTCATTCTAGTTCAAACCCTAATAATTTAACCGACGTTAAGGGTACCTTGTATTTTACGGCAGATGATGGGATACATGGCGATGAAATCTGGAAAAGTACGGGTACATCGCAGGGTACACAAATGGTTAAAGATATAACGCCTGACTATAATTACTTCTATAATTATAACCTTTGCAGCGCCGGCGGTAAGCTGTATTTTTTAAACCCCGGAACTTATCCAAATATCCTGTGGTCATCGGATGGTACAGCCGCCAATACCAATCCTGTTACTGATGCTGGTCTAAACGGATTATTGTCCATTGAAAACCTGACGGGAGTGGGAGATAAATTATTCTTTGGAGCCTATTCTCAAAAATATGGAGCCGAGCTGTACGAAGGCGATGCAACTGCCGGAACATTTGCGCCTGTAACATTAGCTGCCACGGCTGCATCAGATATAAAAATAAATTCAGCGTTTGATGCGGTGCTTTATCCTAATCCTGCCCATAAAACCTCGTCATTACAAATTAAAGGGAATGCCATAGATGTGAATGTTACTATTACAGATATGGCCGGTAGAGTTGTATGGAAAACCAAGGAGAATAATAATTCTCAAATAAAGCTTCCTGTTGAAAAATTTGCAGCCGGACAATATATTCTAACAGTTAAAAGTGGAGCAGATAAAAAAACATTAAAGCTCGTGAAAGAATAGAGCATTAACCGCGAGATTACAGTAAATAATCTTTTGTCAATTTAAACAAATGGAGTCATCTTTTAAAGGTGACTTCATTTTATTTAGTATTGAGGCCAGGCTTAAAAACGCCTACCCGTTTTATTGGATACATTGCCTGGTCAGCATAAAGTTCATTTTGATAATTGAAAAGAAAACAGCATAACAGGCTGCATTTAAACACACTCATCTTCATCTTCCTGGTTTAAGAATTCTTTTTACTATTATCCCTTTGCGCAATTCCCTCGATGCATCATAATTGATGCGGATTGAATAGACTGACTTGCTATATAAAGTCATTACACCCTGCTTGGCGGTTGATTCGTTTGTATTCATAACTAACACACTTCTGCCAATAACTCCCGGGCAGCACCACACTAATTCTTTTTTTTGTTCATTCTGTTTCAAACCGCTCCACCATTAATAATTACCAATTCAAAAAGGACAATTGCAAAGTCCATCTTCCGCTGTGATAATGTGTGTTTTAGTTTTAGTAAAAACAAGACATGGGGTTCAGGAAAAATTTTGAAAAAGCTGTGGCGCCCAAAATCGAAGAGCGGTATAGCGTCACTAACGATTAAAAATTAATAATGAAAAAACAATACTTTAAAATACCGCTATCGCAAAAATTGCAAATTCTCTGAATGATGGAAGCAATTTGGTTAAATCCGCAAAACATAATTTATAGCCTTAGATCATATCAATTAGGAAATCGTAAAACATCAAAAGAACTTTATTCCTTGTGTTTAAAGTGATTTCATTCATGGCATTTTGAACATACAGGGATTGCCGAAAACCTGAAAAAGAGTAGGCATTAAAGAAAATAGATTAAACATGAAACAGATTGAAATTAACCAGGAGAAGGCTTTACATAATCACTTACTGAGAGCATTGAGCACGGTGGAAAAACAATCCATGCTAAAAACATTGCACTTTATCAAATCCAACCTAAAATTAGATTTACCTGCTGTTGCCCAAAAAGAACTGAATGCCTGGCAAATTGAAAAAACGACAAGAGAAATGCCTGACAACTTACGAAGACGTGCTCATGAGTTAATATTTGAATTTTATAGATACCCTCTTTTTATGAACGCTATCCCCTCTGAATACCTGGCTCTAGAGGCAACCGACCTGATAAACGATTACTTTTCACGTTACTACAGGAGGACAGCCCTGTCAAATCGTAACGGGGAAATGAATTTATCAATTGTTGTGGGAAAGTATGCAAGTATTCTTTATCCAACAAACCAGGAATATGGATTTGGCTATTTCAGTATAAACCCATGTTGCCATACCAAAGAGAAGTTAAACTTTTTATCACCGCTAAACAGGTTGATTTTATTTAAGGCAACTGCAGATGTTGAATTGCCGGCCAGCGATATAAATGCAATATCAAAACTTATTCCGGGAAATGATAGTGATGCCTTTTCAGGATTGACAGGAGTAACTGGTGATTTTAATATAGCCTGTACATATAAGTCAGAAGGTGTCTTAAAAACCAAGACGTCCTCATATTGTTTCTTGTCAAGGTTCCAGGCTGCTGATCGTGCAGAAGCAGCATTTTATATGCCCCGGTTCAAAGCCATTCTTGAAGTATACCTTCCGGCAGGAGTTACGGATCTTGAATTAACTCTGCATGTACTCCTTGGAGCATACACCAGCCGCAGACATGACGAACAACATCTGGAAAGTGCGGAACAACTGGCATATGTAGATCTCCGGGGCAGAACCGATTACGAACATCCATTATTTTCTGTATCCGGAGTTGATGTCAATCCTCCCGGTGGCATTAAACTCAATAATATTCATTTTCAGTTTTTTGAAGGCAATGTGATAAACAATGATGATGATACTAATTAACGATTACCTGTTCTTCCGGGGCTTGCACATTTAAAACAAAAAACATGATAGCTCAATTATTTTTAACGCTCACTGATTATCCTGCTTTCCGACGCCTCATCTGGAAGCCTGTTTATGAAACAATCGCCAAAAAATTTAGAGTTGCAGACTGGCAATTTATGAACTATGGTTATGTGCCGGCTGGCTCTGAAAGAACACTCACACTACCCAAGGAGGATGAAATAAACCGGTACTCAATACAATTATATCATTATTTATTATCCAGGCATGAAGTATCGGGAACAGAAATGCTGGAGGTGGGCAGTGGCCGGGGTGGCGGAGCTAATTACATAAGCAAATATTTAAAGCCAAAAAAAATTACGGGTTTGGATATTGCACACAATGCAGTGAAGCTGGCCAATGAAAAACATTCAACGGAGGGTTTGCAATTTGTTCAGGGCAATGCGGAAGAACTTCCTTTTGATGATGAAAGTTTTGATGTGGTAATTAATGTAGAATCATGCCATGCATATGGGTCAGTTCCCGCGTTTTTGAAAGAAGTAAAAAGAGTATTACGGCCCGAAGGTTATTTTTTATGCACTGATATGCGTTCCCCCAAGGGCATGCAAACACTAAAAAACAATTTGCTTACAACAGGTATGCACCTGGCTATTGAGGAAGATATTACTCAGAATGTAATTAATGCAATTGAGCTTGAAGAAACAATAAAGCAAAAAAGGATTTCAGATAATATTCCAAAGTGGCTTGCAAAACCCTTTAAAGAATTCGCGGCCGTTAAAGGTTCTAAAATTCATAAAGACCTAAAAAACGGTTCATTGGTATACCATCGGTTTGTTTTACAAAAAACATTTACAGTTCAAAGTTCAAAGCTCAAAGTTACAACCACCAAGCTATCAACTATGAACTATGAACTATGAACTTTTTTGTTCTTTCAACCTTCAACTTTCAACCTTCAACTTTCAACTACTTTTTCAAACCTAAAACCAAAAAACATGAAATCAATTAAGACTCTGCTGGTGTTAATGATTCTCTTAACAACTCAATTTATACAGGGACAAGGGTTCTCTCCCCAGGTTGAAAACCGCCTGCAAACAGTAATAGACAGTTTTCAAAACAATCCTGTTAATCCTTTTATCGGGGGAATTTCTGCGGCTATAAAAGTGGATGGCCTCGCCTTCTGGCAGGGGGTTACAGGATATGCAGCCCGCAACATTGATGCTCAAAATAATCTCTTAGCCGGTGGAACACCTTTTACCACTGCAACGCTTTCCCGTATCTACAGCGTTACCAAAACTTTTACTGCTGCACTCGTGTTGGAGCTGGCAAAGGAGGGAGCATTCGGGCTGGACAACCAGGTAAGCATGTATCTCCCTTTAAACCTTATTAATCCGGGCCTTAACAGTTCAGTGACCATTCGTCAACTGCTTGCTCATGAAAGCGGCTATTCAGATTATACGGATGAAATGAATCTTCAGATTGCAGTCGCATTTCAACCCACCCATGTGTGGACGCCTTTTGAAATGCTGACCTTCGTTCACCAGATTAGTCTGCCCGGAGCAGTGCGGCGCTATTCAAGTACCAACTACATAATACTGGGAGCGATCATTGAAGCCGTTACAGGCAAACCTGCCGAACAACACTACAGGGAAAGATTTTTTGGACCATTGGGCCTTAGTTCAATGTATCTTGATGTAAGAGAATCCAAATGGCCTGGCAGCGTGCTGGCTTCTCCTCACGATAATATCAGCCCATTCAATCCTATTTTTCAGTTCACCGGCCAGCCAACTTTCCCTGATGCTTATACCAATATATCGGCTCTTCCTTTTACTGCTATAGGATCGCTTGAGTTCACGGGCGGCGGCATCATTTCCAATGCAGCAGACCTGGCAGAGTGGGGAAATGCACTTTTTGGTGGTCGTGCCACGAGCAAGACCACGTTGGAGACGATGCTAAGCTCAGTTTCTTCTACTCCGGATGAATTTGGTAACCGGCTCGGATATGGTATTAAGAATACTCCATTCATTAGCGGTTCTTTCGACTTTATAGGGCACAACGGATCGGCACCCGGTTATCGGTCAGTTATGTTTTACAATGCTGAGAGGAAAATGACGATAGTAGTATTAACCAATTTCGCTGGTGTTAGTCCATATGATATTGCCAGGGCCCTTTACGAAGCCTTGCCTGATTTCACATGCGGAAGTGAAAATAAAAAAGAAGAAAAAATCCAGGTTTGCTTCCAGGGCAAAACCCTGTGCATTGACCGCTCAGCGGCTCCGGACCTTATAGCGAAAGGTGCATATTTGGGAGCATGTGATGAGGCCTTGCCAACATCGGAAAGCAAGCCAGCCGGTACTTTGCAAAGTAAGCTGCAGGAGCAAACTACGATCACAGCTTTCCCCAATCCATTTACTAACGGGGTAACGCTATCATTCAAAGTAGCTCAATCAGGACCAGTAA
>Ga0068860_100005720_pt1 | contig 12547 bp, 11 predicted proteins | sample KBSSwiS32_FD_66597 | JGI IMG/M metagenome (GOLD analysis project Ga0068860, IMG submission 66597) | Switchgrass rhizosphere microbial communities from Kellogg Biological Station, Michigan, USA - KBS Switchgrass S3-2 | ecosystem: Host-associated > Plants > Roots > Rhizosphere > Soil ... | reverse complement strand
AACGCCGCGCGGCAACCCGATTCGCGACGAGAGACGCGCCGCAGCCTCACAATGCATCGACAAGCTCCGCGATCGCCCGCCTGGATCGGCCAGCGCGGCCGCGACTCGGGAGGCGCGCCGCGGCAGACTCGATCCGGCAGCGAGATGGCGGATCAGATGCCCAACGCCCTCGCGCGCTCCGGCATTCAGGACGGGTGCCATCGTGGCATTGAACGAGATCTCGTCACCGCCCGCCAGCACGGCCGTCTCCGACGCGTCCGCAGTGCACCCCAAGAAGCGCAACAACGCGGTGAAGAACACGTCGTGCCGCTCGGCTTGGTCGAGGCCCAGCGCATCGCTGGCATGCATCGAGAGGACACACGTGCGCAGCGCGTGGTCGATTGGCTGACCCGTGCCCAAATCGGTCGCCAGCGACAGCGCTGCCGTCAGCTCCGCGAGCCGGATCTCCACAGGATCCACCGCAAACATATAGCACGTCGACGACGATGGGTGGGCCCCTGCCCCGCGACTCAGGCGCGGTGGCTCTCTGCTCAGGCGGTGTAGCCGAGGATCGCCTTGGTCTCGAGGAACTCCTCCATGCCGAACTCGCCCCACTCGCGGCCGTTGCCCGATTGCTTGTAGCCGCCGAACGGCGCGCTGAGGTCGGTCGGGGCACCGTTGAGGTGCACGTTGCCGCTGCGGATCCGCCGGGCCATCGCCTTGGCCCGATCGCCGGAGCCGGAGATGTAGCCAGAGAGACCGAAGGCGGTGTCGTTGGCGATTCGCACGGCATCGTCGTCGTCCTCGTAGCCGATCATCACGAGCACCGGGCCGAAGATCTCTTCGCGGGCGATCGTCATGTCGTTGGAGACGTGGGAGAACACGGTCGGCTTGACGAAATAGCCGGTCTCGAGGCCATCGGGCTTGCCAGGTCCACCGGCTTCGAGCTTGGCGCCTTCGCCGATGCCCTTCTCGATCAGCTGCTGAATGCGGTTGTACTGCACCTCGGAGACGACGGGGCCGATCCGGGTGGAGTCGAGAGTCGGGTCGCCGACGGCGACCTTCCGAGCCGCCTCGGCCGCGATCGCGGCCGCTTCGTCCATGCGCGCCGCGGGGACGAGCATCCGCGTCGGTGCATTGCACGACTGGCCGGAGTTGTTGCACAGCGCGGCGACGTCACGCGCGATCGCCGCGGCGAAGTCGGCATCGTCGAGGATGATGTTCGCCGACTTGCCGCCGAGCTCCTGGGAGACCCGCTTGACGGTCGGAGCGGCGCCGCGCGCGACTTCGATCCCCGCCCGAGTGGAGCCGGTGAAGGAGACCATGTCGACGTCCGGATGTGTCGAAAGGGCCGCGCCAACACCGAGGCCGTCACCGTTGACAAGGTTGAAAACCCCGGCCGGCACGCCGGCCTCGGCGAGGATCTCGGCGAGCAGGATCGCATTCAACGGCGCGACCTCGGACGGCTTGAGCACCATCGTGCACCCCGCGGCCAGCGCCGGCGCGACCTTGCAGACGATCTGGTTCATGGGCCAGTTCCACGGCGTGATCAACCCGCACACGCCGATCGGCTCGCGCACGACGAGCGTCGTGCCCAACTCCTCTTCGAACTCGAATTCGGCGAGCACCTTGCGGGCCGCTATGAAGTGGCCCAAGCCGGCGGCGGCCTGGGCCCGCTTGGACATCTTCAACGGAGCGCCCAGCTCCTTCGTGATCACGTCGGCCATCTCGTCGAGGTGGCTCGAATAGACCTCGATGATCGTGTCGAGGAGTGCAAGCCGCTCTTCTCGGGTCGTCATCGAGTACGTCTCGAACGCGGCCTTGGCGGCGGCGACCGCCGCATTGACATCCTCTGCACCACCGAGTGCGATCGTCTCGATCACTTCCTCGGTCGCTGGATTGACCACAGCCAGCGTCTCGGACGAGAGCGGCTCGACCCACTTGCCGTCGATGAAGAACCGCCTCGCATGTTCCATGTTGGGCTCCGTGTCGTGGGTAGGTCGGTCATCGCTGGCTATACCGATGGTCCTCGCGTTGCATTGAAGCCGAGCTGCGGCGCAGATCGTCGCCAGCATTTGGAAATACGCGCCGGCCGCAGACCGTTGCACCGCTCGGCTCGTCCACCCCGGAAAGGCAGGTCAGATGAGCCGTTCCGGTCGGCGCAGAGGGGGAAGACGGCTCAGCGTCACGAACCGCGCACGCGGGTGGACCTTGTGCTTCCCAGCGACCACAATCGCACCGCGTGCGCACTGTGTGACACTGCTCGGCGTCAGCTCACCGAGAGCTCGAACGGCACCCCGGCTGGGTGCTCGGCGAGCCACCGCACGGCCGCGCCGACCTTCATCGGGCGGGCGATCACGAACCCCTGGACCAGATCGCAGCCGAGCGCGCGGAGCTGGTTGACCGTCTCCACGTTCTCTGCGCCTTTGGCGACCGAGCGCAGGCCGAGCGCGTTCGACAGTTGCACGATGGTCTGGATGACGAGGAAGTTGCGATCGTCGTTGATCATGTTCTCGATCAACGACTGATCGATCTTCAGCGAGTCGACCGGCGTGTGCAACATGCGCGAGAACGATGAGTACCCGGAGCCGAAGTCGTCCATCGCCAACCCGACACCGAGCTCGCGCAGCGAGCCGATGACGTCCGTCGCGACCTCGTCGTCGATGGTGAACGCGCTCTCGGCAACCTCCAGCTCGAACGTCTTCGGCGAGAGGTCGTGCGCGGCGAGGATTCGCTGGACCCGAGCGGGGAACTGCCGGTCGCGCAAGTTGCGGGTGGAGACGTTGATCGCGACGCGCACGTCGGCGGCCGCCGACCTCAGCTGCAACGAGTCCTTGCACGCCAGCTCGAGCACGCGTTCGGTGACCGTGTCGATCAGGTCGGTCTGCTCGGAGACGGCGATGAACTCGTGGGGTTGGATGGTGCCGAGGGTCGGGTGGTTCCAACGCAGCAGCGCTTCGAGCGCTTCGACCCTGCCGGTGCTCAGGTTGACCTGTGGCTGGTAGGCGAGCCACAGCTCGTTGCGGTCGAAGGCACGGACGAGATCGGCGAGCAGGGACACCCGCACACCGCTGACCTCGCCCTTGGCCTGGGCCACGTACATCTCGACGCCTGTGCGGTTGCGCTTGGCGCGATACATCGCCAGGTCTGCGTGGCGGAGAACTTCCTCGGAGCTGCCGAGGTTGTGATCGATCAGCGCAGCACCGATCGAGGCCGAGATCGAGATCGGGAAGCCCTTGATGATCAACGGCGCGCTGAGCATCTCACCGAGCTCACGGGCATATCTGATCGCCTCCGCCGAGTCGGCGACATCGGGGAAGAAGGCGGCGAACTCGTCGCCGCCAAGGCGAGCGGCGACCGCACCGTGGGAGCGATCGAAGTTGAGCAGGCCCCCTACCCGACGCAAGACCTCGTCGCCGATGTGGTGTCCGAGACGGTCGTTGAGACCCTTGAACCCGTCGATGTCGAAGAGCAGCACGCACCCGACCGATCCACCGCTGGCGACGGCGATCGACCCGTTGACGTGCTCGTGGAACGACGGCGCGTTGAGGAGGTTGGTGAGATGGTCGTGGCCGGCGCGATGGTCGCGTACGAGCGCCTCGCGCGAGCTGTTGTAGACGAGCCAGACGATCAAGGTGATGAGCGGGAGGGTGACCAGGCTGAAATCGGCGGTGATCACGAACAGCGGGGAGAGGACGAGCAGGGCGGCGTCGGCGGACACAGCGAGTCGCGTCGCCTGACGGATGACGGAGCGCACGGACACGCCGAGGTTGAGGGCGATCGCTGCGCAGGTGAGCAGTCCGTTCGTCAGGTAGGTCACCGCAGCGCTGCCGATGATCGCCGCGAGGAGGCCTGGCGTGAACGACGTCTTGGCGGTCAACGGCCCGTCGAATCCGGTGATGGTCAGAACCACCGCGCCACCGACGACTGAGAGAAGAGTCTGCGCGGCGTTGAACGCTGTTCGCCGCAACCCTTTGCGGTGCAAGACGTCGGGCAGGGCGCAGGCGAAGGCCATCGCGAACATCGCCACCGTCGGTGAACCGAGCAGGAGGAGGGCGAAGCCGAATGCCCACCCCGGCGTGACCTCGCCGGCGTCTTTGAGACGAAGCCAGGCGATGCTCTGCAGTTCGCCTACCAACAACAGTACGGCGAACGCCGCCACCGCCGGCCAGTTCGTCGGTCGCGACCACAAGTCGCGCTCCAGGACCATAACGAGGATGCCGCCGGCGAGGGCAGCCCACACGACACCGACGATGAACCGGTCGAGCACATCGAGCCGCGAGTGGCGCTGGACTTCGGTCACAAGGCACCTTCGATATGACCCAGCACCTGAGGCGCCCCTTCCGCGTGTTTTGCCAACTGACAGTGACTATGACATATCGTGGTAGCGGCGTGTGGCAAGGTTTCGACAAGATCGCTCAAGTCGTGACGGGACCGTAGTCCCTGTCATTATTTCGCCCTGGGCACGATCGGGCTATCGTCGCGCCCATGAGCGTCGTCGACCTTGACCCGAAACTCCGGCCCATCGCCGAATCGTTGATCAGCCGCTCCAACGGCACGTACGACGCCGACTTCGTGCGCGATCTCGTCGCCCACATCGCCGCCGAGTTTCACGACGTGCCCGTGCGCGACTACGTCGACGTACTGGTCGCCAAGGAGGCGATGGACGAGCTGCGGCGCTTGAATGGGCTGAATTCGATCACGAAGTAGGCGTGTGGTCGGCCGCCGGCTGACCGTCGAGGAGGCGCTCGATCAGTGCCCGAACCCGCCGGTCGATCTCATCGCGGATCGGGCGGACGGCGTCGAGGCCTTGGCCGGCCGGATCGTCGAGCTGCCAGTCCTCGTAGCGCTTGCCGGGGTAGAAGGGGCATTCGTCGCCGCAGCCCATCGTCACCACGACATCGGACGCTTGGACCGCCGCGTCGGTCAAGGTCTTCGGGCGAGCCCCCTTGGAGACGAGATCGATTCCGATCTCGTTCATCGCATCGATGACGGCGGGATTGATGGTGTCCGTCGGTGCGGTGCCCGCGGAACGGACGACGATCCGGTCGCCGGCGTGGTGAGTGAGCAGCGCGGCGGCCATCTGCGAACGGCCGGCGTTGTGGACGCAGACGAAGAGTACCTCGGGTCGGCGATCGTCGACATTGTCGCGGGTCATTCGGCGACCTCCTCGGTGATCGAGGCCGTCGCCGGGTAGATGAAGCGAATCAACACGTAGGCGAGCAGCCCACCGACGAATTGCATGAGGATGAACATCGGTGCCGAGGAGGGTTTGATGCCTGCGAAGCTGTTCGACAGGGTGCGGGCAATCGTGACGGCCGGGTTGGCGAAGCTGGTCGACGACGTGAACCAGTAGGCGCCGCCGATCCACACACCGACGGCGAAGGGGACCGCGCCGGCGCGTCCGGTGCGGACGCAGCCATGGATGATGAGGAGGAGCCCGATCGTGGCGACGACCTCTGACAGCCACAGCGCGCCGGACGACCGGGTGTGCTGAGAGACGTTGATCGGGTCGAGTTCGAACATGACGTTGGCGACAACGGCGCCGATGCACCCGCCAATCGTCTGGACGGTCATGTAAAGAGCGGTGTCCTTGGTGCTGATCGAGCCGAAGAGCCGGTCGACGAGGGTGACCACCGGGTTGAAGTGGGCGCCCGACACCGCACCGAACGCGAGGATCAGCCCGATCAATGCTCCAGCGGTGGCGACCGCGTTCTCGAGGAGTTGCAGACCGCCGTCTGCGGACTGGCGGCTGGCCATGATCCCCGAGCCGACGACGGCGACGATCAGCAGAGCCGTACCGACGGCTTCGGCAACGAGACGCCGGGCGAGATCCAGTCGGAGTTCACCCGTGCCGGTCTCCGGCTGCGCGGAAAGCTCTGTCACGCGGCTGCGCCAGCCGCGAGGAGGTCGGTGATCCGCGTTTCGAGGTCGTCGCGGGCGGCGTCGAATGCGGCTCGGGTTCCACTGGGGACCGGGTCGGGAATCGACCAGTGAACACGGTCGATGGCGCGGTCCAGCTCCTCGTGGGCTCGGTCGCAGACCGTGATCACGAACGGAGGAAGCGGACCGATCTCTTCGAGGCTGGTCGGGCGGCTGGAAGAGATGTCGAGGCCGCGCCGTTTTGCGCTCGCCACCGCACCGGGATGGACCCTGTCGGCGGGGTTGGTGCCCGCTGACGCGGCGCGGTGCCCCGACAGCTCCTTCCACAGGGCAGCAGCGAGCAGGGAGCGCGCTGAGTTGTGGGTGCACACGAAGAGGGCGTCCCCGGCCGACACGCGTCGGCCAGGGTGGAGATCGTCGAGCGCCGTGCTCTCGAGGTGGACGTAGCGGCGGCGAGCGTCACCGGAGGATCGGTGGCGGGAGATCAGGGCAACTCGTTCGAGGACGTCGAGGTGGTGGGCGAGCAGGTTGGACGGCAGGCCGAACATCGCCTGGAGCTCGATCGGCGCTCGATCGGACATCACCAGCTCGTCGATGATCGCGAGGCGGATCGGGTCGCCAAGCGCAGCATGCCGTTGGGCGCGGCCCACCGTCGGTTCGTCACGCACGTCCGAACAATATCGATGCCACCGTCAATGAGTCAATACACGTTGAGTGATTGTGGCTGATGCAGTAGGGGGCTTCCGTCAAGGTCTCCTCTGGCTTTCACCCTGCCGCTGCCTGTAGGTCACTTTCCGTTCACCTGGGCGCCATCCGTCGCACTTATCGTCGAGCGCGCATGGATGGTAGGGAGAACGCGCTGTGGTCGAGCTGAATGGCACGCCCCTCAATGGCACGCGCCTTCATCGTTCTGTGTCGACGTTGGATTGGACCCGCGATGCCGACCTCATCTGGCTTCCGGCTGTTGACGAGTCGCGGGTGGAGCGCGATCGGCTGAGGGCCGAGATCGCCGCGGCCAAGGCGCGAGCGGATGCCGCCCGCCAACGAAGTGCCGCTCGTGAAGCCGAGCTGCGCGCCGTGCTGCAGGCCGAGCTGGCCGAGTCGCGCGAGCGGCTCGCCGCGCTCGAACGTGAGCACGACGCCACCGTCGCGAGCATTCGCGAAGAGGCTCGGGCCGAGGTCGAGCGAATCCTCGCCCAAGCTCGTGACCAGGTCGCGCTTCGATCGACCGACGTGCCGCCGGGGGAGGTGGCCGATGTCGACTGACACCCCGCTCACCGACCGGCCAGCGCTGTCGCTGCGGGCCGACGTCGCGATGCTGACCTTGCAGTTGCGGTCGGCCCTGCACGAAGCGAATGCGGCCGAGGCCAACGAGCGCACCGCCGACATCGCCGCGGCCCGGGAGAAGTTGAGGGCCCGGCTCGCCCCTTTGATGGAGGATCGCCTCGGCGCCTTCGAGCGCGAGCTGGCGGACGCCCGCGACGAGGCCGCGGCGGCGATCGCCGCGGCGCGGCGTACGGCGCAGGGGATGGTGGGCCCGTCGGGTGCGTCGGGCTCGATGATCGCGACGAGTGCTCCGACCGCGCGACCGACGCTTCCCCTGAGCACAGAGCTGATGCCACCCCGGACGCCGCTGATCGCCAGCGCAGCGCCGATCGCCGCGCCACCCGCGCCGGCGGTGGCCCCCACTTTGCTGAGTGCACCGCCGCTGCCGAGCGTGGTCGTCGCCGAACCCCAACCGTCGCCGGCCGTCGACGACCCGGAGCCGGCGTCACCGCCGACGGTGGAGGCGGCAGAGCGCCCGGTGCTCCCTGCCCCCGAAGCGAGTTCACCGTTTCCGCCGCCACAACTGCCACCTTCCGTCACTATGCCGGCGCCCCCGCCGGCGAGCTTCGAAACTATTCCGCGCCTGGCGAGTTCGGAACCGATCCCACCACTCGTCGAGATGTTGCAGTGGTTCCCCGACACCGCCGCGTCGGCCGTCGAAGCCGTGGAAGCCGCCGAGCCAACGTTTCGCCCGCCGGCGTTTCCCGACGTCGTCGGGGCGGCCGACGTGGCCGGTGTCGCCAACGTCATGATCGATGCCCAGGCCTTCGCCCAAGCGTTCGCGCTCGCCTTCGCGGCCGCAACCGAGGGGCGGCCGTTGGCCTGGGGCGGCGCGCTGCCTGCAACGGTCGCTGAGGGCCCGCAGGCCCCGAAGCAGTCGTTCTGGACGCACGCCCGCCATCCCGACGTTCTGCTCATCGGCTTGGCGACCGTCATCGTCCTCATCATCGTTGCCGCGTGGCTGGCCTGATCCGATGACCAACGCGATCACAACCACGCTGCCGCGCGTGGCGGACCCCGGCACGTCGGCGCCGGCGGCGCGCGACCTCGACTCCAAGCGCGGCTTCGGAGACAAGGTCTTCGACCGGATGACCTCGGCGAGCGGGCTTGCCGTACTCGCGATCATGCTCGCGGTCGGACTGTTCCTCGCGATCGAGGCAAGGCAGGCGCTCAGCAAGGCGGGATGGTCGTTCTTCACCACAGCGCAATGGGAGACCGGGCGTGGCACATTCGGGATCTCGGCGATCCTCCTCGGTACGGTGTTGATCGCCATCGTTGCGGTGACCGTCGCGACGCCGATCTCGCTGGGCGCCGCGCTGTTCATCACCGAGGTCGCCCCGACGTGGGTGCGGTCGACGATGATCGCGCTCGTCGATCTGATGGCAGCGGTGCCCAGCGTGGTCTACGGGCTGTGGGGGCTGAAGCTGCTGCAAGGGCAGGTCGTCGGCGTGTCACGCTGGCTCAACACCTGGTTCGGTTGGATACCGATCTTTAAGGTCAACGGTGCCGATCCGAAGAATCCGCTGACCAACGCGACGGTCTTCACCGCGTCGGTGTTCGTCGCCGGGCTCGTTGTCGCGATGATGGTCATGCCGATCGCGTGCGTCGTGATGCGTCAGGTGTTCTCCCAGGTACCGGTCGGCGAACGCGAGGGCGCGTTCGCGCTCGGATCCACTCGGTGGGGGATGATCCGCGTCGTCGCCTTGCCGTTCGGTAGGGGTGGGATCATCGGCGGGACCATGCTCGGCCTGGGTCGGGCGCTGGGCGAGACGATCGCTGTGGTCCTGATCATCTCGCCGCGCAACACGATCACGGCGCATGTCCTGGAGGCAGGGACGAACAGCGTGTCCGCACTGATCGCGACGCGGTACAACGAGGAGTCCGGCCTCGGCCTGTCCGGCTTGTTCGCGGCCGGCCTCGTCCTCTTCGGCATCACGTTGTTCATCAACTTCACGGCATCGTGGTTCATCAGCAGATCGCGTTCCGGGGCGAGCAGCGAAGCATGACGTCGACCCTGCTTGCCGATGATCCGATGATGGGCCTCGCGCCTCTACCGGATCCGCTCTTCGATCGACCGGACGTCCACGGTGTCCCCATGTCGTCTCCGGCACCATCGGCGACGATCGTCCCGCGGCGTCCCCCGGTCTCCTCGCCAGCCCAGCAACGCCGCGCCATTCGTGGCTGGGCGCGCAACGACGTGATGATGCTCAGCGGCGCGTTGCTGAGCGCGTTGTCGACAACCGTGCTGCTGTTCGGGCGAATCACCCCCCTGTCCGGTCAGTTCGGGTTCGCCGTCGTCGGCTTCGTCGTGTTCCTCGCCACCTACGCCGTCATCCTTTCCGTGACCGAGAACCGTCCGGCGGTGATCGACCGGGTCGTGACAGTGCTTCTCGTCGGGGCGGCGTTGGTCGCTGTCATCGCGGTGACGTCGGTCGTGTTCTTCACCCTGTGGCGTGGCAAGGACGCCCTGTGGCGGCCGAACACCTACACGAGCGACATGAGCCAGACGGGACCGAACGAGGGACTCGACAAAGGTGGGATCGGTCACGCCATCGTCGGCACGTTGATCGTCATCGCTCTGGCGCTGGTCCTCACCGTCCCGCTCGGGGTGGCCTGCGCGGTCTACCTCAACGAGAAGGCAACTCGGGTTGCCGGCTTCGTGCGCACGGTGGTCACGGCGATGACGGCGTTGCCGTCGATCGTTGCCGGACTTCTCATTTTGTCAACGTGGATCATCATCCTTCACCACGAGTATTCGGGCCTCGCCGCGGCATTCGCGGTCAGCATCGTCATGCTGCCGATCATCATCCGCGCCGCCGACGTCGTGCTTCGGCTGGTGCCCGGCAACATGCGCGAGGCAGCCGCCGCCCTCGGCGCACCACAATGGCGCACCGTCTGGCACGTGGTCCTGCCCACCGCTCGGTCTGGTCTGACGACGTCGGTGATTCTCGGTGTCGCACGTGGCATCGGCGAAACCGCCCCAGTGCTGCTGACCGCAGGATTCACGAATTCGATCAACGTCGATCCGCTCAAGGGCAACATGGTCACGCTTCCCCTCACTGCGTACAACCTGATCAAGTCGCCCCTGCCGAGTCAGGTCGCCCGCGGGTTCGCCGCTGCGGCCGTGCTGATTCTGCTGGTACTGATCCTGTTCATCATCGCCCGGGTGCTGGGGGGTCGGCCGGTGGGCCAGTTGTCGAAGCGTCAGGCCCGCCGCGCCGCGGCACGTTCCCTGCGCGACTTGGCGCGCTGTGAAGCCCACGGCCGCATCGCAGGGGTTGCCGTATCGAGTGAGGTGGCGTCATGACCGGCCAACATCGTCGCCGGCGACGGTTCTCCTACGTCTGGGGCGTGCTGGTGGCCGCTCTCGTCGCTGTGACCTTCGGTGCTGGGGCGGAGGCGCCGGCCGCAGCGACGAGTTATCAGCGCATCTCTGGCGAAGGTTCCTCGTGGGCGGCGAACTTTCTCGATGCAGTGCGCGTGAACGTCAAGCAGTTCGGCATCACCGTGGACTACAACCCGAATGGATCGACCGCCGGTCGCGGTGATTACCTCAAGGGACTCGTCGACTTCGCCGCCTCCGACATCCCGTTCCAGTTCAATCCCGAGGACGGTACCGAGCCCGAGCGACCGGAGGCCGGCACGTACGCCTACATGCCGGTGGTTGCCGGTGGGACCGCGTTTATGTACAACCTGAAGATCGGTGGAAAGCAGGTCACCAACCTGCGCTTGTCCGGCGAGAACGTTGCCAGGATCTTCACCGGGGCGATCACCACCTGGAACGACCCGGCGATCCAGGCTGACAATCCAGGGATCATCTTGCCCGCGCGAACCGTGGTCCCGGTGGTGCGTGCCGACGGTTCGGGCTCGACGGCCCAGTTCTCGTTGTGGATGATCAAGACCCATCCCGAGATCTGGAACGACTACTGCAACCGGTCCGGGCGAGCACCGAAGTGCGGCGAGACATCGTTCTACCCGACGATCTCCGGGATGATCGCCCAGTCCGGTGACCTGGGCGTCGCGGGCTACATCAGCCAGAGCTTCGCCGAAGGCGCCATCGGATACGTGAACTATTCCTACGCGTTGGGCAACAACTTTCCTGTCGCCAAGGTTCTCAACAACGCCGGCTACTACACCGAGCCGACACCACAGAACGTCGCCGTCTCCCTGCTCCAGGCGAAGATCAACACCGATTCGAGCAACCCCGCGGTCTACCTCACCCAGAACCTCGACGAGGTCTATTCGGACTCGGATCCGCGAAACTACCAACTGTCCTCGTACTCCTACTTGATCCTGCCGACCACGGTGGCCGGTCAGTTCAGCGAAGACAAGGGCTTCACGCTCGGGGCGTTCGCCTACTACGCGATGTGCCAGGCCCAGCAGCAGTCGGCGTCGCTCGGCTACTCGCCGATGCCGATCAACCTCGTCGAGGCCGGGTTCGAACAGATCCGCAAGATTCCCGGAGTCGCGGTACAGGACATCGACGTCGCCAAGTGCAACAACCCGACGTTTTCATCCGATGGATCGAACCGTTTGGCCGACACCGCTCCGCAACCCCAGGGGTGCGACCAGCAAGGCTTCCCCACACAATGCCCGGACGGCACCGGCGGTATGTCGAATGTGCCGACCGCCGTTCTCGTGCCGGTCGTTGTACCGAACAACGGCGGCAACAACCCCGGTTCGGCTACCCAGACCCCATCCGGAGACCGGAACCAACCCGCGGCCAATTCACCGGGAGCCGCTACCGACCCGAACGCTTCGACGGGGGACCCGAGCGCGGCCCCGGACCCGAATGCGGCAGGCGGAGCGAATGCCGGCGCGGCTAGCCCCGCGGCGAACACTCCGGCCGGCAATACGCCGACCGGCGCCGCGACGCAAGGTCCGGCCAGCCAGACCGGTGCGAATCCGGGCGCCTCGCCGTCCGGAGCAACTCCTGGCGCAGCCACGAACGACCCGGCGGCGGCCACGGGCAACCCTGATTCGGCCACCCCGAACGTGACGACCCCCGGAGCTGCGACGCCCGCCGCAGAGAGCCCGCAAACCTGTGACGCCGACACAGGTCTGTGCGGCACCGGCGCGCAGACGAACGCGGGCACGTCAGCCGGCCAGACGCCGGCGGCAGCCGCCGGCGTCGGACCCGCCACGTCGAGCGTCTTGCCGGACACCGGCGGGTGGGGCATCTCCCTGACGATGATGATCCTGGTGATCGTGCTCACCCTCGGGTTGATCTTCGCGCCTGCGCTCGCCTGGCGTCACTTCGCGAACGTCAGGCCGGCATGAGCCGATTTTCCGGCGGGATCCTGCGCACCGTTGCCGTCGTGCTGGCGATGTCCATGTTCGCGACCTCGACGGCGCGCGC